>MDTA01225717.1_pt1 | contig 11857 bp, 6 predicted proteins | sample 811151 | NCBI WGS metagenome assembly MDTA01 (sample SAMN05326648, study PRJNA326480) | marine metagenome | isolation source: seawater | place: Indian Ocean: South | collected 2010 | reverse complement strand
TCAGCGATTGCTAATAGGTATTCTTTATTCCTAAAATATGCAACACCAAGATAGTATTGGGCATCATCGGCTATATCCGTACCCCCACCTTTAACAAGGACTGACTTAAAATCAGCCTGTGCTTTAAGATATTTTTCATTATCAAGATTGTTTAACCCTTGTTCAAATGCTTGCTTTACACTGATATCTCGGTCGTTTTTTGTGCCCGCACATCCAAGAAATAGAAAAATTAAAATATATAATTTTGTAGCTTTCATATTAATCTTCAGAAATAAACAGAAAATTTCAATCCTCCAACTCCCAGTGGGTTTTGTGGATTATATACTAAATTAATCTTAGAGTCAATTCGAGTTTGTTGGGCATTTCTTTCTTTACCTTTCTTTTGACTACCCCAAATTGATTCAATACCACTTAGTACATGATTAAACATTAATACTGTTACGCTATATTTAGCAGCATTAAGCATTTGATTTGAATCATATCTATCTTCGATATATTTCTGTTTCATCGGGGTTTTGATTACAATTTCTGTACTATCTCCAACATCTTTCTCTTCCCAATACCAATTTTCTCTGGCATCATTCCAACCACCAACAAACTGATCGTATTTTCCAATATTTTCATAAAAATGCCTATCTCTAACAACTACTATATCGCCTGAATAAAACCATTCAGGGTGTATGTCTAGACTATCAGAAGATACTCTTGTGAGGTTTAGATCATTTGCTAGGTCACCAGATATAATAAGTTTTAAATCATGTGTACCTGATAATTTCGTCAATGCTGGGAAACTAGACCATATCCTTCCATCAACTTGCTCTTGATCTGGGTAATTAAATCGATTTGTAACCCAATTATCAAGTGTCCAATTTAAATCTGCAAAATTCTGGTATTCATCTCTCCTCTTCTCTGCTTCTTTTTGGAAATAATTCCAAGCAAAAATGCTAACTAATTCAACACCAACAAAAGATGCTGTTTTCCAAAGTGGTGATTGATTATAAAATTGTCCTGCTCCTGGTAAAACTAATGACATTATCAAAGGTTTTCCTGGGTAATGAACTTGATTATCCAAGGAATCAATTATTAATGTGTCAGGTTTTGATGCTTCAAGATTTGGAGCGTCTTGTGAAAAAACTGAAGGACAAAACCCCAAGAAAAAAAAGCTAGAAATCAAATAAAATTTTCGCATACGCTCTACCTCTTTCACCGTAAGAAATATTTTCATCATTAATTACTCTCTCAAATTTATTTAATGGTTGATGATATTCTAATTCAATTGCAGTTGGATAATTATAAAAAGAAAAACCATTTAACCGCCACTGAATTCCAATAGACCTCTTCAATTTAGCATCATTTATCCAAGCATCTCCAGCCTGAAATACTGCACCTAGGGTACTATTTTGTAATATCAACCATTTATATTTGTAATGCTTTCCCATGAACAACGGAACTCTGAAAGTCAAATCAAAAAGGCCACTTTTTGTGCCTTGTATGGAATAAAACGGGTACCCTTTCAATCCTGGAAGACCACCTAAATAAAAATGAAAAAACGAATCAACATCAGGATTTGTTATCCATCCCATTTTGCTACTCAAAGAAACTGTCCAACGTTTTTTCCAAGGTATTTCGTAATGATATGAGCCTTCTAATTCAATTCGAATTAAATCATTTGGCTGGAATTGTTCTGTTAATGTTCCTGATTTCGACAGATTCAAACCTTCGATGAAATAATTTTTTTCTAGACCAAAATTTGTTTTTATTGTAAAGCCTTTTGATGGATTGATTGACCGATCTAATGTTCTTTTTCTCATATCTAAGGACCAAGATCCATTTAATGACCAACCGCGAAAATAGTCATAAGCTGCTCCAGCCTCAAGCGGTCCGTGATCAATTGTACTTACCTTTTCCTGAATAAATGCCCTATACCACTGCCGAGTGACTGAAATGTCGAATAAAGTACCATATATTGGTATCTCTAATCCTGAACTAAATTGCACCAACCTAAATTTTATGTTATCCTCAATTGGATATGCTCCTTGGTATAGTGATTCGTCCTCAGTATTTCTTGTTAAATAAAATGTTTCAAAGTATATGGTTGGGTAAAATCTTTTGAACTGAAAAGTAAAAAAAAGATCAACATCTTTTTGCATGTTTAATGAAGCACCTCCAAATAATGATAGTCGATCGATAACTTCGTTTGATGCAAAATAAAAACCTGGCTTTAGTGTACCATAATCTAACATCAGTTTAGGCATTATGAACATTTCAGGAAATTGATCTTCATAAGAATAAGATTCTAAATCATTCAAACCTATAATCGCCTCAGAATATTTTGTATTTTGATTGTAACTTGCATCATATCCAACAAAGTCATCTTCTATGAACATTGCTGTATCTAATAATGCAATAGAATAGCATCCTTTTTCATAAAGTGAATAAAGAATCTTACCATCTTTAGAGATATCAGGCATGAAAGCTCCGCCTGTCACATTAGTGACATACCCTTCAGTTGAATCTAATGAATTTGTCAAATATAGGTTGAAAATTCCGCTTTTATCGCTCGCATAAATTTTTAATCCAGACTTTCCCACCGCCATATTACGTTCATCAAATGATGAATTGTCAAATATTGGGCCCATACTTTTTGTTTCAAGATTATAAAAATAGATATCTCTAAAATGATTTTTTGTAATATCAAAGTAAAGCTTATTTTCTATTTCATCATAATTCACAAAACTAATCATTGACCTGTCAGTGAAATTAGTTAACTGGGATGATTTATTCATATCTAGATTAAAAATATGAATATTTTGCCCTCCATCATTAGTAGCCAAATAAATAACTGAGTTTTCTTTTTCGATAAATATTGGATTAAATGCTCTTGCATCAAAAGTAATTCTTTCTTCTTTCTCATCTTCAATATTATACGAATATATGTCATAAAACCTTGAACCATTTTTATTTGGAAATTTTGACTTTTTAGAATAGAAAATAATTTTACCATCTGGATGCCATGCTGGTGCTGAAAAGACTCCACTTTTCAATTTTTTATCAATGCCAGTATCAAAATCGTAAAGGTAAAGATCAGTTTGACCGAAAAAATCATTATTTTTATTTGACAAATATATAAATAGATTATCTTTAGGATGCCATTTTGGATATAGGTTAGTTGTTCCACCAGCGTTATCAGACCTTTCACCATGATGTATTAAATCACCTTTTACTGTAATTATTTTGATTGGCTCTATGAGTCTTTTGTATTTAGCCTCAAGTGCATTTTTAAAATCTGAATAGATTTTTTCACCAGTCAAACCTAATACATTTTCGATTGCTCGACTGATTGAGAATTGAAATGGAGAAGATAATTCTTCCATAATATCACTCAATGCATTAGATCCAAACTCATTGGCTATATATGTTGATAGTGCATAACCTGCATTATAAGTTGATTCATTACCTATTCCTTTTTTACCAAATGTATTCATTTCGTTGAAAGAGAGCATATTATTATTAATTACTCTATCCCTTAGGATCATATCTCGGTGACTATCCCAATTATCCCAATCAGCATCGTCATACATATATTGGGCAATTCCCTCTGCCAACCATGGAGGGACAACTGTACATGGGATTGGATAACTAATAAGAGTATTTGGATATCCATATAAAACATCTGGACGTTTTTCATTTTCGTAATCCATTAGCTGTAAATAAGCACCAGGAATTCTCATCCCTGCTTTCATTGATTTTTGTAATGAAACAATATGAACAAATTCATGGGTAATTACATTTTGTAACCACCTGTGACTACCTCTGAGTTCAAAATCTAATGGTGATGCCCATATCAAAATCTTGTTATCATAATAATATGCTGCACCATTGGAATAATCATCAGGATCTAAGAGAACTAAGTGGGTTTCACTTGATGGCTCAAAATCATAGAATGAAGTAACAAATGGATAAATGAATTCAGCAACTGTTGCAGACTCTCTGGCTGTGCCTTCAGTTTCCTCGTGGAAGTGCACCATAAAATGATCAGTTTCAAATGTATGCCAATTTAGTTCAGGATGATTGTATTGAACTTGAGATTTCAAAAGAGATACAAATAGACAAGTAGTTAGTAAATTTTTCATCAATCAATAATAGCTATTTTAATAATACTTGATTCCATCATCTCATTACTTGAAATATTCACCTGCGCAAAATATACACCTGATTCTAAATCTGATGTATTCCATTCCCATTCAGATATTTGATTACCTTGATCAATGGGAGATGACTGGAATTTTTCTATGAAATAGCCAGCGAGGTTGTAGATATTTACAGTAACTTTGTTTGCCTCTATTGACTCTACTCTTAAAGTCCCTTGGCCTTCTCTTATTGGATTAGGATAACAATAAGATCTAACTAGAATATTCTTTTGTTCTGAATCTAATTGATAAGTGATTTCAACTTTTCTTGTTCTTCCTGAGTTGCCGTGTTTTGATTTCCAACTGTTGCCATTATTTTCAGCAAGAAAATTAAATTGATAAATAGATGATGAAGTAAATAATGCATTTTTTCCATCATAGGTACCTAATCCGATGAGATTTTCAAAAGGATTAATCACCATTTTAATTTGTTCTTTTCCCTGATGATCAAAAATATAAAGAGTCCTTTTATCTATGGATCTTGCAATTATTTCAGGCTTTGGACCATTAATTAAATCAATTGAAAACAGTGGAGGTGAGAATTCAGAATATATCGGAAAACCAGCCATGAGTTTAAGATTTAAATCATAAGCGAAAAGGTATCCAGATGAATCTAATGCTAAAACATCAACATTAGTATCCATATCAAGATCAATACCAATTAAATTACTAAAAGTATTCTCATCCCAATCCTTTCTAGTTTCTCCAAACTTATCAACCGCTATACCATTTTGCCCAATATCTAAACTAAAGTTATATGATTTTGAATAAACTCTTTTGGTATGACTATTCCATTGATCAGCTGACATTAAATCATAAGATAATGAATCTGAACTATAAACTGGATAACATAGTGAATCAATTATAGTCTGTCCTAGACTATTAATTATTTTTGAATCAATAAGAAACTCATATGAGCTATTTTTTGTGGCACCCTCAATATATTCAAATACATTAATTTTAGTTTTTTCATTTCCCCTATTACATAAGATTATAAAATTTTCACTTTCCAAATTGTGAAAGTAAGTACGAACCATTCCAGGAACATCAATTAAACCCACATAGATACTGTCAACACCCCCAATGATATCACTATCACCATCATTATCGATATCGAATATGTTTTGTGCATAAATTGAACTATCAGGGTATCCATTAACGATAAATGTATTAAAAATAGAAAATGACATAGTATCTTTTGGAATACTTATTTCTCCTACTGTTAAAAAAGTAGGAATTCCATCATTAGTGTTTGTTGAAGGATTTGTTTTAGGACCAAAATATGGTTTCATACCTAGTTGACTTGGATTTGAAAGTGTAATCTGATTATTTCCTCTAAACCACATATCACCGAAATAACCTGAAGAAGGATCATTGAATAAAAAAACAGATGGATGACCTATGTCTTGCGCACCATCAGCTTCCTCTAAATCAACCCCCATCCGATTAATGTCATTGTTTATTCCAAAATTATTTATTTTGGATGCAATAACAGTTTCATCAACATGCCAAATGAGAAGACCTGAACCAGGAAGGCCCGTATCATAATTGTCTGCTTTTAAAATTACTCCATTGGTGTCTTTGGATAGTCCAGAAGAGTCCAATAGAATTTCAGTATAAGAAGGATAAGATTCATCATCATTAGTTTCAGCAATGAGGAATCGCATTGAGTCAATGCTGATACCATTTTTGATTGAATTGTTTCTATTTTCTATAAGAAAATATTCATCACTTCTAATTGGGATTTTAACTATGCTATTTTCACTTCTAGATGGAAGCCTAATGTTTGCATTTACCTCCACTATTATTGGTTCTTCCCATCCTGCGTATATTCTTGACCAAGCCGTTGGTGGAGTAGGGATAATTCCTCTTGCACTATTTGATCCTTGGTCCATCAACCCAAAAACACCAATTCTACTATCACCAGTTTCCATATCCCACATAGGAGGTAAACCGATAGCAAATCCAAACAAGAGGGCAAATGTTCCCGTCAATCCATATTGGTATTCACAAGGGTCATTGGCATCAGAAAACATAGATGTGGATATATCAAATAGTAAATGATTTTGACTTTCTGGCAAAATTATACCCTCACTAATAGACATACCATCAATAATGATTTCTGATTGATTTAGATTATCTAAAATCATTTTTTCATCAACATAAGTAGACGGTATATCCTCCGGTGTTGGATCTAAAAAAGGCAAAGAAAAATCCTGTCCTATTCCCGCATGAAATACTATGATAACATCATAATCTGAGTAAGCTATTTGATCTACATTATATCCCGCATTCAAAGCATCTTTAAAAAGTTCAGTAATTCTAAGCTCCTGAATATCATTTTGATTATATGGATTATAATATTTCATTTCGTGATTCAATTGGTAACTATTGTTTTCTCCATTAGGAAAAACACTCGAAGCAGTAATGTCTATCCATAATTTGCCATAGGAAACATTCATTAAATAGTTGTTTAAAGCCTTGATTTGTGACATAAAGTATGATCTATTATGTGGTGGTGGATCGATTTGATAAGTTCCACAATCAATTCCTTGAGATTGCATTAAGAATTGACCATTACCAGTTGTGCTTGGTGCATTGTCTTCAAGGAAATTGACTCGGACTGCACACACTCTAATTGGACCAGTAATTGAAGCACTAGAGATTGTTGCTAGAAATAAAAAGATAGTTAATCTGCTGAGAAAGGAGCAGAACATTATATATCCAAGAATTTTAGTATTCTATATTAAGAGAAAAACGCATAGTATTTGTAAGTGGGTGACCCTGCTCACCATAGGTGTATCCAAAGTCAAACCCATAACCAGCAAAACGTAGACCGATACCAAAAGTAGGATTACTTATTTTACCAGTTTTATCATAATAGAAACCAGAGCGTATAGCAAAATATTTTCCGTACCAATATTCTAAGCCAATATTGTGAACTAATCTATCCAATTCATTCGTAATGCCACGGTCGCTGGAATTACCAACTTCTTTAATACCATACTCATTATATGCGCCCCACCCAACATCTCCAGGGTTACCACTTGTTGGTACCATTTCATTCTCCCCGGGATCTACCTGCCCATTAGAGTCTGGATCGAACCATTTTCCTCCATCTATATTTCCATCATTATCAGCATCTACCCAATCATATCCTCCTATGATTCCATCGCCATTCCCAGGACTATTGGGACCATAATCAATATCGCCCCCTAAAAACCAATCATTAAACCATGATGTGAACAAAGCCAAATACATAGGGTCCGTATGAGCAATTTCCAATTTACCATCGATATTGTAATCATTACCGGGGCTTAGATTACCGTCTTCATCATATCCACCAATGTATCCATCACCATCCCAATCCATGTCAGGGTAAGATGAAACAAGTAACTTATCTACATCATAAACGATATTAAGTTTGTTGAATTCTCCATTTATCAGGGCATAATTAATTCCAATAGCTAAATTAGTTGGTTGCGGATCAGCTTGGTCAGGATCAATAAATGAGACTCTTGGACCCAAATTTGACAAATTAAAGCCTAGCGTTAATCTTGGAGATAGCCATTCTTTATGCATATAACCTATGTCAAATCCAAAATCTGTAGATGTCCCCTTACCCTTTTCACTTCCAGCACCAATTTCAACAAGATGCTGATACGAGACTTTTGCGTTAATCCCAAAGGATTGTTTTTTAGATATTAATGCACTATATGACATAGTAAATGCAGTCATATAACTTGTAAATGTTCCTAGTTCATCTCCAGTTTCGCTAGTACGAATTTGTTCACCTAGGTTCAAAAAAATCAAATGCCCTCCGACTGTTCCTAGATTTGGAAAATTTTTCCTGTAAGCTAGAAACTCATAGTAAAGATCGTCCGCGAGTCCCGGTAGCCAATTTACATGCATCATAGCTAATTCTCTTCCATCTAAAAAGCCTAGCCCAGCTGGATTCCAATAGCTTGCGTATGCATCATTTGCCACGGCAACTTGGGCTTCTCCCATTCCACCAGCCCTTGCTCCAGGAGCTATTAGAAGAAAAATTGCCCCTGCTTCACTTTGTGTATATGAGGGATTAAGACATGCTATTAAAAAAAATAGCATCAACCCTAAACGCTTCATTGAAAGTCTCCTAAAATATTTTTATGTATGGTTGTATCTTTAAAAAAGAAAATAACGTTTAAGGTATAGGAATGGTCTCCATTTGTATTGCTTGAATATATCTTTCTAATCATTTGAAAATCAAGTATTGAATCTTTATTTTGATAAAAGACTAAGTGTCAAAGGTGGAACATAGGTTATCAGAGCTACTGCAATTAACTTTATGATAAAAAATGGTAAGGTAGCCTTATAAATCTTAGGCATATCTTCATTAAATCTATAAGCAGAAAGAAACAAATTCATACCAACAGGAGGAGTTAAAAATCCAAGTTCAAGGTTTGCTATGAAAATAATAGCTAAATGGACAGGCTCAATTCCAAAATAACTTCCCAATGGTGCAATCAGCGGCACAATTACTATAATTGCAGAAAATATATCCATTAAACAACCAACTCCTAAAAGAAATATGTTAAGTAAAAGTAAAAATACATATTTATTTACAATGATTGTTTTTGCCCAATTTAAGATTAGCATAGGTATCTGAGCGTCGACCAAATAACTTGTCAAGCCCATTGCGACACCTAGTATTATGAGGACACCACCAATCAATGTAGCGCATTCTACAATTATTCTAGGTAATTCCTTTAATTGGATATCTTTATAAATAAATACTTCAACTATTACTATGTAAAGTACTGATATGGATGCAGTTTCAACAAGTGTAGCGAATCCTCCGAAAACACCTAGTAGAATAATTATAGGAAGAATTAATTCCCATTTTGTATCCCAGGAAATTTGCAGGGCGTTTCTATAATTGATTTTATTTAATTGTATGTTTTTCTTTTTACCTTGAAAAATAGCAAAAGAAGAAATCAATATTATTAATAAAACGCCTGGCAAAATACCTGCAATAAATACATCTTTTACAGATATACCAGCTGTAACTCCATAAATTATTAATGGCAAACTAGGCGGAAGGAGTAAGCCGACTGAACCAGAAACAGTTATTAACCCCAGAGAAAATTTATGCCCATATCCATCTTTTAATAACATTGGTAATAGTAACCCACCTAATGCTAAGATTGTAACACCAGAACCACCTGTTAATGCTGTAAAGAAACCACATAATAGAACAATTATAACTGGTGTGCCGCCAGGTATCCATCCAAATAATTCACGAAATACATTAATTAATCGCTCTGATGCCTTACTCTCAGCTAATAAATATCCTGCTAAAGTGAACAAAGGTATTGTTGGTAATGTAGGAGATGTCACAATCCTATATGTTTCTACTGGTATGGATGATATAGGGGTATAATCATACCAAAATAATAAAACTGCTAATCCCCCTAAACCAATAAAGATAGGAGCACCATAAAATATGGAAATACCAATGATAACGATACCAAATGGCAAAATTGGAATATAGTCTGAGATGAATTCTATAATCCCAAATGGTGATAGCAATATGCATATAATTATTAGGCTAAATTGGTAAAAATAGTTATCATAGCTTTTAAACAAAACAATAATTGCCATTAAGCTGAAGCATAAGGGCATTACTATTTGAGCAAACCATCTAGGCACATATGGTGCAATCTCCATAGGAAATTCAATTTCTATCTTAATTAGGTCCCAACTTGCCAAAGATAAAGAAAATAGTACGAGAAATGTTGTGACTTTGGCGACCCACCTCCCGAAATGGAACTTAGCATCTTTGTCAAAAAGTGATTTTCTTGTCAAAGCTAATAATTTATTATCTTTTGCAGCTAATACCGCACCTGAGAATCCTATCCAAAGTGTAAGGTGCTGTACTAATATTTGCGATGCAGGGATTCCATTAAAGCTAAAGATACGGTTAAATGATTCAAGAAATGGTAAAATCGTCATCCCTGCAAAGATTAAAACGACCAAAAGATTTCCAGAATTTTTAATCAAATTTAACAGGTGTTCGATGCCCTGGCGCACCATAGAATATTTTACTATTCTGTTAACTTTAACACCTTATCGTATATAGTTTCTGGGATGATGTTTCCTCGAAGGTATTTACTTACACGGTTCACTTCTTCTTGCCATAATTTCCGATCTTCTTCATCTATGGAGTGAACGGTTAGTCCGTACTGCTTCATTACTTCAATCGATTGAGCATCAGCATTATTGTTACTATTTTTGTATCGATTTTGAATGGTTTTTGTGATATTTATTAAATCTTCATGGTATTTTTTTGGTATTCGATTCCAAGTCCTTAAATCAACAACAATACCCGCCATTAATACACCCCATTTAAGGTCTAGCATATTATTTGCAATCCCAAAAGTTTGCTGTGCTAAAGCATATATGGGCGGCATTGGAATAGTATTTATAAGTCCTGTTTGTAAACTAGAAAGAATATCTGTAGATGCAAGAGGTACAGGATTATATCCTGCCTTTTTGTATACTTGCTCCCATTTAAAATCACCTGCCCAGGTAAAAAATTTACTGCTCTTCAAATCTTCGGGTGTTTTTATAGTATGAACGGAAAACCAATATACCCAAGTTAATTCTCCAAAATAAAGTAGTTTGAACCCCTTCTCCTCTAATTTTTTTTCAAAATCAGGAATCAACGCTTCCGTCACTTTCATCACATCTTTGCTATCCTGATAGACTAATGGCATAAAATATCCTGAAAATTCGGGAGTAATCTCTGATAATCCTTCTGCAGTCATACCAGCAGCATGAATTTGCCCTATTCTCATTTTTCGCACCATATCTCTTTCATCGCCTACGACACCACCAGGGTATATCCTCAATTGAACCTTGTTTTTTGTGATTTCTCTCCACTCTTGCCCCATTTCCATAAGCATACCATGCCAATCAGTCCCCTCTGGTGCAAGTGTTGCCATTTTAACAATCACCTTTCTAGGGTATAATAATGAACTAAACAATAAGTAAATAATGAGAATATTTTTCATTCTATAAAATAATTATCTATGTTTGATAGTAACCACTTCGCTCTTCTTTTTGCAATTAAATTTGTCAACTCATAATCTCCACCAGAAATATTATCCATATCGATGACATAGTTTAATTTATTTATAAATTTATTTTTTTCTTGAAATAGTTTATGCACTGATTCTGCGTATGATAAATAAGGGCCAGCATCCATCCCGTTTGATAAATCAATAGCCTTATTAAAGTAATAATCTAGCGAATCTCGTAACATTTGTGGACTAAGATCAGATTTTGTTGTAATAAAACTCATCTTAGCTGAATATAATGCACCGCTGTTCCAATTTGGTTCAAGATTAATACATTTATTAAGCAGACGGCCAACCCTAGGTAAATGAACCAATTCATGAGGGTTCGCACGGCTTGAGCTAATTGCACCACCGTAGGCAGCAGCTAGCCAATATAAATCATTTACATCATCTTTTGAAAAGTCAATATCTGATTCTCCTCTCAACCATTGTTCAAAATCTGGATACTTTTCAGATAATATTGATATTCCCTTCAATTTTGAATCTTGAAATAAATTATACGCTTTTTTATATTTTTTAATACCTTTATTATAATCGATATCAATT
>MDTA01115977.1_pt1 | contig 11857 bp, 10 predicted proteins | sample 811151 | NCBI WGS metagenome assembly MDTA01 (sample SAMN05326648, study PRJNA326480) | marine metagenome | isolation source: seawater | place: Indian Ocean: South | collected 2010 | reverse complement strand
ATAACCACGTTTTGCCAGTATTCCTCCCAGAGTGACCGTCGTGGTTGTTTTACCGACGCCACCTTTCTGATTGGCTATGGTCCAAATTTTCAACGCTTTTCTCCCGCCTGCCAGTAATTATTGCTCAGGACATTTCGGTTTTAATGCATTCACCAATGTCATTAATGTCAATATTCACTTCGGCAAGTCTGTCGACCGTTACCGCCTGCGGCATACCATACACCACACTGCTGTCTTTATCCTGCGCCCAGATCTTCGCGCCCAGCGACTTGAGTGTCCGGCACCCTTCCCGGCCATCGGCCCCCATTCCGGTCAGAATGACCGCCAGGGTATCGCCACCATATATTTGTGACAGACTATTTAGGGTAATATCCACACTCGGCTTGTAACCGATATCCGAAGAGTTTACTTCTTTGATCACAATATAGGCATGACCGGCACGCTTTTCGACTTCCATTTGCTTACCGCCCGGTGCCAGATAGGCACAGCCCGCCTGCACCACCTCGCCATGTTCAGCCTCTTTGACCTGAATCTGACAGTGCTGATTCAACCGTTCTGCAAACGCATGGGTGAAGGTACCCGGCATATGCTGAATCAGAAAGATCGGAAAAGGAAACCGCGCAGGTAAATGGGTTAACACTTTTTGTAATGCAACAGGTCCGCCGGTTGAAGCACCAATTGCCAGACAACGGTAGCGTTTGCCACTGCGCTGAACCTGCGATACCACAACCGGTTCAGCGGCATCCTGACTACCACTAAGCAGAGTTGAGCTTCTGACAAAGGTTGATTTAGGCGCATTAGACGGCATCGGTCTCGCCGGTTTAGCAGGTGCCGGCGGCGATTTTTTCAGCAAACTGGCGGGACGCGGCGTGGGTCGTGGTCGAAGCGACGCCACCGGAGCCCGGCGCGCCAGCAAGCGCACTTTGGTTCTTAACAGCGTTGCCGCATCACTACGATCTTTGGCAATATCCTCAAACCGCTTGGGCAGAAAATCCACCGCGCCGGCTTCCAGTGCGTCCAGCGTGGCTTTAGCACCTTCATGGGTCAGTGAGGAGAACATGATAATCGACACCGGACATTCGGTCATTATTCGCTTGACCGCTTCAATGCCGTCCATCAACGGCATCTCTACGTCCATAGTGACCACATCCGGGCGCAGCGCTTTGACTTTTTCTACGGCTTCGCGCCCGTTGGCGGCTTCACCGACCACTTCCAGTGATCGGTCTTCGTTCAGAATATCCTTGACCCGACGGCGATAAAAGCTGGAATCGTCAACAACCAGGACTTTAAAAGCCATTCAATAACAATCCTCTTCTCTACGCTGTTATTTGATCGCTTTGCGGGCGTATCGCTTAAGCAGGCTCGGAATATCTAAAATTAATGCAATACCACCGTCTGAGGTAATGGTTGCCCCGGCCATACCAGGGGTACCTTGCAATAAGGCATCCAGAGGTTTAATGACCACCTCTTCCTGACCAATTAAGGCATCCACCACAAAGCCCACCTGTTTGGTACCCATTTGCACCACAACCACGTGACCTTTGTCGCGCTCAATATTTTTAGGACCACGGATCAGCCATTCGCCAAGGAAAAATAGTGGTATCGCTTTGGAGCGCACTATCATGGTTAACTGACCATCTACAGTATTGGTCTTTTTAATATCCATGTTGATGATTTCGCTAACTGCGCCGAGCGGTAACGCAAAGGTTTGTTTACCTACCACGATCATCAGCGTTGGCAGAATCGCCAGCGTCAGTGGCACCTTGATTTCCAGGCGAGTACCGCGACCCAGCTGTGAATCAATATTCACCGTACCATTGAGTTGGTTGATCTTGGTTTTCACCACGTCCATACCAACACCACGACCAGAGATATCGCTGATTTCTGTTTTTGTTGAAAACCCTGGTGCAAAGATCAGGTTAAACGCTTCAACGTCTGACATACGCGCGGCCGCATCGGCGTCGAGTACGCCACGGGAAATCGCAATGTCTTTCAGTTTATCCGGGTCCATCCCCTTACCGTCATCTTCGATGACCAGTAATATATGGTCCCCTTCCTGCGACGCGGACAGCTTAACTTTACCCATGCGTGGTTTGCCAGCTGCCTGACGGTCGTCGGGCATTTCAATACCGTGATCAACCGAGTTTCGCACCAGGTGAACCAGCGGATCGGCCAGTGCCTCTACCAGGTTTTTATCCAGATCGGTTTCTTCCCCTTCCAGTTCAAGGGTGATTTCTTTCTTCAGGCTGCGCGCCAAATCCCTTACCACCCGGGGGAAGCGACCAAATACTTTTTTGATTGGCTGCATGCGGGTTTGCATTACCGCTCCCTGCAGGTCGCCGGTCACGACATCCAGGTTAGCAATGGCCTTGGACATTGATTCATCATTAATACTAATGCCCAGGCTCAGTAGTCGGTTACGCACCAGTACCAGCTCACCAACCATATTCATAATCTGGTCAAGACGGCGGGTATCCACCCGTACCGTTGTTTCTGGCTGTGGCGCTGCAGGTGCAGCTTTTTTCTCTTCTTTTTTGGCAGCAGGTTCGGCCGCTTTAGCCGGTGCTGCCGGCTTACTTTCGGCTTTAGCTGGCGCAGGCGCCTTCGCTGCCGGTTTGGCCGGCTCAGGTGGCGTGTTTTCGACTTTTACCCGTGGCTTCTCAGCCGGTTTTTCTGCTTTGGGTGCGCCAACACCCGGCCCTTTACCCTGACCATGTAATTGATCAAGTAAGGCTTCAAATTCTTCATCGGAAATTTCTTCATCACCGGCCGACTCTGCAGCCGGAGCCGGACTGGGCGGTGGCGGGGTCGCAGGTGCAGCAGCTTCGCCGCCAAACTGGCCCTTACCGTGTAACTCATCGAGCAGCGCTTCAAACTCATCGTCGGTAATGTCTTCATTACCGCCACTGCTGGATGTAGGCGCAGGTGTTGGTGTAGGAGCCGGAGCTGGCGCTTTAGCGGCCGATGCGCCTGGCGCACCGCCGGTGCCATGCAGCTCATCCAGCAGCGCTTCAAACTCATCTTCTGTGATGTCTTCAATCAGCTCTGACGGGTTTTCGGTAGTAGCGGTATCTTCTTCCAGTTCGAAAGTTTCTTCTACAACAGGTTCAGGTTCGGCTGCGGGCGCTTCTTCCTGAGTGTCGCCAAAGATATTTTCTCCGGGTGTTTCCGGATTACTGAGTTTATGCAGGGTTTCAACCAGCGTCGCATCAGCCGCTTCCAGCGGCTCGCGCATTTTGACCTTTTCAAACATCTCAACCACGACATCGGTGGCCTGCAGGATGGTATCCATCAACTCTGGTGTTAACGAGCGCTGACCATTACGCATGACGTCAAAAACGTTTTCCGCACCGTGGCAGATCTCGACCAGTTCGGTCAGTGACAGAAATCCGGCACCACCTTTTACCGTGTGATAGCCCCGGAATATAGCATTGAGAAGGTCCTTATCCCCTGGATTGTTCTCCAGATCGACTAACTGCTCCTGGAGTTGCTCTAGAATTTCTCCGGCTTCAACCAGGAAATCCTGCAAAATATCTTCATCGACATCAAAAGACATGTATCCGCTCCACTAAAAACCCAGGCTGGATAAAAGGTCGTCCACATCATCCTGGCCAGACACCACATCGTCGCGCGATTCGGCATCAATAATTGGCCCTTCAGCAACAATTGCTTTTTCGACCTTCGGCTGCGACGTTTTGGTTGCTTTTGCCACTTCTGCACCGCCGAACACAGTAAGCATATGGACCAGACTGTCCTCTACTTCCTTGACCAGCTCTATTACGCGCCGGATAACCTGACCAGTTAAGTCCTGATACCCTTGCGCCATCAGCACTTCGGTGAGTAGCCCCATCATCTTATCGGCATCTGCCACGGAAGACTCAAGGTGTTTATCCAGGTCAAGACACATGGATTTAAATTCGTCGAGTTCGATTTCGCGGTTCATTAATTTTTTCCACTCAGGCATCAGGTTGTCTAATTGCCCTTTCATGGTTTCCACAATCGACATGCTCTGTTCAACAGCATCCATTGTAGTATTAGCCGCCTTTTCGGTTTCTTCAATAACGTAGGTTAAACGGGTCTGCGCATCCGGGATATCTTCGTTTGCCAAACCGGCAATCCGTTCATCCAGTTGAAAATTGTTTAATGAGTCATGCAGTTGACGGGTAAGCTTACCCACTTCAGCGAATAATTCGACAGACTCTTTCATGGTGACGGCGTCAAGCAGGGCATTAGCAGAATCGGTATCACCTTCTTCCAGAAAGGTAACCAACTGCTTCGCTTCATCCAGCGTAATGGGAACTTTCTTATTTTCAGTCATCCAGTTGTCCTCGGCGGTTAAACACGTTACTGGATTAACCTAAACGTTCAAAAATCTTTTCTAGTTTTTCTTTTAGTGTTGCGGCAGTGAACGGTTTAACCACGTAGCCATTAACACCCGCCTGGGCAGCTGCTACGATTTGTTCCTTTTTCGCCTCTGCAGTCACCATCAGTACCGGTAGATGCTTCAGGCTATCGTCTGCACGAATCGCGCGCAGCAGGTCGATACCCTGCATGCCAGGCATGTTCCAGTCGGTTACCACAAAGTCAAAGTCGCCCTGCTGTAACATTGGCAGCGCAGTACTTCCATCATCGGCCTCCTGAATATTGGAAAAGCCGAGATCTTTGAGTAAGTTTTTGATAATACGTCTCATCGTAGAAAAATCATCTACCACGAGAATTTTCATATTCTTATCCAAAATTGCCTCCAGTGAGGATAGTCATATTGTTAGTATAGTTAATGTTACTCACCAGTCTGCCAGGACCGCATGCGCGCTTTAAGTTTTAACATCGCCTGGCTGTGAATTTGACTGACCCGTGATTCACTTACCTCGAGAACCTCGCCGATTTCCCGCAGGTTTAATTCTTCGTCATAATACAAGGATAGTACGATAGCTTCACGCTCTGGTAATGTAGTAATAGCATGGGCCAGCGCTTTTTGAAATGAACCTTGCATTAAATCTTCCAGCGGCGAATCCGTGCCCCGCGAGTCATCCGTCGCGATCACGTCTTCAGACACGCCTAAGTCTTCAATACCAACCAGTTTGCCGGCATTGACCTCTGATAACATCTGGTGGTATTCAGGCAGCGACACATTGAGTTTAGCAGCAATATCGACATCCCGTGCATCCCGCCCGGTTTCACGCTCTACCTGGGAAATCGCATCAGAAATGGCCCGACCATTTTTATGCACTGATCGGGGTGTCCAGTCGCCCTTGCGAATTTCATCCAGCATGGCACCACGGATGCGAATTCCGGCAAACGTTTCGAAACTGGCCCCTTTGCTGCCATCAAAGTTTTTCGCAGCCTCAAGCAGGCCAATCATACCGGCCTGGATCAGGTCATCAACAATTACACTGGCTGGTAGCCGCGCCATTAAATGGTGAGCAATACGCTTAACTAAAGAAGCATGTCGCTCAACCAGCTGCGCTTTATCGGTTTGTTGTTTGTACGCTGCAGCTTTGCTATTCACGCTATCTCCCTGCCACCTTCGACGCGATCAATTGCTCAACGAAGAACTCAAGGTGTCCGCCAGGCTGCGACGGGATAGGCCAGGTCAGGGCTTTTGTTGCCAGTTGACCAATGGCGACCGATGCCGGAGATGATGGGAATGCATCAACTATGGCGGTTTGTTTACGAACCGCCCGGCGAATATTTTCATCAAAGGGAATGGTTGCCACTAATTCCAGCGCCACGTCGAGGAAGCGACCGGTAACTTTCGACAACTTACAGAATAATTCCTGCCCCTCGCGCACGTCTCTGACCATGTTGGCCACAATCTTAAAGCGGAAAATGCCGTGATCGCGATTAAGGATCTTAATTAATGCGTAGGCATCGGTAAGTGAGGTTGGCTCGTCACATACCACTACCAGAATGTCCTGGGATGCTCTCGAAAAGCTCAGCACCATATCAGAGATACCCGCGGCCGTATCGACAATAAGCACGTCGATTTGCGAACGCAGTTCACTGAACGCGCGAATAAGTCCCGCATGCTGAGTGGGCGACAACTCGGTCATTGACTGGGTACCAGAGGTCGCCGGGGCAATTTTGATCCCGTGCGGGCCAGTTACCAGTACTTCGTCCAGCGTGCATTCACCGGACAACACATGAGACAGATTCTTCTCTACGCGTAATCCCAGCATCACGTCTACGTTGGCCAGACCAAGGTCTGCATCCAGAACCATGACCTTTTTGCCCTGTTTTGCCATTGCAATAGCGGTGTTCAGAGTAACGTTGGTTTTCCCTACTCCGCCCTTACCGCCAGTAACGGCTATTACCTTGATTAATCGTGATTGATTCATCTTTCGTAAGCTACTCGCCTGGTCTTCAATCATACTGCCTGTGCTGTGTTTACATCGGAACTGCTATTAGTATGATTCAAACCATACTTTTTATAAAGCTTTGCTGCTAAAGAGATTATAGATTTTGCATTAGCAACATGAATATCCTCAGGCACCTGTTGGCCATCAGCAACATAACTGACTGGCAACTGCGCTTCAATTACATTACTGACCACCTCACCTAAACTATAGCACTCATCCAGCTTAGTGATGATACATCCTTGCAAATCAATACTCTTATAGGCATTTATTATGTGCTTAAGTGTAGCCTGTTGCGTGTTACCCTGCACAACTAAATAGTTTTTTACCTGCTGACCACTCACCTGGCCAAAGGTAGCCAGCTGGCTTATCAGGCGGCTATCACGCTGACTAAAGCCTGCGGTATCAATCAATACCAGGCGTTTATTGCGTAACTGGAACAGCAAATCGGCTAATTGTTCACCAGACTGCGCTTTGCGAACCGGGCAACCAATGATTTTGCCGTAGGTGGCTAATTGCTCATAGGCAGCGATGCGGTACGTATCAATTGTTATGAGTGCAACCTGGTCGGCACCGTACTTTTGCGCATAACGGGCAGCCAGTTTGGCAATGGTAGTGGTTTTGCCGGTGCCGGTTGGCCCGACTAACGCCACCACACCCTGTTGGGTAAGAATATCATCGTTATTGGTGGCCAGACGATTGGACAATAGTTTTAGCAGATACAACCAGGCTTCACGCTCATTGCACTCAGCCGGGGTATAAGTGACCAGCTGGGCTGCCAGTGTCTGGCTGATGCCCATGTCGCATAGCTGCTGAAGCAGGTAACGCTGCTGCGGTTTAAGCCGCGAATGTTGCTGTTGTTGCATATCAGCCAGCTGAAACTGCAATACATTGCGAAGCGAGGCAATTTCGGCACGAATATCGGCCAGGCTGCCACCACCGCTAAGCTCGGCCTCTTCGTTTTCGGCATCAAAAACCTGAGTTTCCTGCTTAACCGGGGCCACCTTAGGAGCGGGTTTGGCAGGCGCGCGCTTTTCGGCTTCCGCATTGGCCGCTTCAACGCGCTCGGCAACGGCAGCCTTCTGCTCAGCCTGTTTTTCCAGTAGAGCACGCAGGGTATCCGGGCCATCATCACCAATAATTTCACTTAAGGTCGGCAAGCCACCTTCGCTTTGCTTAGCTACCGGCGCTTTGGGTTTAGGCGGTACCGATAGTTTAGCAACCGGCTCTTTATCGTAGGCCGCTACCAGTTCGATGCCGTCGGCCACTTTGCGGTTTGACATGATCACCGCATCACTACCCAGTTCATTTTTTACCTGGCTCAATGCTTCACGCATGTCTTTGCCAAAAAATCGTCTAATTTTCATAATGACCTCTTAGGTATCAGGGTGCCTGTCAGATTACTGACCGACGGAAGAAACAATGCGCACCTGCTTGTCATCCGGGATTTCCTGGTATGACAATACATGCAACCCATTCACTGCATTCTTTAAGAATCTCGACAATACCGGGCGTAACATGCCCGATGTTAATAATACGGCTGGCTCACCCGCCAGTTCCTGCTGCTGACCGGCCTGTTGCAGCGACTGTTGCAGGCGCTCAGCCAGCCCCGGTTCGATACCGGCACCGTCATCACCGCCAGCCTGCAACGACTGATGTAACATCTGTTCTAATTCAGGCGCCAGAGTGATCACCGGCAGTTCTGCGCCACCGCTGTTAATTTCCTGCACGATTAAGCGTTTCAGAGCAATGCGAACGGCGGAGACCAATACGTCAGGATCCTGACTCTTCGGTGCATACTCAGTCAGCGTCTGTACGATGGTACGCATGTCGCGGATAGGCACGCCCTCGTACAACAGGGTTTGCAGGACTTTTACCACGGTCGCCAGTGACAGCAGATCGGGGATAAGTCCTTCGACCAGTTTTGGATTATGCTTGGCCAGCATATCCATCAGTTGCTGCACTTCCTCAAAGCCCAGCAGCTGATAAGCATTGTTGGTCAATAACTGGCTCAGATGAGTAGCAATAACGGTAGCCGCATCAACTACGGTATAACCCAGGGTTTGCGCATGTTCGCGCTGCGCCGGCTTAATCCACACCGCGTCCAGGCCAAAAGCCGGATCACGGGTAGCGCGTCCTTCGAGCTTGCCAAATACCTGGCCAGGATTAATGGCCAGCTCTTCGTCATGGCTGACTTCGGCATCGCCAATAGTCACACCAAGCATGGAAATGTTGTAGGCGTTGGGGTCAAGATCCAAATTATCGCGGATGTGCACCGGCGGGATTAAAAAGCCCAGTTCCTGGGACAGCTTCTTACGAACCCCTTTAATCCGTGTCAGTAGTTCGCCGCCCTGGGTTTTATCCACCAGCGGAATTAAGCGGTAGCCGACTTCCAGACCAATGGTATCCACGTGCTGAACGTCATCCCAGCCCAGTTCTTTAATCTCTGCCGGTACGTTGTCTTCAGCATTGTTGCTGACTACCGGTGCCGGTGGTTGCTCGGCCTTACGTTTTTCAGCATAGCTTAGGTAGTAGGCATAGCCGCCAGCCAGTGCCGAGAAGCCAAGGAAAGCCAGGTGAGGCATACCAGGCACAATCCCCATTACAAACAGGATCCCGGAGGAAATATACAGCGCCTTTTTGTTACCCAGTTGCGTGGTAACCTCGCTGCCCATTTCCTGGCTTTCATTTTCACGCGTCACAATAATGGCGGTGGCCACTGACAGCAGTAATGAAGGAATTTGCGCCACCAAACCGTCACCAATGGTCAGGATGGTGTAGACCTCCAGCGCATTACCGAAAGACAGATCATGCTGAATCATACCGATAAACAGGCCGCCGACGATATTGATTAGCATAATGAACAGGCCGGCGATGGCATCGCCCTTCACAAATTTTGACGCACCGTCCATGGAACCGTAAAAGTCGGCTTCAGCGGTGATATCTTCGCGACGACGGCGGGCCTCGTCCTGATCGATATAACCGGCGTTGAGGTCGGCATCAATAGCCATTTGTTTACCCGGCATGGCGTCAAGGGTAAAACGGGCCCCCACTTCGGAGATACGTCCGGCACCAGCAGTAACTACTTTAAAGTTAATGATCAGCAAGATGGCAAAGACAACCACACCCACAGCGTAGTTGCCGCCAATCACCACTTCACCAAAGGCTTCGATAACTTTACCGGCTGCATCGCCCCCTTCGTGGCCATACAACAATACTACCCGGGTCGACGCGACATTGAGGGCGAGACGTAATACCGTTGCAATTAGCAGGACCAGCGGGAAGATACCGAAATCCACCGGCCGGTTAGTCAGTACCGCAACCAATATAATTACCAGTGACAGTGCGATGTTGAAGCTGAATAGTACGTCGAGCAAAATTGGAGGCATGGGCAAAATCACCATACCCATAATGGCCAACAGAACCAGAGGTACGCCTAAGCCCTGACTTAACTGTTGAAGCCGGGTTTTATCAACACGCTGCAGATATTCTGTTAACACCATAACGAGACGTTCTCAATAACCGATTTTTGACACTAAAATTCGCTTACGGGGACTACTTCAATCCCCGTGCCAGCTTTTTGTGTCCACGGCTTAAGTGCTCGAATTATCGTCAATTGCGATATTTGGGGCCTGACAGACTGCCCTCAACAGCCTGTCAGGATATGAGATATCTGAAGTTAATAACGCATATCAGGTGGGATTGGCAGATCACGCGCCAGTGGTTTAGGCCGCTTGGCTTTACCTGCTTTGTATTTCTTAAGCTGGAATACGTAAGCCAGTACCTGGGCGACCGCCATAAACAATTTGTGCGGGATTTCTTCATCCACTTCTGTGGTGTAGTAGATCGCCCGGGTCAACATCGGAGAAGGAATGAGCGGCACATCATGAGCGGTGGCAATTTTTCGGATATGCATAGCCAGTTCGTCGGAGCCTTTGGCGATAACCACAGGTGCCCGCACGCCGTGTTCGTCATATTTAAGCGCCACAGAGTAATGCGTCGGGTTGGTAACAACTACGTCAGCTTTAGGCACTTCCTGCATCATTCGCCGCGTTGCAGCCTGATATTGCAGTTTACGGATCCGGCCTTTTACCTGAGGATCACCTTCCGAGTTTTTACGCTCATCCTTAACCTGCTGCTTGGTCATTTTCATTTGTTCATTGTGCTTATACGATTGATATGGCACATCGAACAAAGCAATGGGCACCATGCCTAGGGTGAGCAGAAAAAAGGCCCACTCAATCATATCCAGCGCATGGAAGATGTTCAGCGGGTAAATTTCCTGATCCAGATGCAGCGCTTCATCCTGAAATAAAGACAGCGATATCAGCGCCATAGCTCCAATGACGAAAAACTTGGCAAAGGCTTTTAACAGTTCCACCAGGCCATTAACACCAAACATACGCTTAAAGCCGCTGAGTGGATTGAGTTTGGAAAACCTGGGAGCCGCTGAATACCAGGTAAAGTTGTACCCGCCTAGCGCAATGGAGCCATAGATGCCGGCTATCATCGATACCAGCATAAATGAAATAACTGGCACACTCACCTCGGAGATCGCCACTCCCCAGGCTGAAAACATATGGGTGGGGTCGTAGGTTTCGTCACGAGACAGAGTAAACATCCGCCCCGAAATGGCAAATAAAGCTTCAGCGATAAAACTGCCGAAGAGCAAAAACATCAGGCTACTGGCCACTAATACCAGTGTTGTAGACAGTTCACGTGATCGGGCGATTTGGCCTTTATTTCGGGCTTCCTCAAGTCGTTTCCCCGTGGGGTCTTCTGTTTTTTCTGAAGAATCAGCCATCGTCGCTCAGTCTTATCAGCTTGGACAAATCAATAGCAGCTCGCACATAAACTGTTGAGCCCGTTGCCATTGATTAGCAAAGTGAGTGGTAAAATTGTCCAGTGTTAACCAGATAATGATTAAGCCCATGATCTGCGCAATGGAAAAACCAATGCTGAAGATATTGAGCTGTGGCGCCGCTTTAGTCATAACCCCAAACGCCAGGTTTACAATTAACAGCGAAATAATCGGTGCCAGAGACAGGGTCAGCGCCGCCACAAACATCCAGCCAGCCCAGTGGGCAATATCACGAAGTTGCTCGGCGGCGAACCAGGCTTCACCAATGGGAAACGCCTCAAAACTCATTACAATCATTCTGATCATGGCCAGATGACCGTCCATGCCCCAGAACAACAGCGTTGCCAGGATCAGATAAAACTGGCCCACCGCCGGCACGTTAATACCATTGACCGGATCCACGATGCTGGCAAAACCAAGGCCGGTTTGCATTGCAATGACCTGCCCGGCCAGCACAAAGGTATTGAGCACCATCATTGATAAAAAGCCCACGGCAATGCCAATTAACAACTGCTGGATGCCAATTATGAAGGTATCTATTGAGTTAGGCTTAGATATAAAATGCATATATGTGGAACCTGAGTACTATAATCATAACCCATATCCCAAGCCTGGAGATTTTTTCAACTTAAGTGAGTCT
>MDTA01042109.1_pt1 | contig 11857 bp, 11 predicted proteins | sample 811151 | NCBI WGS metagenome assembly MDTA01 (sample SAMN05326648, study PRJNA326480) | marine metagenome | isolation source: seawater | place: Indian Ocean: South | collected 2010 | reverse complement strand
TCTGGTCGAGACAATAATGAACAGTACTCCAGTCACGGTGCCGGACGACATGGAGGAAGAGAGCATGCTAAGCATAATGCGGGGCAGCAAATTGCACCATTTGCCCTTGCTTAATATTGAACGGCAGGTGGTTGGTTTGGTCGAGATGGCTGACCTAATCCAGGAGAGACGTGCGCACGATAACTGGGTTGTTTTAATGGCTGGTGGCCGTGGTTCCCGATTGTGGCCCCTGACCAAGGTTAAGCCCAAGCCTTTGCTAAAGATTGGTAGCCGGCCATTGTTGGAGACTATTCTCGGTAACTTCGTTCGGCAGCACTTTCGCCATTTCTACATTTCGGTAAATTACAAGTCGGACCAGATTAAATCACATTTTGGCGACGGCTCGTCTTGGGGTGCTAACATTCGCTATCTGGAAGAAGAGAGTAGCCTTGGCACAGCCGGCGCCCTACGGCTGCTCCCAGGGGAACCAGATGAACCAATCATCGTCATGAATGGTGACCTACTCACTCAAGTCGACTTCAATCAACTTCTGCACTTCCATGCCGAATATAATTCGCAGGCGACCATGTGTGTGCGAGAATACGACATGCAGGTTCCTTTTGGCGTCGTGACCGTTCAGGATAGCCGTATTAAGGCGATTGACGAGAAACCGACCCAAAAGTTCTTCGTCAACGCCGGCATATACGTGCTTAACGCGGCAACGATTGACTTGATCCCTGACGAGCAGTCTTTTGACATGACGACGCTGTTTGAGAGGGCAATTTCGGCGGAGATGCGCACAGCCGTGTTTCCTATCCACGAATATTGGATGGATGTTGGTCAGCCTGAAGATTTTCGAAGCGCCAATCTCGAATTTAGTGAGCATTTTGATACATGAAAGCACTGGTCATCGGATACGGGTCCATTGGCCAGAGACACGCGCGGCTCCTCGCGGAGCGAGGGCTGTCTGTTGCCATAGTGTCGCGGCGTCAAATCGACCATTCTAATTGTTACGGCGATCTCGAAATGGCACTCAAGGCTTGGCAGCCTGATTACGTGGTAATAGCCAGTCGGACCAACGAGCATCACGACGACCTGACGGTTTTGGCCGCGTTGGGTTTTGGTGGGATCGTGCTTGTTGAAAAGCCGCTGTTTCATCGTGCCTTGGCGATCCCCGACAATGTTTTTTCAAGAGCCTATGTCGCTTTTAACCTGCGGTTCCATCCGGTCACCCAAGACCTCAAAGCCTTGGTTGACGGCAAGAAAAAACTCGCCGCGCATGCCTACGTCGGACAGTACTTGCCTGACTGGCGACCACAGCAAGATTTCAGGAAAGGATATTCAGCCATCCGAGCTCAAGGCGGCGGTGTTTTGCGGGACCTTTGCCATGAGCTTGACTATATGAACTGGATATTGGGCGGATGGGTCGAGCTGACGGCCCGTGGCGGACAATTTAGTCACCTAGAGATTGATAGTGACGACGTGTACTCGATCCTGTTTCGGACGACTGATTGCCCCGTTGCAAGTATTGGCCTCAACTATCTTGAAGATAGTCTGCACAGGGACGTGATTGTTGTTACCGACGAGGGTACGGCGCGGGCGGATTTTGTCTCTGGGACGTTAACGTATCGTGATCACACGGCCAAATATCCGAGCCTTCAGCGCGACGCGACCTACCAAGCTCAGCACGATGCAATTCTCACTGCCGAGGACGCTTCTCTATGTTCTTTAGAGGATGGATGGCGTATCGTGCACATGATCGACGCAGCGGAAACGTCGAGCATGAACGGGACCTGGGTCGAATGTTAGACCTTGTCACTGGGCTGCGCGACAATGGGCCTCTTTTTTTATCCCTGTAATTAGATGACTCCACCCCTAGCAGACTTGTTCGACTTGTCCGGCAAGACCACTATCGTAACTGGCGGCGCAGGCACGATCGGCTCGCGGGTGTGCAAGGGCCTAGCGGCGCACGGCGCCAATGTTGCAGTCGTTGACTTGAACTACAAGGCTGCGCAGGGCTTGGCTGCAGAAATAGAGAGGGAATTTGACGCTGCCACCATAGCGGTTGCCTGCGACGTTGCCGACCCAGAATCCGTTAATGCGATGGTAGTGGCCGTTTGCGCCAAATTCAGTACGATCGACTTCTTGCACAACAACGCCGCTGCGAAAGCTAGTGATTTGGAAGCTTTCTTCACGCCGGTCGAGGAGTTCTCCCTCGACGTTTGGCGCGAGGTCATGGCCGTTAACCTCGATGGTATGTTTCTTGTTGCCCAGGCTGTTGGTAAACAAATGATCACGCAGCCGACCGGCGGAAGTATTCTGCAGACGGCATCGACCTACGGCATAGTCGGGCCCGACTTCCGTATTTACGAAGGTTCTGAATATCTCGGTTGCAAGATTACGACACCGCCCGTATACGCGGCCTCCAAGGCTGGCGTCGTCGGTTTGACAAAATTTCTTGCAACCTACTGGGCGGCGGCGCAGGTGCGAGTTAACACCTTAGTGCCAGGCGGCGTCGAAAGTGGCCAAAACGAAACCTTTCAAAACAACTACAGCGCACGAGTGCCACTAGGACGTATGGCCCAAAGCGACGAAATAGTCGGTGCCGTGGTTTATGCGGCATCCGACGCCTCAACTTACATGACAGGCCAAATGCTGGTCGTCGATGGGGGTTGGAGCACGTGGTAGAGGTGATTAGAGGTGGGCCACGCTCCGGTCGGGTCGCAACCGTCTGTGCGCGCGGTGGCAGCAAAGGACTGCCCGGCAAGAACCTGCGAAAGCTGATGGGCAAATCCTTATTAGCTCACGCGGTTTCACATGCCATCGACTCGGAGATGTTCGAAGTGGTTGTGGTTAGCAGCGAAGATGACGAAATCCTAGCTGAGGCTCGGGCCTGTGGAGCCGGCTTGGTTGTAAAGCGTCCGAACGCGATGGCAACCGATGAAGCGTCTAAGATGCCACCAATTCAGCATGCAGTGATGGCGGCAGAAGAGCTAGCCGGCCATTGTTTTAGGACCATCGTCGATCTTGACGTAACCTCGCCGCTGCGAAACCCGGATGACATTCGAGGTGCGGTAAAACTAATGGAGGGAAATGGGGTCAGCAACGTCATCACCGGAGCCCCAGCCCGAAAGAGCCCTTATTTTAATCTGGTCGAACTTGGAGATGAAGGTTATGTTGAGCTCTCTAAGCCAGTCTTGCCCAGGATCGAGCGACGCCAAGATTCTCCGAGTTGCTATGACATGAACGCCGCAGTCTATGTTTGGGACCGTGACGCTTTCATGGCGGAGCCGAATGTCTTCTACTCGGATACATTGTTATACGTCATGCCGGAAGAGCGATCTCACGATATAGATACCTCATTGGATTTTGAGCTCGTTGAACTGGTAATGAAGAAACTTGCTTTATCAGCCCTGTCACCAATAAACAGCGAGTGATCACATGAATGAAATATTGAAAGGTAACTTTACGACCAAGAGAGACGTAAAGGTTGAAGAGAATAAGGACGAGATTGAGGAGCGATTCGAGCGCGAGGCAATGAAACACCTCGGTGGTTCGATTGCGTTCGTCGCCAAGAAGCGCGTCAAATGGGATGCCTCCGAGAGCTGACGGCGACGGCCCACCGAACATTATGGTGATATGACGGTGCCCGAGTTTAAGAATGGCGAACTCGCCCTTAAGCTGCTGCCTAAAATGGGTGACATGACGTGGGATCGGTTCGGCCAATTGTGGTTGGACAATGCAGCCGTGAACGCCACATTTGCGGATCGGGGACAATCGATCGCGGCGCTGCGCGCGGCGCGGTTGGGTGAAGACAAAAGCGCTGTTGTGGTTGCCGCTGGGCCGTCGCTGAAACACCGTGATCCCGCCCGGGCGCTCCTCGAGTCCGGTTACAAGGGCGCCGTGATAGCCTCAGAATCCGCGATGCTGTATTGTTTTAGGAATGGCGTGGTCCCCGACCTCGTTGTTACCCTTGATCCGCACCCCAGCCGCGTAGTGCGGTGGTTTGGCGACCCTAACTTGACGGAGGAAAAGCTGGCAGAGGACGATTATTTTGCGCGGCAGGATCAAGACGACGCGTTTGCCGACGAAATGCGGGCTAATGAACAAATTCTGGAGCTTATGTCGAAATACGGCAAGGGCGTAAGGATCGCGATGTCGACGTCGGCATCCGAGCCCGTAGTCCAGCGAGCGATTGAAACGGGCATGAGTATTTACTGGTGGAACCCGATGATAGATGATCCGGAGCTGCCGGATAGCAAGACCGAAGCGCTTCTGAAGGAGAACGGGTTTCCGGCGATCAACGCCGGAGGCAATGTTGGTACCGCATGCTGGGTAATGGCGGACGCCGTACTGGGCAAGCGTCATGTCGCTTTGACCGGCGTCGACTTCTCCTATTACGATGGCACGCCCTATCGAAACAACCAATACTACTATGACGCAGTTAATTTGGTTGGCGAGGAGAACCTCGACTCTCTTTTTGTGCGAATTCATAATCCGCATCTGGATTCTTGGTTTTTTACCGACCCGGCCTACCTGTGGTATCGGGAAGTATTTCTTGAGATGATTGAAGAAGCGGAGTGCGAAACTTACAACTGCACAGAGGGCGGTATTTTGTTCGGAGACGGCATCACTTTCACTCCATTCGCTGAATTTCTGAAAAGGTTTAGATAACAGATCATGGCTAAAGTCTTATTCGTCAATCCTGTCGTTCGAGAAGAGGGAAAGCCTCAACACGTGCCCTACGGTATCGCGCTTCTTGCGGCGATTGCGATCGACAAGGGCCATCAAGTCCAAATTTACGATGCAAACGCTTGGCGGAAGGGCGATGATGTCCTGCGCACAGTATTTGATGCGGACGAATGGGATGTCATCGCCCTTGGAGGGATCACCACCGCGTACGGTTCGATCAAGCATATCGTGAAGATTGCCCGGGAGTCCAGCGCGTCGGCTACCATTGTTCTTGGCGGTGGCGTCCTTACGTCAATGCCGCGCGAGGTTATGACATGGTTGCCTGAGGTCGATATTGGCGTTATCGGCGAGGGGTTTGTGACTTTCCCTGAAGTCCTGGATATGGTTGATGGCTGCGCTATTGACTGGCCTGCTATCGACGGGACGATATCCCGCGGCGCAGACGGGAAGTTAATCTATGGCCCGCAGCGCGCTTTGATCCAAGATCTAGACTCACTGCCCTACCCGGCTTGGGATCTATTCCCGCTAGAAGAGGTCTATTTTCCGAACAGCGCGTCATTATTCTCCGAAGAGGGCATGCTGTCGCAGCGCCGCCTCGATATTAACGCATCCTATGGATGTTCGATGATCTGCCGCTACTGCTATCACCTCGGTATCGCTGGAGACATGCGCTATGTGAAAAACAAAGAGGGCGAAACCGAGGTCGCCTTTGACGAACCCGGCTCCTATACACGGACCACTCGTTATCATAGCCCGGAATACATTGTTGGTCTGGTGAAGCACGCCTACGATAAGTACGGCATTGATTTTATAGGGTTCCTGGATGAGAACCTGATGACCATGAATCGTTATTCGAAGGAGACATGGCTGCCTGAAATCTGCCGACTTTGGCATGAAAACGGCCTTGCTCCAAAGAAGCACGCAGACGGTCTCTGGACGGGCGTCCATTGGGGGGGTACTAGCCATGCAACGCTGTGCAGCCCGGAGGTCTTGAAAATGATGGGTGATGCAGGATGCTCGCATCTCGTGTACGGCTACGAGTCTTTTGCGCCGCATGTTCTCAAGACCATCGGCAAGGGTGCTACAGCGAAGAATAATATCCGAAGCTTCTTCTGGACTCTGGAGGCGGGCATCCGGCCGATCCCGAATCTGATTATCGGTTTTCCGAACGAGGATTTCGAATCCATTCGCATGAACATGGAGGCCTGGGAAGAATTAGGGATCGTTGTGAAGCCGCATTTCGCGACGCCCTATCCCGGTTCCGAATGGTTTACCGTCAACCGCGCCAGCATCACCGAGCAGTATGGGGGTGATTTGGAGCGGTTCCTTCTTGAGGTTGGCGATGCTAGCGCGATTTCTGCGATCATCTCGAACAATTTTAACGCCGTTGAGTTAATCGGCTTGCGAGATCTAATGGTCGCTAAGGACTACAAGCGAATTGATGAGTACGAGCGGATCTGGCGCAAGAATCACAGCATCCCAGATGGTGCGCCTTCGACTATGATTTCGACGTCCGGGCGGGCCGCCTGATATACTTGGCAGTCGCCTGACACGATTGCGTATTGGTCTCCTCACACCGCAAACATCTCCAAAGAACAGCAATGATCCCATATCCGGAACCAGTTGATCCTCGGCCCTATGGCGCTGAAGTGAAAGTACGACAGACGATGTACGGTCTGCCGCAAGATGTGCAATTTTGCTCGCAATGCGTCATCTCTAACCAGCGGCCAAATTCTGCTGTCGAGTTCAGGCAGCACCGCCAGACGGCCAAGGATACGATATATTTTGACGAACATGGCGTGTGTGATGCCTGCCGGGTCACCGAAGAGAAAATGAGCATTGACTGGGCGGCGCGCGAGAAGGAGTTGTTTGAATTGTGCGATCTTCATCGCAGTGCCGACGGGCGCTACGACTGCATCGTGCCTGGTTCCGGCGGCAAGGATAGCTTCTACACGTCTCACATCCTCAAGTATAAATATGGTATGCATCCACTGACAGTGACCTGGGCGCCGCACCTTTATACCGATTGGGGGTGGGCCAACTTCCAGCGCTGGATTCACGCCGGATTTGACAACCAGCTGTTCACGCCAAACGGCCGCGTTCACCGCCTGCTGACACGCCTATCTCTGGAGACTATTTTTCATCCGTTTCAGCCATTCGCGCTTGGTCAAAAGAACATTGCACCTAAGATTTCGGCGCAAATGAATATTCCACTCGTATTTTATGGGGAGCACGAAGCTGAATACGGAAATCCAAAAGGAGAGAGCGTTAAGCCGGTTCGCGATTGGCGGTATTTTACTGCTGAAGACGCGAGCGACTTATTCATCGGTGGGCTTCCGATCGGCGAACTTCAGCAGGATTTTGATCTGTCGGTAAACGATCTAGAGCCTTACATGCCGGCTGATCCAGATGCTTTGCGGAAGACTGGAACGGAAGTACACTACTTGGGCTACTATCTGATGTGGCATCCGCAAAGCTGCTATTATTATGCACAGGAACACGGCGAATTCGAGCCATCGCCGGAGCGCACAGCGGGGACCTACAGCAAGTACAACAGTATCGACGACAAGGTTGACGACCTTCACTTTTATACCTACTACACAAAATTTGGGATTGGTCGGGCGACCTATGACGCGGCTCAGGAAGTCCGTTCCGGAGACATTACCCGCGACGAAGCAGTTGCACTTGTGCGACGTTTTGATGGGGAGTTCCCTGAGAGATTTATTGATGAAATCCTAGATTTTATTAGTTTGCCTGCATCTGAGTTTCCTATTGCCTCTAAGATGTTTGAACAACCAATTATGGACCGGACCTATTTTGATGCATTGACCGACCGGCATCGCTCGCCGCATTTGTGGGCGCAGGTTGGGAGTGAGTGGGTTCTGCGGCACGGCGTTTGGATGGACCGTTGAGCGTCGCCGCATCAAATCATTAGCCCAAGAAATTATATTGAACCAAATTTTGTGACGAACATCAGATTAATCGCTCGCCTTGACGTTAAGGCGCCGAACCTAATAAAGGGGGTCCATCTTGAAGGATTGCGCAAGTTGGGGAATCCCCAGGAATATGCGGAACAATACTATAGTGACGGCATTGATGAGCTCATCTACATCGACTCGGTCGCCAGCCTTTATCAGCGAAACACGATTGTTGATCTGGTTCGAAGAACCGCGGGGAATGTCTTTATTCCTATCTGCGTCGGCGGCGGTATTCGGTCAGTGGATGATGCTCGCCAGCTTCTGCGGTCGGGTGCGGATAAGGTGGCAGTTAATACGGCAGCATTGGCGCGACCAGAATTGATAAACGAAATCTCAGAAGCGTTCGGTTCGCAGTGCATGGTGATTTCTGTTCAGGGCAAGCGACAAGGGAATATCTGGGAAGCCTATTGCGACCAGGGCCGAGAGCGCACGGGGCGCGATGCCGTAAAGTGGGCTGAAGAAGCGACCGCGCGCGGCGCGGGTGAGGTGCTTTTGACGTCCGTTGACCAGGAGGGGACCTGCAGGGGCTTCGACGTGGCGCTGACACGGGCGGTTGTCCAGAGTGTTAGCGTGCCGGTGATTGCGAGCGGTGGCATGGGAACGGTGGGTCATTTGACGACCGCGGTCCATGAGGGTGGCGCGCACGCTGTGGCGATGGCGCATGTCCTGCACTATGGGAAGCTAAATATGGTCGAGATCCGCAGAGGCGCGATAGCGGCTGATATAAATGTGCGTAGCGTAGCGTAGGCAATGGCGGTTGCTGACATCAGTATCGTCGATTATGAGTCGGGCAATCTCTATGGGCTTATGCGGGCGTTCGAGACGATAGGCGCTTCGGTCAGTTTAACGGTGGATGCAAGGGAAATAGACGCGGCTGATCGGCTGGTACTGCCCGGCGTGGGGGCTTTTGGTAAGGCGATGCAAATGCTGCGCGCGAAGGGTCTCGTCGAGGCTATCCAGGAATTTGCCGGTTCGGGCCGTCCATTTCTCGGCATATGTGTCGGTATGCAATTGATGATGGACCACGGCACGGAGTTTGGCCATTGCAAAGGCTTAGGCCTTGTTTCTGGAATTGTCGACGCCATTCCAAAATGTAACGCCGACGGGGAGCCGCACCCGGTGCCACACATTGGTTGGTCGCCCATTGAGCCTGCGTCGGAGGGCTGGGCGGGTACGCTACTCGACGAGACGGCGGTGGGCCAAGAAATGTACTTCCTGCATTCGTTCGCCGCAAAACCGGTCGCGTCCTCGCAGGTCCTCGCGAATACCACCTACAACAACTGCAAAATCGTTGCTGCTATACAAAGCGGAAACATGACGGGTTTCCAATTCCATCCAGAGAAGAGCGGGGAAAACGGATTGGCCGTATTGGCGACGTTTCTTGAACGCCCGCGGCTTGCATAATGCGTCCTATTTTTTGTATCGTCCTGTCTTCTTTTTGAGTAGTTGTCAAACCACTAGTCAGACCCAAAGGAATGTGCAAAAGAAGGGGAGACCGACACCAGACGAAGGCGATTTATGTGTAAAAAACGCTGAAAATGAGCACGCTGTAATAAATAATAACTGTTTGGAAATTTATGTGTAAGGTGATTACTCGTCCGTTCGCAGTAAATGGGGAGCTCTTGATGATGAAGGAGATATCATCGCTGCAATCGAATGGTATAGATATGCTGCTAATCAAGGGGATACCGATCTTGACATTTGGACGTTTGATGAATTTTCTTAAGACTTAAGAACTGGGTATTTTGATATGCGCGTCTATTTAGCAGACCTGGCCAATCAGCTCGTTGAACTTGATAATAAATCAATACCAATTGGCGTGGGTTATGTAGGGTCTTACTGTCAAAAAGTTCACGCGGAATCTGTTGAAGTTTCTGTTTTCCGAACGTTCCATCAACTCCGAAAAGCCGTTCTGAGTGCTCCTCCAGATATTGCGGGCTTCGGTAGTTATGATTGGAACTCTAATCTTTCATTGCAGGCGGCGAGTTTTATCAAGGATATAAATCCGGATTGCGTGACAGTGATGGGTGGAGCCAATGTTGAGGTTTCGCCCAAAGATAATGCTGAATTCCTAGAGGCACATAAACAGATAGATTGTCTTATTTATGGAGACGGTGAATATGCATTTGCAGACCTTGTAGGTGTCGCGATTGAAGCGTTGGCAAAGGGTGAAGTTGCCATAAATTTGGTGAAAAAGGCTGCGATTGATGGTGTGCGCGCGTTGCACTTAGGCGAATTAATTATGGGATTGCCAAGCAATATTGTTCGCAACTTGGATGAAATTCCGTCCCCTTATTTAACCGGGCTATTTGATGAGCTTTTGAATGATCCAAACCTTATGCCTATTATACAGAACGTGCGTGGTTGTCCGTACCTGTGTAAGTATTGTGTCTCTGGCTCGCAGAGTGGCAAGGTAAGGCATTTTTCCTATGATCGAATTACCGAAGAAATAGAATATTTACGAAAAAAAGCAAAAAACCGGTTTTTGAGACTGTCCGACGATAACTTTGGTATTATTGAACATGACGTTCAGGTGGGAAGCTATATCCGAGAATCCTTTGATAACCATGGTTATCCTGTTGGCTTAAAAGCATACTCAGCAAAGAGACTTACCGAGCGTACGCGCCGTTTAGCAGTTATATTGAAGCCTTTAATGCTAATGTGTATTTCATTACAAACAACCACTCCAGAGGTTTTGAAAGCAACAAAGCGCACTTCAGCTACGCGCGATGAGGCTTTGTCCGGACTAGAATTTGCTAGGCAAAATGGTATTGCGACGGCGACAGAATTAATTTTTGGATTACCTGGAGAAACCCTCGAATCTATGAAAAAGGTCATCAACGCGACTGTGGAAATGCGTTTTGATTCAATAGCGATAAATGTTTTGTGGCTGCTTAAAGGGGCAGAGCTATACAGACCTGAAATGCGTGACCAGTTTGGTTACAAGGGAAAATTTATGTTGGCCGAAAACGCAATTACGCTTGATGATAATTTTATAAGCACGGAGTGTGATGAGATCGCAGTTGAATCTAAGCATTTCAGTTATGCTGATTGGAAGCGTTTTCTACTTTATGAGTTTCTTCTAAAAATGTGTTATCATTATGGGTATGCGAAGGAAATGCTCCTCCACGCACTATTGTCTCAAATTGAAGCGACAGACATATTCGATGAGATAATTGATAAGCCAGAGCAATATCCTGAGGCGTCTTCTTTGGCATTCCGTTATCAAAAAAACTATACTAAACATATGTATGAAAATGAAGATGCTTTAAAGCGGGATGTTCAAAAGCGAATTGATGAGTTGAGGGGTGATAAAGAAAAAACTGTCTCATTAAGTAAACATAGGATGCTATATTCCTTTATAGTGGAGGCGTTTTTCGAAGACGATGACCCAGGGTTCCTTCGTGATATTCATCGAGCGTGTGTTGCGCTGTATAGTGGAGAAAATACCTTGGTTTTTAAGAGAGAGTCCGAACAGTTACTGAAATTTTCAAAACAAATGATTGTTAATCCAAAACGTGAATTTGTAGAAGAAATTGAGACTAAAAGTGACTTCAACATTTCTGAGTGGATTTCGGAGGGGTATCGTTACCCGCTCTCAAACTACGCTATTAAGGAACCAAGAGAATTCGTTCTAGTCTCGCGTAATTCTGTGTCAGTTAAGTCTGCAATTAAGAGAGATGCGGACCAAGATCGCACGGATTGTTACAATTTTTTCCGTTACATGAATTCATCCCTAATGCGTAGGACCGTTCAGGAAACTGTTTTGGTGTCCCCCTCAGCAGAAGGGCGGCACCCGCATTACAACCATCCAAATTAACACGTTTATGGAGCGTTACACTTGCGGTAGCCATACCGAATATACGCGCGACCCGATCAACCAGTAAATATTTTACGAAGACTAATATAAGTTCTATGAGCCGGTTCAGTCTGCTCCCGGAACACGTTATTCGTTGAGCCTAATTTTACGATTTTTGAGTGTTTTAGCTAGGGCCTATTAATAGGGATTATGTAGTCTGAATAATATATGATTAACCGCCCGCTTGGACGTGAAAGCCCCATTTCTAAAAAAATGTGTTCGCCTACAGGGCTTTAGAAAATCGGTGATCCTCAAAATTTGCTAAAAAATACTATCGTGAGGATATTGATGACATTTTGTGCATTGATGTTTTTGCCAGTCTTTATCAATGGAACACTATAATTAACCT
>MDTA01114471.1_pt1 | contig 11861 bp, 9 predicted proteins | sample 811151 | NCBI WGS metagenome assembly MDTA01 (sample SAMN05326648, study PRJNA326480) | marine metagenome | isolation source: seawater | place: Indian Ocean: South | collected 2010 | reverse complement strand
TAAAAATATATTTATTGATTGTGCTTGAGAAATATGAGGTGTTCTATCAGCACTTAATTCAATTATCCATTTTTGATCTAGTTCAAAAGCTGTTTTAAATACATCTTTTTCATTTTGACTTAAAAAATCTAAGTGAGAAACTGAACCCTGGTTAGTTGTGATACTTGACCAAACTTCATCGTTATCTTTATTATGTTTGGAGAGTAATTGTTTTAAATGTCTATTTCGAACATTAAAAGAACCCGATAGTGTTTTATGTGTATAGCTGTTAGCTGCAATTGGCTCAACTCCTGGTGAAGTTCCTCCACAAATAATAGAAATAGAGGCTGTAGGTGCGATAGCAGTTTTGTTTGAAAATCTCTCTTTAATACCATAGTCAGATGCATCTGGACACGCTCCTCTTTCTTCAGCTAAATCTTTTGATGCTTTATCAACATTTTTTTGAATATGCTCAAATATTTTTTTGTTCCACGCTTTACTCATTACAGATTCAAGTGGAATCATTTTTTTTTGGAAAAAAGAATGTAGTCCCATTACACCTAAACCTACACTTCTTTCTTTTAATGCAGAATAAGTTGCATCGCTAAATTGTTCTGGAGCGTTTTCAATAAAATCAGTTAACACGTTATCAAGAAATCTCATGACATCACCAATAAAATTTTCATCATCTTTCCATTCATCATACTTCTCTACATTTAGTGATGACAAACAGCAAACTGCTGTTCTGTCTCTACCTTCTTTATCAACTCCAGTCGGTAAAGTAATTTCACTACACAAGTTAGAGGTCTTAACCGTTAATCCAGCAAGCTTATGGTGCTGTGGTATCATTCTGTTAACTGTATCAATATAAATAATATAAGGCTCTCCTGTTTCAATTCTTGCAGTTAAAAGTCTAATCCATAAATTTCTAGCCGAAACTCTTGCTTGCACAACTCCATCTTTTGGACTTTTTAAAGCCCATTGTTCATCCATTTCTACAGCTCTCATAAAAGCATCTGATACCAAAACTCCATGGTGCAAGTTAAGAGCTTTACGATTTGGATCACCTCCTGTTGGTCTTCTCATTTCTATAAATTCTTCAATTTCAGGATGATCAATAGGAAGATAGCATGCGGCTGATCCTCTTCTTAATGAACCTTGGCTAATCGCCATTGTTAACGAGTCCATAACTTTTATAAATGGTATTATGCCAGATGTTTTACCAACCCTTCCAATTTTTTCACCAATTGATCTTAGGTTACCCCAGTAACTTCCTATACCTCCACCTCTTGCCGCTAACCAAACATTTTCACTCCATAAATCTAAAATGCCATTTAAACTGTCTCCCGCTTCGTTTAAAAAACATGAGATTGGCAAACCTCTAGTGGTTCCGCCATTAGACAAAACTGGAGTTGCCGGCATAAACCAAAGTTGGCTTATGTAGTTATAAAGTCTTTGTGCATGTAAGTTGTCATCTGCATAATGGCTAGCTACTCTTGCAAAAAGATCTTGAAAAGATTCATTCTCACCAAGATACCTGTCACTCAGTGTAGCTTTTCCAAAATCAGTTAAATTAACGTCTCTTGCTCTGTCTATTTTAATAGTTATACCCTTAGAGTTTTGAAATAATTCAGTATTATTGTTAAGCGAAAACAAATCAGGTCTTTTTTCCTTGTTTATTTCTTTTGGGGTTTTAAGGCTATATTCTGAGACAGCTTTCTTGATGGCTTGGGACACTAATTTATTCATTAAATACCTTATTTTTTGTTAAACAACTACATGTTGTATGTAGAATTCTTTAATATACCATATAAATTTAAAATCAACAGAACATTTATAGAACAAAATAATTTTTTTGCAATAAAAAACTAAAAAAAATATAGAAATATCAACATGGAAGATCACATAAAAATAGATCCATTTGGATTTAGAGAATATGACGCAAGATGGTTGTATCCAGAAAACATAAATCTTTTGGGAATCGAGAACTTGGGGAAAGGTCTAGGAAGCCAAATAATAAAAAATACAAAAAAAAATAACCCAAGGGTAATAGTTGGTCACGACTACAGATCTTACAGTAAAAAAATTAAAGAGAGTTTAAAAAAAGGTTTGATGTCTACAGGATGTTTTGTTGAAGATTTAGGATTATCATTGTCACCTATGGTTTACTTTGCACAATTTAATTTAAATAGCGATGCAGTCGCAATGGTTACAGCAAGCCATAATGAGAATGGATGGACAGGTGTAAAAATGGGTATCAAAAAAGGATTAACTCATGCCCCTGAAGAAATGAAAGAGCTAAAAGAAATAACATTAAACGAAATTTTTACAAAAGGTAAAGGAAACGAAAAAATAATAAAAAATTTTCAGCAAGTATATAAGAACGATCTAATTAAAAAAAATAAAATAAACAAAAAAATAAAAGCTGTTGTTGCATGCGGAAACGGAACTGCTGGAATATTTGCACCTGATATTTTAAAAGGAATAGGTTGCGAGGTAATAGAGCTAGACTGTAAGTTGGACTGGACTTTCCCTAAATATAATCCAAATCCTGAAGATATGAAAATGTTACATGCTATTAGTAAAGCAGTAAAAGATAACAATGCAGATATAGGTTTTGGCTTTGATGGTGATGGAGATAGATGTGGTGTTATTGATAATGAAGGTAATGAAATCTTTTCTGATAAAATAGGTTTGTTGATAGCAAGAAACTTATCATCGAAATATAAAAAATCTAAATTTGTTGTAGATGTTAAATCCACAGGTTTATTTAACACTGATAAAGTTTTATTATTAAATAAGTGTGAAACTATTTATTGGAAAACAGGTCATTCTCATATTAAAAGAAAAGTAAATTTAGAAAATGCTTTAGCTGGATTTGAAAAAAGTGGACATTTCTTTTTTAATCAACCATTGGGTTATGGTTATGATGATGGAATAAACTCAGCAATAAAAGTATGTCAATTGATAGAAAATCAAAACAAAAAGATGAGTGAAATAATTAAAGAATTACCTAATACATATCAATCCCCTACTATGGCACCTTTCTGTAAAGATGGTGAAAAATATGAAGTAGTTGATGAATTAGTAAACCAAGTAAAAAAAATTAAAAATAAAAAAACCAAAATTGATGGACAAGAAATAACAGAGGTATTAACAGTAAATGGTATTAGATTTTCTTTTAATGATGGGTCTTGGGGTCTTATAAGAGCTTCATCAAATAAACCTTCTTTAGTAGTTGTTACTGAAAGCCCTACATCTGATGATAGAAAGAAAAAGATCTTTGAATTCATTGATGAGTTACTTCAAAAGACTGGTAAAATTGGTGAATACGATCAAAAGATTTAATTAAATATTAAAAAATCTATAAATAAATATTGTTCCTACGACATATAGAAAAACACCAAATAACCTTTGGGCTTTTATTTTATTCATCTTATAAACTGTATTAGCTCCAACTCTAGCCATGTATGTAGTTATTGGTACAAATAATAAAAAAGCAGGTAAATTAATAAAACCTATACTCATTGGCATATTTGCATCTAAGTAAAACCCTGATATTGAAAAACTAATAGCTCCAAACAACGATATAAAAAAACCTATCGCTGCTGCACTTCCGATACACTTGCTTATTGGAAAACCAAAATATCTAAGTATTGGAACGTTCATCATTGCACCAGTTATCCCCATGGGCGCTGATATAAAACCGGATAAAAAACCAAATATCGCCCTTTGAAAAAATGAGGGGTTTTTTTTATATATTTTAACCTTTTCTCGAGCCAACATTAGATATGCCCCAAAAAAGTAGACAACGACTGAAAAAAATAATACCAAATTTTTAGTTTTCATAAATGCTGCAAAAAAAGCTCCTATTAAAACTCCAAACACAACAAAAAGACCGAAGGATTTTACAATTTTTAGATCTACTAAATTATTTTTCCTATGTGTTAAAACTGAAGCTGTAGATGTAAAAATTGTGATAGCAAATGCTGTACCAACTGTTAAATGCATTAAAAAATCCTTTTCAAAATTAAAAGTGTCAAAAATGAAAAAAAGACATGGTACTGAAATCAAACCTCCGCCTATACCAAATAAACCTGCAAAGAAGCCCACAGCTGTAGCAGCAAAAACTATTAGTACAAGAAAATACCAATATTCATTTATAAGAAATGATATAGTCAGGTTTACCTTCTAGATTAGTTTATACTTAAATATTCAATGAAGGATCTAACAGAAACTATTAATAAAAAACAGCCAAATATTCTACTTAATAATTTTTTATTAATTTTATACACAGCTTTAGCTCCAACACGTGCCATAACCATGGTTACAGGTACAAAAACTAAAAAACCTAATAAATTTATATAACCAAAAGAAAAAGGAGATGAAACATTATTAATTATTTTTCCACCAATCACCATTGTTGTTGTTCCTGTTATTGCAATTAAAAACCCAACTGCTGCTGCTGTTCCAATAGATTTTCTAATGTCATAACCAAAAGTTCTCAAAAAAGGTACCATTAAAGATCCACCACCTATTCCTAAAGGAACAGATATAAAGCCAATTAAAAGACCTGAAATATTTTTAACTAAACCTGAAATTTCTTTTGGACTTTCCATTAAACTATCTCTTAAAAAAATAAAAAATAAACCAACAAAGAAAGAAAATATCGCAAAAAATAGGACCAGGCTTGGCGTTTTTAAATTTACAGCTAAAAATGTTCCTGCCAGTACTCCTAAAACAATTATTAATCCAAAAGTTTTTACCATTTTAAAATCTACTGCATCGTATTCCATATGAGTTTTTGTTGAAATTATTGAAGTTGGAATAATAATAGCCAGAGAAGTTCCAACAGACAAATGCATCCTTGTTAAAATATCAAAATCTAAAACCGTAAAAGCATAATATAAAGCTGGTACCATGATTATTCCTCCACCAACTCCAAGAAGTCCTGCCATAAATCCTGCCACAGCAGCTGCAATAGCTAAAACTGTCAAAAGATTTATTAACTCAACTGAATTTAAAATTTCCATTAGGTATTTGCTTGATTAGCTTTTTCATTATTTTGAACAATAGCCATAATATGTTTTGCTTTTTGAAAATCTGAGTCTCTAGCCATCATGTTGTCGCTTAAATATCTTTTCCAATTTTTAGATCCTATTTGGCCGTGATAAAGACCAACTGTATGTCTCATAATATGGTTAACTTTTGTTCCAATTTTAACTTCTTTTTCCAAATATTCTAGCAAACCCTTTGCTACATCTTCCCTACTGGGATTGTTTTTATTATTAAATACATTTTTTTCAATTTCTACTAAGAAAAAAGGGTTTTGATATATAAGTCTTCCAATCATTACTCCATCGCAAACTTTTAAATGATCATTTATTTCATTTATTTTAGTGATGCCACCATTGATAATGATTTCTAAATTTGGATTTTCTTTTTTAATATCATAAACCATTTTATAATTTAATTTTGGTATGTTTAAATTTTCTTTGGGTGATAATCCTTTTAAAATAGCCTTTCTTGCATGTAGTATAATTGTTTTGCATCCGGCATCTTTTATTTTGTTAACGAAATTATTTAAGTATTCAAATTCTTCAGTTTGATCAAAGCCAATTCTTGTTTTCGCAGTAACAGGTATTTTGCAAGAATTAACCATTGAATTTATACATTCAGCAACTAATTCTGGTTCTTTCATCAAACAAGCTCCAAACTTATTTTTTTGAACTTTTTTACTTGGACATCCTAAGTTTATATTTATCTCGTCATATCCCATATCCTCAGCCATTTTACAAACTTCAGATAATTCCTTTTTGTCAGATCCCCCTACTTGAAGAGCTAAAGGTTTTTCCTCTTTGCTGTAAGATAAAATTTTTTTTCTATCACCAAAGATTGCAGATTTTGTTGCTACCATCTCTGTATACAGCATCACATTTTTACTCATCAATCTCATAAAAAAACGGTCATGCCTATCGGTGCAGTCCATCATTGGAGCAACTGATATTTTTCTATTTATTTTATTTTTAATATCCAAGAGGTTTGCCCATTAGTTTATCCGGCAGCCAAGTTACAATTTCTGGAAAAATACATAATATAACAATTGCTAATGCCATCATTAACATAAATGGTATAGATCCTTTTAAAATCTCTGAAAGACTAACATCTGGTGTAATTCCTTTTATAATATAAAGATTTAATCCTACAGGTGGAGTAATTAGACCTATTTCCATATTTATTGTAAATACAATTGCAAACCAATATGGATCAAATCCTAATGTAGTAATTACTGGTAATAATATTGCTGATGTCATTACTATAACTGCTACAGGTGGTAAAAAGAAACCAGCCACTAACAAAAAAATATTTATTAAGAAAAAAATTACCCATTTATTAGCACTTAGCTCTATCATGCTTTGAGCAAGAGATTGAGTCACATACAATTGAGACAAAGTGAATGAGAAAAAATACGATGCAGCAATAATAAACATTATCATCACACTTTCTTTCATCGAAACTTTTATGATGTTCCATATCTTTTTTGGTTGATAAATTTTATAAACAACCGCAATTAAAACAAAAACTAAAAAAGCTCCCACTCCTGAGGCCTCTGATGGTGTTGCCACTCCACCATACAATACGTATAGAACCCCAGCGATAATAAATAAAAAAGGTAAAACTCTTGGCAATACTTCCAATTTCTCTTTTAATGTAGGAGGTCTTTTTCTTCTTAATGCCTTAGCTGCATCTTTATCTATGAAATAACTATGTATTAATGCCCATATGGCGAAAAGACCTGCCAACATGAACCCTGGGATAAGTCCACACAAGAATAACCTTCCTATGGAGGTTCCTGTTGCCATTCCATAAACAATTAAAACAATACTTGGTGGAATTAAGACTCCTAAAGTTCCACCAGCAGCAATAGTTCCTGTTGCAATTTGATCTGAATATCCTCTTTTTCTCATTTCTGGAATACCCATTGTTCCAATTGCTGCGCATGTAGCTGGACTCGATCCACTCAAAGCAGCGAATATTGAGCATGCTCCGATATTAGAAATAACTAGACCTCCGGGTAATCTCCATAGCCATCGATCTAAACCTGTGTATAAATCTTTTCCTGCTGGAGAATTAGCTACGGCCATTCCCATTAAAATAAACATTGGAATTGACAATAAAACAAATGAATTTAGACCTGCGTAAAATGTTTCAGCAAATACGTCTAACATCTGAAAACCTTCGAATGATATCAACAAAACTACTGAAACAAAGCTTAAACCAAATGCAATAGGTATCCCTGAAAATAAAGTTATCAAAGTAAATAACGCAACTATTAAAGCAATTATCAGTGGGTCCATTAATTTAAATCCTTATCGTCTAAAAGTTTTATTATTTCTGCAATATATTGAAGTATCATTAATAACGCTCCAATTAACATGGAAGAATATGGCACCCATAATGGGGGATCCCAAATACTTCCTGTTGTATATTTTTTTATAAAAGCTTCCTCTGTTATCAAATAGCCAAAATAAAAAAGCATTAAGAAAAAAATTAAACTCAATAATGAAGTAAAAATTTTCAATTTAATAATATTTTTTTTTGACAAAAAATCATAAATCCATTCCATACTTACATGTGCTTTTTCACTTAAAACATAAGCACTCCCAATAAATGTGGATGCTACCAACAGCATTGTTACTAATTCGTTTTGCCAGGTTATTGCTCTTTGAAAAAAATATCTTTCAAAAACAAGTTCAACAATAATTAATATCGATAAAGCTAAAGCTATTACAGCAAATGCTCCACAAATTTGTGAAACATAGTTACAAAATTTTAAATAGTTTGACTTCATAAAAAAACCCCTATTTACAAAAGTAAATAGGGGTTATTTATATATTATTTTTATTTAACTGCCAAAGCCATATCGATCAATTTTTGACCGCCTGGTACTTTGTCAGAAAACTGTTTATAAGAAGATTTTTTTGCAATAGCTAACCAAGCATCAAAATCTTTTTGATCCATATAAGCTAGCTCAACACCAGCTGCTTTATAAGCTTTTTCAAAAGTCTTATCTAGCCCTGCTGCTTGCTTAGTCATATATTTCTCTGCTTTTTTTCCAGCCTTCATTAATGCTTTTTGTTGTTTTTCATTTAAAGCATTAAAATTCTTTTTAGACATTAAAATTGGCTCATACATAAACCATAGGCCAAATTTTCCTGGAGGTGTTGCGCATTTAACCTGCTCATAAATTTTGTAGCTTACAAAACTTCCTGAGCTAGTATTAGCTCCTGTTAGTACACCAGTTTGTAGACCAGTATATATTTCAGAAGATGGCATTTTTTGAATACCAGCGCCTGCTGCAGCTAACATTTGGTTAAAAGCTTTTCCAGCTGCTCTCATTACTTGTCCCTGAACATCTGATGGATTTTTAATACATTTAGTTTTTGATGCAAAACCACCTGCTAACCATGCATCAGAAAGTACTATTACACCTGCATCATCCATAATTTTTCTAATCTCATCCATCATTGGAGATTTGTTAACTCTTAAAGCATGTTTGTGGTTTTTAACCATTCCAGGCATTAAAGTTATGTCAAACTCAGGATGAAACTTGGCTGCATAAGCTAAAGGGAAAGCAGAAATATCAAGTTGACCTGTTGTCATTGGTTTCCACTGCTCTTTAGGTTTATATAAAGATTTGGCTGGATAAATTCTTACATCCATACCTACCTTCGCTTTTGCAACTTCGTCTGCAATTATTTGTACCATTTCGTGTCTCACATCGTATGAACCATCAGCTCTTGGTGTTCCTGGCCACTGGTGACTTGCTTTAAGTGTCACAGCGTATGCAGATCCAATAGTTGAAAGAACTAAAATTGATGAGACTAAAAATAAAGATATTTTTTTAAGCATTATTATCTCCTCTATTATTATTTAATTAATGCATTAAAATGAAGATCTTGATAAGAGTCAATACTACAAAGTACGCTAAAATTATGGATGGACCTTTAAAAAACCTTTTAGTTGTGGATTTAACCAGAGTTCTAGTTGGTCCCTACTGTACAATGATATTATCAGACTTAGGAGCAAGGGTTATAAAAATTGAAGCTCCAGAAATTGGCGATGACTCAAGAAAATTTGGTCCTTTTATAAAAGACTACTCAGCGTACTTCATGTCATTAAATAGAGGAAAAGAAAGTATAGCATTAAACTTAAAAAATGAAGATGACAAAAAAATTTTTGAGAAAATTTTATCTAAGGCAGATATTCTCGTTGAAAATTTTAAACCGGGTACTTTGGATAAATGGGGCTTTGGATGGAAAGAAGTAAATAAAAAATATCCAAAACTTATTTATGCGTCTGCATCTGGATTCGGGCAAACTGGTCCTTTAAAAGAATTACCTGCTTATGATATGGTGGTGCAAGGTATGGGCGGTTTAATGAGTGTAACTGGTCAACCAAATTCAGAACCTACTAGAGTTGGAACTTCTATTGGAGATATAACAGCAGGATTGTTTACAGCCATAGGTATAAACGCAGCTCTTTATGATAGACAAAAAACTGGCAAAGGGATGTTTATTGATGTTTCAATGTTGGATTGTCAAATTGCAATTTTAGAAAATGCAATTGCAAGATATCTTGCAAAAAATGAAATACCAAAACCTATGGGATCTCGTCATCCTTCAATTGCTCCATTTGAAGCTTTTAAAACAAAAGATAGCTATATTATAATTGCTGCAGGTAACGATAAATTATTTGAGAAACTTTGCAATCTTTTGCAAATACCAGATGTTAATAAAGATGCTAAATTTTTAAACAATTCATCCAGAGCTAAAAATATGGATGAGTTAAAAAAAATTCTTGAAAACAAATTGTTGCTTAAAGAAACAAAAGAATGGGTTAAAGAAATGGAAAAAGAAAAAATTCCTTGTGGTCCAATATTTAATATTAAAGAAGCTGTTGAAAACCCTCAAGTAGACTCAAGAAATATGATTGTAAAAGCTTATCATAAAGTTATTGGAGATTTTAAATTAGCTGGGAACCCTATTAAAATGTCGGCTTATAAAGATGAAAAGACTCGCGGAGACATACCAGATCTTGATGAACATAGAAAAAAAATAATTGATGAGTTTTGTAATTAATCTTCTTTAGGTTCGCTTGAAGTCTCTTGCTCTTTTAAATCCTCAATTGAAAGATCTTCTAAATTTTCTGTTTGTTCAGCTTGGTCAGTAGATTGTTCTGTAGGCTGAGTAGGCGCACTATCTGCTATATCATCTTTTGAAAAAACTTGAACTTTTTCTGGAATTTTTCTTGCTCTTTTTGATGGTAAAATTGGTGTTCCGCTTTTTGAAATTTCACCTTTATATAAATTTTCAAAATCATCACCAACATCTTCTTCCTCTGACGAAGTATCATCAACTTGCTCTACGTGTTTTCTTAGTTTATATACTGCGCTTTCAATAAGTTCTGGAACTTTGATATTTTCATTTGCGATTTCTCTTAAAGAAATTACTGTATTTTTATCATCATCAATACTTACCGTTGGTTCAATTCCAGAATTTAATTGAGTAGTTCTCTCTTTAGCAACCAGCACAAGTTCGTAAGGACTTTCAACTTTATCTATGCAATCTTCAACAGTTACTCTAGCCATGCGAGGTATTTATACTTATGATTAAAATAAATCAAGCTATTTTATACTTGAATTTTAGTAGGATTTAGTTTGGTTTTAATTAAAAATAGCATTATGAAAGCAATTAAAATGTATGACCCTGATACGATTGCTATTTCCTCTATTGAAAACCCTCTATCAATTAAAAAGCCAAATAAAGCTGTTCCAAATGCTGTTGCAAAAACCATTAAGGCAGTAGTTAAAGCTTTAATTGAGCCAATATATTTTACTCCATAAATTTCAGCCCAGGTAGATGATCCTAAAACGTTTGCCAAACCATTGGTAATGCCTATTAAACCCAAAAACACAAATGATGTAAGCGGATGATTAAAGAAAATTATTATAAAAATAGATAATAATAATGGAATATTCATATAAATTAATATTTTTCTACTTGTAAATTTATCTATAAGAAATCCCGCAATAAAAAGAGTCACTACAGATAAAATTGAATAAACCATAAAAGATTGTGCTATAGTATAGGGCCCCCAACCTTTAGATGTTAAAATAAAAGATTGGTAAACAAATGTACCTGTTGCTATCCATGGCATAGCAAGCATATTTGCACACAAAATATAGAATCGGTAATCTCTTAAAACGTCTTTTCTTTTCCAATTTTTAATATTTTCTTTGTTCGAACTTTCATTATCAAGTTCCCTTGAGTCAAAATTAAGATTTCTAATTAACAAAGATGATGTAAGTGGTAACGATATTATAATTAAAATAGATATGTATATCCAAATATTTCTCCAATCATAAATAGTTAAAAGATAAACTATTAATACTGGTAATATAAACTCTGCAGTAGATAGTCCAAACCATCCTGTGCTTAAAGCCTTACCTCTAGATTTTGTAAAATATCTAGAGATCGTAGTTGTTGCCGTATGGGACATCATTCCTTGACCAGAAAATCTCATAAGAAAAATAGCAACAAATAAAGTGACAACTGATGAAATTTTTGAAAAGTAAAAACATGAAATTGACAATAAAATAATTACAAAGAAAGCAAATTTTAAAATATTAATATCGTCAATTTTTTTTCCAACCCAAATTAAAATAAAACTGCTTAAAAGAGTTGCAGAAGCGTAGATTGAGCCAAATTGTCCATGTGTAATAGAAAGTGCATCACGAATACTAGAATTAAACAGTCCAAGAAAAAAACTCTGTCCAAAACTAGAAAAAAATGTAAAGATAAATCCAAATATAATTACTT
>MDTA01063775.1_pt1 | contig 11861 bp, 10 predicted proteins | sample 811151 | NCBI WGS metagenome assembly MDTA01 (sample SAMN05326648, study PRJNA326480) | marine metagenome | isolation source: seawater | place: Indian Ocean: South | collected 2010 | reverse complement strand
TTACAGCGGGCGGCATCAGGCGCAAGCGAGTCTGCTGACATCGCCGGGTAGTGAACTGGGGGATTTACGTAGTGAACTGGGGGATTCACCGGATGTCGACTTACCCGTTGCGTCGCTATCGTGAGGTCATGAAGTTATTGAAGGAATGCACTCATGCACGCACACGCGCGGCCAACATGTATGAAAAACTCAAAATGGGAACAATGTTCGTCACGCTCGCGGTGGGGTGCCTCATGCATGCGCCTGCGACCTACGCGGCAACAAAAGCCGTAGTGATCAACATGAACAAATACTGCAAGTCGTTGCGGCTGCAATACGCGTGATATAAGGCCAAACGCAAAGGGCAGACGTGGCCCAGGGCAGACGCGGCCTACAGCGGCGCCCCGCGCATTGGCAAAGCCTCGGGCACAAACTTGTCCGTCGCCATCATGCTGCGGTTGAAGTCCAGGTACTGTGCCTTGCTGAGCTTTGGGGTTGCGTTGTCGACGATATCCCGGGCCTGGGCGGCATCGTCCGCCATCAGGTCGATGGCCGTCATGGCCAGCAACTTGGCCATGTTCACATACACGGCCTCCTGGTCGGCCATCAGATAGTCGTTACCGTGGCCGGTTCCTGATGCGCCGAAAATGTATGGATGTGATACGGGCATGATGTGGCCAAGGTCACCCATGTCGGTCGAGCCGGTACGGTGCTCTTCGATATGGAACTGCCCTTCGCCGTAAATTGAGGTGACATTCTCGCCCCACAACTCACTGATGGTGCGGTCGTTGCGTTGCGGGAGGTAGCCGGCGGTTGTCTCAATCTCGACGCTTGCCCCGATGGCCATGGCCGCGCCTTTGGCGCAACGGTCGACCTTGGCAGCCGCGTCCACGATGCCTTCCAGGGTGCGGCCTCGCACAAAAGTCTCTATCACGACATCGGCGGGTACCGCACTGACGGCGTCTCCGCCTTTGGTGATAATGGGGTGCACGCGGATGGTGTCGGCGTCCCAGAATGTCTCCCGCTGGAAGGCGATCGCATTCATGCACAGGGTTGCGGCGTTTAGCGCATTGATGCCAAGTTGTGGCCGCCCGCCGGCATGTGAGGCTTTGCCGCGAAAGCGGATCTTCTTGATGACCGCGCCGTTGCTGGAATTCGCGACATGGGACGCCACGGTGTCGTTTTTCGTGTGGCACATCAGTGCGAGGTCAACGTCATCAAAGTACCCGCGTCGAATCAACTCGGCTTTGCCTGTCAGGAATTCGATCTCGCCCTGTTCGCGCAAGCCCATGCGATAGCCGATCTCGATCATCTCCTCGGCTGGCACGGCGAAGAATGCGATATCGCCGCCAAGGGCCTCACCCACCTCACCACGGATGAGACCTATGGCCGCACCCAACATGCCTGCAATCTGTGCGTTGTGGCCGCACGCGTGTGCCGCGCCGGTCTCTTTGTCCGCAAATGGGTGATCGGGAATACACAAGCTGTCCAGTTCGCCGATGAGTGCCAGCGTCGGGCCGCTGTTATTGGACTTCAACATCGCTTTGGCGCCGGTAACGGCGAGTCCGCGTGAAGGCGACAGGCCCAGCTCCTCCATCGTCTCAATAACTCGGGCCTCGGTCTTGAACTCGCGAAAACCCGTTTCCGGATTGCGCATGATTTCCTCGCCAAGCCCGATGATCTGATCGCGTGACGCGTCAATCGCGGCACAGGCACGTCGTTTAAGTTCGGTGGTCGAGTCCATCACGCATTCTCCGTCTACATGGTCGCGGGCACGCGAGACATCCTAGACCCCGTGCCCGTTCGATGCGAGTACCGGGCTGCGTGGTATCGTGTGAGCAAGTTGCAAATACTCGAAAGACCCGATAGATCATGAGTGCAAGAGTCGCATTAGTCAGTGGAGCAGCCCGGGGAATTGGGCGCGCGTGTGCGCAGGCGCTGGCCGCAGATGGTGCACAGGTTATGGCTGCGGACGTTAACGGAGACGGCGCCAGGGAGACGGCCGAATTGATAGGCGTCGGCGCGCGCGCTTACGTGTGTGATTTCTCGTCGCCCGAGCAGATTGACGCGCTGTTCGCAGAGGTTGAGCGTGACGTTGGCTCCGTGTCCGTACTGGTCAATAACGCGGGCGTCGCCTCCCCCGCTGATTTTCTCGAAACATCATTGGAAGATTTCAAACGCGTGATTGACCTGAACCTGGTGGGGACGTTTACGGCAACCCAGCGCGCTGCAAAACGCATGGTGGCGGAATCCATTACCGGCGCGATCGTCAACATGTCCTCCATCAACGCACAAGTCGCCATTCCCAGCATTGCAGCGTATTGTGCTTCCAAAGGCGGGGTGATGCAGCTGACTAAAGCGGCGGCGCTCGCCCTCGCGCCCCATGGCATTCGCGTCAACGCGGTGGGCCCAGGGTCGATCGACACGGCCATGATGGCAGGCGTTAATGCTAATCCCGAAGCGATGGATATGGTGATGTCACGTACGCCCCTGAAGCGTATCGGCACACCTGAGGAAGTTGCCAACATCGTGGCCTTCCTGGCGAGTGACAAGGCGAGCTACGTCACCGGCGAGACCATCTACGTGGATGGCGGGCGCCTCGGTATGAACTACACCTGCTAGGAAATAAGGCCCATGCAAGCAGACAACCCACGTCGCGAACTTGCCGGCAAGGTGGCTATTGTCACAGGCAGCGCGCGCAATATCGGGCGCGCAACCGCCGAGGAACTGGCGCGCGCCGGGGCGGCCGTTGTGATCAATGCGCTGACGGCGCAGGACCTCGTTGATGAAGTAGTCGACGGTATTTGTGCCACTGGCGGGCAGGCCATCGGCATGCTTGCCGACGTTCGGGACGCTGGTGCGGTGCAGCGTATGGTGCAGGCCGCCGTGGACGAGTTCGGCGGCGTCGACATCCTCGTGCACAACGCGGCTTCACGCGGCAACATCTCGATCGAAGAGCTGGACTTTGCGACCTACTTCAAGCCTATCGATATCTCCATCAACGGCTTTTTCCACCTCGCGAAAGCCTGCTTGCCGTCCATGCGGGAGCGTGGCGGTGGCGCGATCGTGGGGGTCGGGGGCATGACCTCCACAAGAGGGGCACCTGGTCGTGCCCATGTCAGTGCCGCGAAGATGGGTCAGGCGGCGTTTGTGCGAGGGCTCGCACATGATCTCGCGCCATATAGCATTCGCGCCAATAACGTTGTTGTCGGCGTATTCGATACCGATCGTTCAGGTCCGTCGTCGGCGCCAGCGTCGCCCTCGGCGCACCTGAAGGTCCCCTTGGGGCGTAAGGGCTTGCCCGAAGACCTGGCAACATTGGTGCGCTTCGTTGTGGGGCCGGACGCCAGTTATATCACTGGCGAATCCATTCACTGTAACGGCGGGGCCCACATGAATCTGTGAGAGTCGGAGTCCTCAAGCAGTGCCCCCAGTCTGATGTCCCAGCCTGCTAGGCGGGCTCCGCAACAAACACCGGAATTTTGCGATCGGTCTTGGCCTGATATTCCTCGTACGGAGGAAACGCGGCGACACAGAGTTCCCACAGGCGCGCACGCTCGGCATCGTCCTCCACCTCACGCGTGACCATCGGCTGCACATCCGTCAGATCGCGTAATGTGATGCTCGAGTTTGCCCGCAGGTTGTAAACCCATACCGGGTTGGTTGGACGACCGCCTTGCGATCCAACCAGCACGTAGTTGTCGCCGTCTTTGACACGCATCAGCGGCGTCTTGCGTGTCGCACCGGATTTGTTGCCGGTGTGGGTGACGATGATGACCGGCAATCCGGTGTCTCGCAGCGTCGTGCCCTCAGTGCCGCCACTGCTTTCGTACAACTCGACTTGCTCGCGGACCCAACCGTACGGGCTCGGGACGTATTCACTCATGATGTTGCTCCTCCGGTCTTGATTGCGTGGTTGCAGCGCGGTTGCCGACGCCGAGGCATGTCAGCGTACGCGTGTCAGTTGAATTCATCTTCTTGTGCGCTCAATACAGGCGACGTCAAACTGCATGCGCAGGCTTACATTATCTGAATAATCCGGGTTCGATGCAGCGGCCGCGGCCGCCAACACCTGCGGGTAGTCCCTAGGAGCGGATGTCGCGGCGGTTACGGACATGGCGCACCGTGTTTGACCCAGCGTGCCAGCCGTTTGAAGAACTCTTTTTTACCCATGGGCGGGCGGCTTCGTCCGGCGCCCGGAGCAAACGACCAACTCACCAGGTCGTCATGTACAACGTGTTTGAGCGATTCACGCAGACTCATGCGCCCGGTAGCGTTTGGGTCTTTGAGTTGCCTGCACAACTCCTGCGTTGTGCGGCCGGCAAAAACCATCGGAGTTTCGGCACCGGGCATGCGCCAGCCTTTGCCGGCAGGGGGCATAACCGGACCCTGGCTGACGGGCTTCGGCGCATGGCAGGCGACATAATATGCGCCTGGCACACCCACACCCGTGGGCCCGCGTTGCACGTTCATGGAGTGCGGCCGTCCGCTGTCTGTTTGCGCAAGGCCATCACCTGCCGCGTGGCAATTAGCGCAGCGCAGATGTACGAAGACCTGTGCAACCGCCTGGAAGTCTTCCAGGAGTTGCGCACGTTCGACCGCGCCAACGCCAAACGGTAGCGTGCAGGTGAAAATCAGGGCAAGAGCCGCTCGGACGGCGAGGCAGACGTAACTCAACTTCCACTCAAGGCCCGGGATCAGGTGTGCGTCACGATAACAGCGGAACAGTCGCCCGAGACGTGATGGCGAGTCGAGAAGGGGGGATACTTGGGGGAAACAATATGCCGCGCCGAGAGCTCGGCGCGGCCAGAGTCCAATCACTGAATTCAATCACCGTGGGCGTCTTGCGGCCCAAGGGTACGTCCTTACACCCTCTGTAGCGGAGCTGAGCACAGTCGCTCCACTACGGTCCAGGTTGGAAAGCAGCCTGGTCAGACTTGACCAGGCTGAATATCACCCTAGACGAAGTGTTTGACTCTTACATACCAGCGTGCAGTACAACTGCGCGTTGGTTGGCGCGACGACCTTCTGCGGTGCCGTTCGAAGCCACGGCATCGCTCTCGCCATAGGCCGAGGTGCTGATGCGGCTACCGGAGACACCACGATTGACCAGATAGGCCCGTACGGCTTTCGCACGACGGTCGGACAAACCGATGTTATAAGCTTCATCGCCCGGCGAAGACGCGTAGCCGCGAATCTCAACATCGTGCGGCCAGCGCAGCAAGACGTTGGCGACCATGTCCAGAGCGGTTTGCGCCGGTGCGGTCAGCTGTGCGGAGTCGGTCCTGAACGTTACGCCACTCATCAGCGAGTGCAGTTTTTCCAACCAGGCGATACGCTTCTCGTGGTCAGCCAGCTGGGCTTTGATGCCAGGCATTTCAGCTTCGAGAGCCGCTACGCGAACGTGGCAGGCCTCATCAGCAGCGGCGCGCGCAGTGCGTGCGTCTTCAACTGCTTGCATGGCTGCCGGGTAGGTGGCTTCCGTGTAAACGTTGTCCACTTTCTGGATAAATGCGAGACCTTTCTCGGCACGCTCCACCGCGAGCGCAGCCGCGTGGAGGTTCTGGTAGCAGGTACCGAAATCGCCAGATTTGACTTCAGCGATACCAGCTTCGAGGGCGCCGGTGTCTTGAACGTTCTGTTCGCAGCCAGCGAGAACCGCCAGCGAGGCGGCAAGTACAATAGGTTTGGTCAGATTCATGGACTTCTCCTTCCTTCTAGGATCCATATGCCCGCAGCTTGATTGCATGTTCTTGTTACGAAGCTGCTTCCCCTAATGATAAGCATTTTCTGTGCTTGTTGCTGCATCAATTGGGAAAACGGTATGAACTCCGTCGCAAAACATAAGGTGAGTCGGCCGACCACGGGTACACTTGAGCCTGACCAACTGACCCTAACCCCGGTATTCTACTACGTATAGGCATCGCGCGCGCCAGTGCCTTGACAACTAATATGCCACTCATTCAGCCCCAAACTGGTGCGGAAATGCGCGACATGGCTCATATATCGCCCGCAACCCGATACACATTGAGGCCACTGTCATGACTGTCCACCCTTACTCAGTGCAGGTCGAGGACGCCGTGCTCGACGAGATCAATCGGCGCGTCAGGGCATTTCCATGGCATGAAATGCCTGCTGATGGGGGGTGGAATTACGGTGCGAATCTGGACTACATGCGAGAGCTGTGTGACTACTGGGTGCGCGACTACGATTGGCGCCGGCACGAGGCACAACTCAATACGTTCGAGAACTACGTCGCCAATGTCGACGGGATTGACCTGCATTTCATCCACCATCGTGCCCCTCGCTCAGATGGCGCAAAACCGCTCCTGCTGAGTCATGGGTGGCCAGGCTCGGTCAAGGAGTTTCTGCACATCATCGCGCCGCTCACGGCGCCGGAAACATACGGTGGTGGGGCCGGTGACGCGTTTGACTTGGTGATCCCGTCGTTACCGGGGTTTGGGTTTTCCGGCAAACCATCGCGACCGATGGGTCCCCGGGCGATGGCCGCCCTGTTCCATCGGCTGATGACCGATGTGCTCGGTTATCCGCGTTACATCGCGCAAGGCGGCGACTGGGGTGGCGCTATCTCATCGTGGCTTGGCTTCGACCACGCACCTGCGTGTGCGGCGGTACATCTCAACATCATGACCATGCGCGCGCCGGATGGGCCGCGCACACCGGATGAGCGTGCATGGGCTGAACGTTTTGTGGCCGAGCAAGAGGTGCAGGACGGCTACCGGACGCAGCAGGCGACCAAACCGCAGTCTTTGAGCTACGCGATGATGGACAGCCCTGTTGGCATCGCGGCCTGGATCGTCGAGAAGTTTCACGGCTGGTCGGATCTCGACAACAACGACATAGAGAGCGTCTACGACAAGGATACGTTGCTGACCAACATCATGATTTATGTTGTGACGCGGACCTTCAACACGGCTTCGTGGATCTATTACGGTCGCCGCGAAGAGGGCGGGCGTGTGCTGTCTCCGCAAGGCCACCGCGTTGAGGTGCCAACGGCGTGCGCGCTGTTTCCTCGTGAGTTACTGTCCTGGCCGCCGCGTTCTTATGTCGAGCGGGTGTATAACGTGACGCAATGGACCGAGTTTGAACGTGGCGGACATTTTGCCGCAATGGAACAACCCCAGTGGCTGATCGACGACATACGCACGTTCGCGCGCAGCGTTACTCTGTAGGTCATCCACGCATTTTCGAGGATTTCTGATGCAAACCGTCTTTCCCACCGGAACCACCATCTACAAGCCTGACCAGTGTTTCAACGGCTACACGCTGTTGCCGTCGATGAAAGACGGTGTTGGCGCGTTGCTCATCGACATGAATGGCAACGTCGTCCGCGACTGGCCTCACATCGACAGCTTCATGGTGAATCTGCTGCCGGGCGGGCGCATTCTTGGAGGGAAGACCGGTCGGGTCACAAGCCCTTATAGCCACACTTACGGTGCCGACGATGTCGTCCAGGAAGATTGGGACGGCAACGTCGAATGGATCTTTGGCAAAGCCGATGAACTGGATATGGATGGCTACAAGGGCTGGTCCGCGCGCCAGAACCATGACCTCGTACGCGAAGGATGTCCGGTTGGCTACTACGTCCCTGGCATGGAGCCGAAGATCGACAACGCGAACACGATGATGTTGAGCTATCGCACTGGCTATTACCCGGATGTCACGCGTGATTTCCTGCCGCGCGCAACTCGCATGATCGACGTCAACTGGCAAGGCAACGTTGAATGGGACTGGATGCCGGCCGAACAGTTTGAGCAGTTTGGTCACAGCGAAGCGGCCAGGAACGCGATCATGCGGCACTGCCGCAACCAGCACGGCGTATTTCAGAACACTATCTCGTACGTGGGGCCCAACCAGTGGTATGACGCTGGCGACGAGCGCTTCCATCCGAACAACATTATCTCTGACGATCGCGGCACGATGTTGTACATCATCTCGCGCGAGACCAAAGAGATCGTGTGGAAGGTTGGACCCGACTACAGCATGGATCCGAAGTTGAAGGCACTCGGCTGCATCATCGGGCCACACCATGCGCATATGATTCCGCAAGGGCTTCCGGGTGCCGGTAATGTGCTGGTTTTCGATAACGGTGGCGCCGGCGGCTTCGGTGATCCCAATCCCGGCGCGCCAGATGGCACTTGGAACGCGCTGCGCGACCACTCGCGCGTTTTGGAGATCAACCCGGTCACCCTCGAGTTGGAATGGGAGTTCACCGCGCTGACCGGAGGCTTTGGCGGCGGCCCCGGTGGTGGTGATATCAGCAAGTTCTACAGTCGTTACAAGAGCGCGGCGCAGCGCCTGCCAAACGGCAACACGCTGATCACCGAGTCGTGCTGCGGACGCGCTTTTGAAGTCACCCGCGCCGGCGAGGTGGTCTGGGAATTCACCAACCCGAATAACCTGGCGCAACGTAATGGACTATTTGTCAGCGATATATTTCGCGCGTACAGGTACCCATATGAATGGGTGCCACAGCTGGATCGGCCGCGGGAGCGCGCAGTTGTGCCACCCAGACATGAAGATTTCCGTATCGCGCCCGTCGACGACTGAGCGTACATATCTGATTGCGACCTCGACCTAAGGCTGTACATTTCGCTACCAGGTTTCTCTAACTGGTGGTGCCTGAATATGAACCAGCCCGCCGAGCTTTGGTCTCAGCAACGGTATGCCCCTTCGATCGGCGGCGGAGAATGCGCGCTCGATAGGTTCGTCGCAGTCATGACAGGCGAGGTTGAACATGACCCGGTGCACCGGCAACCAGAACTTCCCACAAATATCCTCGTGCACTTTAGCCGAGTAGTCTACGGAGGCACGCAAATGCTGAAACCGTTCATTTATCTTGCTTTCCTGTTTGCCTTAGTTGGATGCAAGGCCGAGATAGTCGAAACAAAGGTCAAAATTTCCGACTTAAAGAAAAGCATTTCCGGGGAAATGATAACCGTCCCATTTTCGGCGGTACTGAGTGTTTTGGGTGACGACGCGAATGTCCGTGCTCAAGTGACGAGTTATGAAACGATAATCGAAAAATATGTCGATGTAGAAGACTTCGAAATTTCAAAGTCCATGATCGGTATGCAGATCAAAGTCACCGGAACGCTACCACTTGTGTCGGGCAGTAAGGCGACCCTCGCCGGCAAAGATCCTTGGGTTCTACGAATAAAGAAGACATCTAACCGAACTCTCAAGACATCCTATCCCTACCGAATGACATTTGAGACGACTGACCAATTTGCGTCTTTTAAGTCCGAGTTCACCAAACTGAATATGCTGTTATCGCCGGACCCTCATCAACCGCTGTTGATAAAATTTAGGAACAGGGACAAATCCAATTTCCGCCTATTTACAGGATCTGTCGAGATACAGGGCAAACACCATTCCATCTATGAAGGTAAAGTCGCAAAAAAAACCTCCTTAAAGATGAAGGGTGGTGTTTATGACCACACGGATCCAGCGCTATTCTTTAATATAGAGTGAATGCTTCTCGCATCAAAACGCACGCAATCGATTGACAACCTCCAGATGCGAGCAGGAACGTAACGCGAACAAGGCTGCAGTAGCAATTCTGCCTACTCCCCCTCCAGTCTGCAGGGATGTTTCCTATTTGCAGGAAACCTTTTAAATACTCAAAAAAGTTAATCAGGTGTTCGTTCGGGCGGGTACAAGTCTACTGCTTGTCGAACTCAACTCCACTGTCGGAAAACCGATTAAGATGACCCGACGCAACTTCGCTTAGATAAACCTGAACGCACTCATCTGCTTGTCCTATGACTAGTTGCTCCGAACGCCCGAGGCGACCAAACTCGCGAAAGAGCGATAGCCGCATTACAAAATATACAAACCCCACTGATGCTGAAATTTGCATGTAATTTTTCGTGTTTACAAACAGGTCGTCTCTGGCAACAAGCTACGATGCACCTGCGGACGTTGTAAATGCTTTCCTAATTCATATTCACTGAAAACTCGTGGTACAACAAAATTTTGTCGGCACTTTATCTGTTAGAAGCGGTGAAATAAAATCGTCATACCAACAAGGAGCCTCAACGATGAAGCACCTCTTATGCAGTCTTTTGCTCGGCTTGCCTTTTGTCATCTATGGAAAAGCAATTAAAAAGTTCGGCAGTTGTCCATCAGGATGGAATTCGTCAGGACACTATTGCATTGCAACGTCCAATGCTCGCCCGATTGTCCCCAAGGTAGGCGGTTGCCCATCCGCATGGAACACCTCTGGCAACTACTGTGTTGCAGGAACATCCGCCAAATCAATTGTCCCTAAGATAGGCGGATGCCCATCTGGATGGAACACTTCTGGGAACTACTGCGTTGCAGGAACATCCGCCAAATCAATTGTCCCTAAGATAGGCGGATGCCCATCTGGGTGGGGCACTTCTGGAAACTATTGTGTTGCGGACTCCTCTAACAAAGAAATAATTGTCAGATACGGAATGTGCCCATCGGGTTGGCATAGTTCAGGGAATTACTGCGTCAAGTAATTCGGGTTAATCACTACAGAATCCTAATAGCTTCACTCTGTTCATAATCCTGCTGCTATCTGATTCGAAACTACACGTTTACCCTTGATGTAGCGAAGCAGCGTTTGAACTAAAGCGTGCACTCTTTTGAGTGAGAGACAAATAACCGTGCTGTTCATCCTCTAGACAACCCACTGATAGGAAGACCGTTACGTGATCGATCGACTCGTGAGATGAACGATAAGCACGAGGTGAAAGCTGAAATGGAAAGGATTCGGCAGCAGATGACTGAAGCGAAGAAAAACGAACGTCGTAGCGCCCTGTAAAAAGTTAAGCGCCTTTATAACGAGTTTCGCTTTATTGCCGAGCTGCTGAAAGGAGTGCTAGATGCAGGTAAGAAGAAGCAATGAGTATAAATAAAAGGATTGAAAGGGTTTTTTCTGACCTTTTCCCCATAAATAGAAGCCTCACGGGTAAAGGTGTAGTTGAAACATTTGACTATTTACTGAATAACTTTCACCTTGATGGCGAGATAAAAACTGTTCCGTCTGGTACCAAAGTATTTGATTGGAATGTTCCTGATGAATGGAATATTGATGACGGGTATATTTTGAATGGAGCAGGGGAAAAAATCGTAGATTTTAAAGAATCTAATTTACACGTAATGTCCTACTCTGCTCCAGTAGATAAGATCGTAGATGCAGAGGAACTAAGAAAACATATTCACACACTCCCGAGATACCCTGAGCGGATACCCTACAGAACCTCGTATTACAATAAAAACTGGGGTTTTTGTTGCGCCGAGCGTTTGTTAAGAAGCGAACAGTTTGTCCCACCCTTCAAAGTGTTTATAGATTCGTCATTTAATTCTAACGGGAAGTTAAGGTGGCTCGAGTGCGTTAAAAAGGGACGCTCGGAAGATGAAATTCTGATCTCTACTTATTGCTGTCATCCAAGTCTTGCTAACGATAATCTTAGCGGAATTGTGTTGGCAGCATTTCTATTCGAATATTTAAGTAAGGTCGATACAAAGTTCACTTACCGACTAGTAGTACTGCCTGAAACAATTGGGGCGATATCATTTCTTTCCCAAGCGAATACGAAGAACATTGTTGGCGGAATGGTGCTAAGTTGCGTCGCCGGGCCCGACAAGTTGTCGATAAAGGAAGGTTTTGATCCAAACCACTTTATGACAGTAAGTGCGCATCTGGCCCTCAAATCTTGTGTTGGTGAAGAATATTTGACTTATGAGTTTGTCCCAGATGGAAGTGATGAACGTCAGTATTCTTCCCCAGGAGTTAGGATAGTTACACCTTCAATACACAAATCAAAATACTATGAATTTAATGAATACCATACGTCAGCTGATGACTTGAGCTTTATAAAACCAGA
>MDTA01227624.1_pt1 | contig 11863 bp, 10 predicted proteins | sample 811151 | NCBI WGS metagenome assembly MDTA01 (sample SAMN05326648, study PRJNA326480) | marine metagenome | isolation source: seawater | place: Indian Ocean: South | collected 2010 | reverse complement strand
CCCCAATAGATATCTTCTGCAAGTGTTCCTTGTTCTTTGCTGTTCAACAATGTTTGACTTAATGACCTAAAGTCTTTCATACTTCCGTTGATTAAACTATCACTAAAATAAAAATGTCTTACACCACTTTGATTGTAATGATGTGTCATTTCTTCTGCAATATCTTCACCACGCCTACTTCTATACTTGGGCCACATTTTGTATACATCACAAAAGTCGCACTTTCTAACACAACCTCTACTGCCTGTCAATACATAATGTTTGTTTTCGATACTGCCTAGTGTTGATCCTCTTCCTGTGTTGCTTTTCAAAGGATAATAGTCCCAATTGACACTGCTATAGTCTGACCATTTTACATCATTTAAATCCATAATTTGTACAGGCATACTGCCTATTCCAGGATATTTGGTCTTTTCAAAAAACTTTCTCAGACTTATTTCACCTTCGCCCATAATAAATTCATCACACAATCCTTGCTTTTTTAAATCTATTGCAAAAGGATCTGTGTAGTCACCAAGTGTCAAACCTAGTCCTGCACCACCCAACATAATTTTACAATCTGGATAATTGTCTTTGATAAATTTACATAGAATTTTTGTACACCAACGACTTACTTTTGTAAAACAACTAAGTCCTATCCATTTGGGTTGATGTAATTCTATTTGTTCTGAGAATACTTTTTCTAGTTCTTGTTTAATTAAAACAAAAATAGGTTCGTCTGCTTCTACTGTGTATTCAGGACTGCTCAACAATGCCGCAATGACATCGTCCCATTGATCTTTGACTCTATTGAAAAATATAATGTTGGTATCTACTGCTTCTGCCACAACACCACTGTCGCTCAGTTGACCTTTCAGATGAAAGGGTGCTGGAGCAGGCATTTCGATGTCCATTAAAGGTACACTGCATAATAAAATATCAACCATTTATACTTCTGTTTAACTCTGGAAAAGTACTAGCAAAGTCTTCTTTACGATATTTATCGGCCCTTCCGCACTCTTCTAGGAAGTCCTCCCAATGTTTTTCGTTTAAGTCTTCACTGTTCATAAAGGCTGTCATTTTCTCAAAGTGATCTAAATTGGTCCTACAACTTTTGTCTGTTGCATATTTCCAATCTCCAATATCTATACTTCTAGCGTTTGTAAGTTTTTCGCTTATCCATTCTTTTGTATGATTGGGAAGTATTTTCATATTGTAATACAAAGGGTCATGACAGTATCCAAAGTCTAACAGTTCTATGTATTGTCTAAGATTTTTATCCCAATATTCTGCAAGTTCAGGCATGTAAGCAATGTTAAGTAAACTTACTGTACACCATATTTTGTTTTTGATAATATCTCTGTCTATTGTGTTGTTCCATAGCTTTACATTTTCAACTACCTTGTCAAATTTTGCAGGATGTCTTTGATAATTAAATCTTTCATCTACATCATCTATACTCCAATGAAACAATACCATCTTAAATTTGTTAAGTTTTTCTGCAACTTCAGGTCTGTAGTAAGTGCCATTGGTATTGAAAATCAGTTCAATATGTTCAGCGTGTCCACTGTCTACACACATATCAAGCAATTCAAAGAAAGGAGGAATCATAAATGTTTCACCGCCGTACACACAAATTTGTTTGATATTAGGTAACCAATCATCTAGTGTGTCTTTGTTGCCTGTAATCACACTATCATTACGTTTGTGTTGTACAAAACTTTTGTCAAAAAAGTTCCACTGCTTGGAAGTTTCTTTGTGTGCTTCAGTTGTCCATTGACTGCTTACAAAAGGATTACATATTCTACATTTAATATTACAATGACTTCCTAACTTAAGATCCAATAGTTCAGGTTTAGGATTTGCAATTTCATGATCCTCTAGTTTTCTACTCATGTTTAGACGCAAACTTTCTATACCCGCGGCTTCTTCTTTCCAACAGTTAGCACATTCGCTTGGTCTTTCGTTGTTTAAAAATTTTTGTCTTAGTTCTTGTAAACTATCACTAGCCCATGCTTCTTTGAATCCTGCTTCAGGAAACTTTAGTACATCTTCGCCTTTGTTGTGATATTGTTTGCCTACTTGTCTACAACAAGCTCTGTAGGTGCCATCAGTTTGTATTTCAATCTGTGTCCATGGTAGACTGCAAAAATTACTGGTACTCATTTTTACACTTTTCTGTTCTACTGCCCATCTCGTTCATTTCATCACTGGTATAGTCAGTTAAAAGTGTATTACCTTGTCTATCTTTTTTAATACCTTGTTTGACCTGTTCAATAATTTCATTTGTACGCAAGGGCATAAAAGTATGCGTACAATAATTCAAAAACTCTGGACATGTTTGTATAATATCCTTTTCCAAAGCAATAGCTTCTTCCATACGTCCTGGCATAACCATAAAGTAAACTTCCATATGCCCTCGGTGTAGTCCATCTAAATCTCTTAGATATTTTTCTTGACATATGCCATCAATTATGTTAGATATTTTTTCTTCATATCTGTCAATGTATTCAAAATGTATGCTTATGTTTAAATCGCTGTAGTGTATTAGTTCTCTGTAGTATTTGGGCAATCTACTTCCGTTGCTGTGTGTACTGAGTTTGTGTCCATCATTGTATACCATTTCAGCAAATTCAATATAATTTTTGTGTACAGTAGGTTCTCCTCCACTTACAACAAAATTTGCTTTTGACCCTAACAAAAACTTGTCTTTTATCAATTGATATGCATCAAACAGTTGATCCCAAGTCTTTTTCTTTTCAGTATTGTTGTGTACTTCGCTTGGACAATAACTGCAATTAAAGTTACAACGCCTGCCCATTTCCCAAAATACCTGTTTGTATTCTGTAAGATGTGTACGTTCTACTGCACTGCTGGTATTGTTACCTATTGCATTGTGTCCTAGATATTTGTTTTTTTGAGGTTTCTTCTGGAGAAACTTGCGTAGATATTCTTCACTACTTCTACTAGGATCAAATTTTGGAATAAACATATCTGATCCACAGCTACAAGCATGAATGTTACAATCGATCCATTTATCAGGTATTATAAGATAACCGTCATAAACGTTTCCTAGTGTTCCAGTAAAAGTTTTGTTAATTTTTGTTCCTATTCCACAACTAGCAAGCTGAACATATCCATCAAAGTCTATGTTAATATTTTCAACACCAGCGGCACATTTCCAACCAGAAAAATTGTTAATGCGTTTAGCCACAACTTCTTCAGTGCTTAGATCACTGTAGTATCCTTCATGGTCATAAACACGAACTGGTCTGCCTACTGTAAAATCATTATCTAACATAGTATCCTTGCTCTAATGCGTATTCATCAACATCATCTTCTAAATCAAAACCCTGTTCCTGTGCTTGTTTAATTTGCTCCCATTCCTCGGGTGTAATGCCTTGCAGTATGTTCCAAAATTCCCACATTTCAGGAAACACATCTCTTACATCTAATTTTCTACGTTCATCCATTCCTTTGATAAAATCTCTCATCTTTTCATACTGTTTCCAATCACCCTTTTGTTCGCATTTTAATGTTGCTAAAAATGTACTGTACTTGGGCCATGTACCATATGGATCATAAATGCCTTTTGGATCTCTTGTTTTTAATATTTCAATACTTTCAAGAATATACTGCATATAACTTGTTGGAAGCATTTCTACTCTATAATGATCTGGATCATTAACTACATTTGGTTTTAAAAATATAGGTTTTTTATATGTGTCATGAAGTTCTACTACCCAACGTAAAAAATCAGGCATACTACTCAAGCACAAATTGTTGATGCTAGTTTGGAATCCTATTTGTAGTGTAGGAATATCCAAGCTAAGATATTTCCTTACATTGTTTTCAAATCTATCCCAGTCTAAATTCATTCTAATATATTCAGCACGTTGTTTATAAGATTCTATACTTAAACTTATTTCTACAGTAAACAGTTCACAGAGTCTTGGAAGTCTATCTACAAATTTTTTAAAGTGTGATTCTCTAGTGTTTCCGTTGGTTACAAACCATATCAAAGGCTTGTGCGGATGAAATGGCTTGTCGTTTTCAAAGTCCCAATAACCGCTGTGTGGTCTTTGTTCAACAGGAATGCTTTCAATAATATCACATACGTTATCAATAAATTGAGGCAGTCTTGGATTATTAACTGGTTCTCCTCCTAGTATACCTAATCTAAAACCTTGCAGTATTTTTCCTGTCGCAATTTCTTCTTGAGCATAACTGTGAAATATATTTTTTAGCCAATCCCAAAAAGCACTATTGAAATCTTCCAAATTTTGATCATTTACTTCTAGTTTAAGTTTTTTAGCATCATCAGGACCAAAGTTCCAGTCTGGATTTATAGCTTTGGCCCAGAGATCTGTATTAGAACTAGCCCATGTACTGCTGAACATCGGACTGCAATACAAACAACTCATGTCACAATGATTACTTAAATTTACTTCAAGCATATATGGAATGTGGCTACGCAATACAGGATGTTCGATAGTTATATTTTCTATTGGTGTTTCTTCATTTGTGTTAGTATTAATCAAGATACCTTTTTTTACTTTCCAAGGACTTGGCAATCCATATCTTCTAGGACTTTGGAAATTTTGATCTTCAAGTAACCAACATGTTTCGCAACTTTTGTGTCTTATACCTTGTAACATTTCTAGTCTACGCTCAAGCTGATACTTCGTATTTAGAAAGTAATCATGTTTTAAGTCTGCAAGTTGATTAACGTCTTCTGTATTAAGTTTAGTACGGCAACAAGTCCTTGCTTGATTTTTTCCAAAATCAATTACACTATATCCCCATCTATGTGTGCATAATGTATTTTGATAACTATTCATAATCTTGCACCGCTTCATATAAGTCAGGGATACTAGTTGCTAGACTTTGGTTTCTAATACTGTCTAGTTTTTCAGTATGTTGTAAGAAACTGTGCTTGTTAGTCCATTCTTTTCCATTTGTAACTTCAGTTTCTATATCTTTTTCTAATGCAAAATCTACTACACCTTGATATTTTTTAACAATATGTTCTGCTAGTCCTTGTTCTAAATTATCATTACACCAATTAAAAAGTTCGTTATACTTGTCAACAATTTTGTGTTTGTGTGCCTTTGGATAATTTTGTACTGTCAAGAATCTTGGACCATGACAGATATGCAAAGCCATCACTGGATCAAATGTTTCAAATTTATTATTAGTATACCATTTGACCATATCTGGCATTTGCATTACATTGTAAATTGTAATTGTAGGTGCAATGGTGGCACTGATGTTTGGATGTTGTTTAGTAAGTTCATAAAACTTTTTAATGTTAGAATCAATAATGGGCCACTTGCTAGGAAAACGTATGTAGTCTTGTACGTCTTGCAAACCGTCAATACTCATGGTCATTCTAACACGTTTGAACTTGCTCCAAATATCCCAGGCATTAGTAGGAATAACAAACATGTTGCTATTGTATTCTAAGTTAATATTTTTTGCATAATCATTATCGATTGCGTACTGTAGAATTGCCCAGTACTCTTTAATAACTGTTGGTTCACCGCCAGTCATATAAATCCTGTCAATGTTATGCATGTTGTTAAGCATTTGTTCAACAAATGGTTCTTTGTTCCAATCACCAATCATACTGGAGAATCTGTTGCCAGTTTGTTTTATCTCATACTTGTCATCATAAAAATCAATCTTTGTGTTGCCCATTTTTACCCAGTCGTCTAACCAAAGACTACTATCACCAGGACCACACATTCTACATTTTTGATTACATTTGTTGCCTAATCTAATATCAAAGTATTTTAATGGAATTTCTGCAATATCTATTGTACCATCACTTTGTGTATTTTCTTTACAATGTTCTATGTCTCCTACATACTCTCTATTCATATAGGTTCTTAAGCTATCAAGTCCTAGCTTTTCAGTTTCCCAACACTGCTTACATTCAGGATGTTTTTCGCCACGCAACATGCTTGCTCTAATTTCTTTAAGAATAGGAGCATTTCTAGTTTCATCTATTGTGCTATTATTTGCGTTGTATATTTCACCAGACGGTTTTACGAGCTTTCCAAAGTTGTGTTCTGGGCCTGTCTTTTTACCAAATACACACTCACAACAAACTCTGTACATACCATTGCTGGTAATTGCACTTTGTAAAAACGGCTTGACACAAAAAGTGCCTTGCTTATGCAGTGGCAGGCTCATCTTCTTCTACCACGTATCTATTTCTAGGTAATAATTTTTTACTCATTATGTCAAAATTACAATGACACATTGACTTGCTACACATAATAGGTTTTGTGGGCCACCTAATGTATTCAGGCATTTTCATATTGCCCAACGGACCTCCAACACGGCACCAACCTATCATTACACTACCGTCAAAGTCAACAACTATTTGCTCTAGTCCGCTCCAACAGAGCCAACCTCTCCAGTTATTTGTTTTATCATTTATAAACCTATGAGCACTGCTATTATGACGTAACTTGTTTACATCATCATGCATGTCCATACTACCTCTGTAAATTTTCCATTTCTTATCATGTTTAATTTTACTACCAAGGTTATGCCATTGTCTGTCTATGTAATCAGTCTGTTCTTTAGTGTATTCATATAATGTTTCACCAAAGTCAATAATTAATGGTTGTAAAGCTAAACTAATATTTTTAACATTAATTATTTCTTCTGCAACTTTTTTACAACGAGGCCAAATCTTAGGATCATAATGCATCATAATATTGCAATGTGTTCTACACTGTTGACTCATTATTTTAACTACTTCTAGATAGTGATCATCTTTTCCTTCTTCAGGATGAAAACTTAAACACACATGATCAAATATATGTTTGTTCTTTTCCCACCATCTTATAGTTCTACTTCCATTGCTGATAAACCCTATATCGTGTCCAATTTCTTTAATATACTCAGCACATTTGATAAAGTCTTTCCATAATGTTACTTCACCTCCTGTAAACTCAAAGTAAATCTTCTTAGGGCTGTAATGTAATACAACACTATCTATAAATTCTTTTACAACGTCAAAATCATTCCAACCAAAACTACCATCATTCAATATGCTTGGGCAGTAACTACATGTAAAATTACACATGTTACCTAAGTTCCAATTTACTACTACCCAATCTTTACATTCCGGATGATGATGGTCCAGCCTGTTATAAAAATTCTGCGGACCTAATCCCATTCTTACTCTTCAACTCCAATAGTATCATCTACTTGATCTTCCCTTACCATAGCACCAAGTCTATGAGGATTTTTATAAACTGTTTTGAAAAATCTACTTCCAATCCAATCCATATCACAAATTTCTAAATCCAATTCACTACGGATTTCATTTCCTAGTTCAACTGTTTTAGATTTAAGTTTATTCCAATCCCAGGTTACTCCTGTATTTACACATAATTGATCACCGCCTTCAAACTCAGGAAACAGTTCATTAGTAAAGAAGTTACTCAGCCAATCAAAGTCTCTTACGTTACGCCAATCCCATTTTCGTCTTTCAATATTTGTCATATGACATCCTAGTCTTGCACCATAGTTTGCCCAAAGTCCATTTGTTGCATCTTCACCAACAGTCATCCACACAAGTAGTCTACGATAATTTTCTCTGTGAATCTTTTTAAGCCTACTAGGATCAACAACATCACCACCTTCAAGTCCCATCTTAACACCTTCACGGAAACCTGCTCTCCATGCCTGTAACGGACTACCGTTGTTCATTACATCACAATAAACATTGTTCATTTGTATGTAATTGATATTCCAACAAAAATCAACTTGTGCCGCTTTGTCACTTTCTGGAGCGGCTTCATGAGTACGCATTCTATTCACAAGTTCAACGGGCCAACACTTAATACCACCATTACCATACACCAAACCGTTAATTGCATTTTTTCCTGCCCAACTAATTACATCACTGCCTCTTATTCTGCTCATGTCTAATTCATTATTAAAAAAATCTTCTCTAACAATATTATCTGCATCAATAGTAATAAAACGTTCTGTATCACTCAAAGCCGCGGCGGCTTTGTGGGCGGCATCACTACCCCATACTCCATGACTTCGTTTTGCCCAAGGACATTTATCCAGTAAGTCTGCATAATTTTGATCTGCGTTTGGTTCATCATAGCTTATAAAAACTATATCAAATTCGTTGATTGGTGTTAGCATTTGGCTCTCCATGTTGGTAGTCGAATGACAAGTACATTGCAGTATCTTTACATAAGAAACCGCACTTTTCAAGTGGGATATCACTTGGTAGTTTCATCTCACTGTGCCATCCTATCTTATCGATTGGTAATTCTAAGTGACCTAATAGGTTGTTTGGATTCTTGGCATCTGTCAAATAGATACCAATTGTATTATATATCTTCATTTGTTGAGGGTCACCAAAATTAGATCTAAGGATATAATTCTCATCTGTCTTGAAGATAGTAAAATCTGCATCTGCATCTTTGTTTACAGGAAATGGTACTGTAAAATTTCTTCTTTTTGTATGTCGTGTTCTAAAGTCAACTCCTGTGAAATTTAATTTTTTCTGCATTCTATAGGTGTTGAATATTTTCTTAGTCATGATTGAAATATCACCCAAACCACATATTGACCTAATAGGAGCCATATCAAAAATTAAATATCCTTCGTCAATAAGTTCTCTTGGATCAATGGTCATTGTCATTACAAGGAAATTTGGATCATTCTTTCTTGTCAGATAAAGTGTTATAGGATCGTATTGTCCATCAGATTCAGGATTGATAGATATGTTTCTAAAAAATCTTTTGCCCGTCATTTGATACAATGTATCTTGACTAAAGTTTACTTCCATTTTCCAATGATTGATATATAAGATAATGTTTACATCAGCAGGCTTTGTAGATTGACGTATGATGCTTAACTTTCGTTCAGCTTCTCGTAATCTCAACACTGCTGATTTTTCTACAAGTTTAAGTTCGTGATTAACTTCTACAACTGCAAACTTTTTAGGATCTTTATGTCCCATAAGTAGCAATCGGGCATCATCACTATCAGTCACAATAAAAGGATTTTTTATAAAATCTTTTTCTTTGTTTGTGACAGTTACAACATCGCCTGACTCATGTTCATAATAAACACACCACTTTAATGGAGGTTTATCTTTTTTGAATTCTTTCAGTAAAACTATCTCTGAAGACATCTATTACTTCATCCGTTAAAAATGTTTCATCACTGTAATGAATAATTCCATTGTTGATGACACTGTTTTCTATCTGGATTTTTCTTGCACCAGTAACCCAGACATTCAACATATCTGTCCAATGTTTAGGCATTTCTTCTAAACTATGAAAAACACCATGACTAAAATTGTGTAAGTCATAATGATTGTTTAATTGTACACCAATGTATTCAGTATGATCTACAAAATGTGTGATTAAATTACCTAACAAATTTTTGGCAAATGTATCAGGTTTTCTATCAGTAAAAGTATTATTGTATACATTACGCCAATTTTGGAATACAGGATCTGCCATTTTAAACCATTCAATAGCAGACTTAGTATCTTGCCTCCAATATATCATATTGTAAAATAATCTAGGTAGTTTGTATTGATTCTCAAAATCAAATCTAAAATGTCCTACAATAGGAAAATTTCTATAGCTAGTTGCGTTTTGTGGTACACTTATATCATTAACACCCATAACTTTCCAAAGGTCATTGATATCAACATTTAAAAATAGTGTATCATAATCTAAGTATATTGTTTCTTTATAAGGAGTTGCATGATAAACTTGCCATATGTTCATGCCATGAAATCCATCACTGTAAGCACTGTTACCAAATGGAAGTTCTACAATATAATCAAAAGGGTCTGTGTAATAGCTAGGTACGTTTTCCGATTTGTCTTTGTCTACAATCAATGTAATGCTAGAATCAGGATCGCATGTTTTTATACTACAAGCTAATGCATAACAATATCTTACATTGTCTTCTGCTGTATCAATACCAATTATCACAAATCCTTTATCTGGATATTCTTGTTTATTATTTTCAGTCACTTTGTACTTCCGTTACTTTTAACAATTCTTGATAGTTTCTATCCATAGCACGTTTATTCATAAGATGTAAATTTGTATTTTCATACCTGCACAAAATATTTTTCCATTGTTCTTTTCTGTTGTGTTTTAAAAATACATAATCATTGAGCTTGTTAACTGCTACAAGATCATCTTTCTGATCCATATTTAATAACCCTACACTTCCAAAATCATGTATAAAAGTTTCGTCATTATTCAATCCAGACATCATATGACATGCTATACTAACACAAAAGTCAGTTCTAAACAATGCTTTTGGAAACTGATACAATAAACTATAGTATTCCCAATTATCCTTCACATGGTTCCATATATTAAAAAATAACTTGCTTTCGTCACTTTGGTCAAAATATACAACTGTACTCCACCAATGATTGATACCAGCATCATTGAGTGTAATTTCATTCCTATATGGAATTTCGTTACCAATGTATTGTGCATATCTGTGTAGTCCAATTGGAATATCTGAAGTAAACAGATACTTTAGGTAATCATTACAAATTAGATAATCTGTATCAATTAGTAAAGTGCGTTTGTAAGGTGTAAGATTAATAACGTCATGCTTGTTTGTATTTGTAAATTGTGCATTAAATTCATGCCAAGGACTATCATGATGTCTCCTTGGATTTGATTCATATTCAATATTTGCAATTACAAAACTATCAAACGCACCTTCAATAATTTTTTCATCATGTGATTCGTACATCCAGCCTTTGGTTCCATCATCAGTAATTAATGATACAGGAATACCTGGCATGTTCCGTTTCACATGTCTAGCCGCAATGATGGCAAATTTAGTATAATCGAGTTGATCGTTGTTATAGCAAAACATAACAACTCCGTTACCCAGTTTATCAGACATATATCACCAATCCATCAAGCTCTTAATATTACGAGATTTTGTAATTTTATCTGATTGTACTTTATATTCATTCATTGCTTCAGAATAAGCACTCAATAATATTTCTAAAAATTCTGGCAAGTCTTCTATTTCAATTGGATTGTGTTTAGAATCTACTAAAATACTGGATTTCTTACCAGAGTCTACAAGTGCTTTTACAAAACCAATAGTAATCGCATCAGCGTAAAATACGCCTTTTGATTGATGTACTGTTTGTAATACTTGTATACGTTGTTTGAGAGTTCTTTTTTGATTACCTAATGTTATTCTATAGTTTGCAAACTCTAATGCTTTTTCGAGTCTCTCGTCCATACTGAGTTTCTCCTTTAATTATATGCTACTATAACTTATTTATGTGGGTTTTGTCAACTGTTTTTTTAACTGTCATTGTGACTTGTAAAGTCATCTACTACTGCAAAAGTTGGTGCAGGAGTAACATCAAAGCTAGTTGTTCCTATTGTCAATGTATCAGGCATAAGATAACTAATCGTAGGTGTAATTGTACCGTCAATAAAGTTAGCATGAAGTGTATCATCTAAAACTAATTTAAAACGCACACCCGCTCCATTGTTAATGTATTTTCCGTACAATCTAAATTTTAAAGATTGGTATGTTGCGTACTTACTGTATGAACTTACATAAATGCCACTGTATCCGTAACCATATCCGTATCCGTATCCATAACCACCGCGTTTTGCAGGATCAGTAAATTGTGGGAAGTTACCTCTGCCAGTGATATAACCATATCCATACCCGTATGAACCACCGCCATATCCATAACCGTATCCATAGCCGTAACCATAACCATATCCATATGTTCCAACTTTTCTTCCAATAGTAACACCACTTGATGAAAAAAGTAATCCTTCATCAGTACTTGCACCATCACTACCATCACCATATT
>MDTA01082773.1_pt1 | contig 11863 bp, 9 predicted proteins | sample 811151 | NCBI WGS metagenome assembly MDTA01 (sample SAMN05326648, study PRJNA326480) | marine metagenome | isolation source: seawater | place: Indian Ocean: South | collected 2010 | reverse complement strand
TGGAATTAAAGAGAACAAAAATTGTAGCGACTTTAGGACCTGCATCTTCATCTGTTGAAGTAATTAAGGAGATGTATGATAAGGGATTAAATGTTTGTCGTTTAAACTTTTCCCATGGAGATCACAGTGTTCATGAAGAAAATATTAAACGAGTTCAGCAAGTCAACAATGAAATTAATTCAAATATTGCCATTTTAGCAGATCTTCAAGGGCCAAAACTTCGTGTTGGTGCAATGGAGAATGAAGGCTGTGAAATAAAAAATGGGGATAAAATTATTTTTACTAATAAAGAATGTGTTGGTACAGCAAAAAAGGTTTATATGACCTATCAAAATTTTGCTAAAGACGTAAATCCGGGCGAGTTAATTCTTATTGACGATGGTAAATTAGCCGTAAAAGTTGAGTCATCAAATGGTGTTGATGAAGTTATTGCGGTTGTAGAACATGGTGGTGTATTAAAGAGTAAAAAAGGAGTTAATCTTCCAAATACAAAAATTTCCTTACCTTCTTTAACGAAAAAAGATAGAGAAGATTTAGATTATATTCTTACCCAAGATGTTGAGTGGGTAGCCTTATCTTTTGTGCGTTCAGCTCAAGACATTATTGAACTTAGAAAGTTAATTCAAGAGTCTGGTAAAAATTTGAAAATAATTGCAAAAATTGAAAAACCTGAAGCTATTGATGATATTGATGATATTGTTAATGAGTCTGACGCAATTATGGTTGCTAGAGGTGATTTAGGAATTGAGGTACCTTACCAAGATGTCCCTTTATTACAAAAAATGATGGTTAAAAAGTGTTTGAAAGCTTCGAAGCCTATTATAGTTGCAACACAAATGATGGAGAGTATGATTGATGGTATCACACCATCAAGAGCTGAGGTAAATGACGTTGCTAATGCTGTTATGGATGGAGCTGATGCGGTAATGCTTTCTGGTGAAACATCAGTAGGTAAACATCCTGGATTGGTTGTTGAAACAATGACTAATATTGTGAAAAAAGTAGAAGAATACGATGATATTTACAATCATGATTATTTGCCTATTTATAGAGAAGAGCGATTTATATCCGATAATATTTGTGTAAGCGCAGTAAGTTTGGCTGAACGCGTTAATGCCAAAGCCATAATTACAATGACAGCCTCTGGATATACTGCTCGTAAAATTTCATCACAACGTCCAAGAGCTTTTACGTATGTATATACCAGTAACAAGGCGATTTTAAATATGCTAAATCTTGTATGGGGCGTACAAGCTTTTTACTACGATAATTCTACATCTACAGATAAGAATATCGATGACATTAAAAATTCTTTGATGGCTAAAGGAGTCGTTAAAGAAGGAGACTTCTTTATAAATATTGCTTCAATGCCAATAAAGGAAAAAGGTAAAACGAATACTTTAAAGTTAAGTCAGGTTTAATTTCACTTGTTGTTACCTGCCAAAATAGGCATTCAAGTGCTTTTTTAATTAAAATCAATATTTTTCTCTATGTCTATCAATATTGAATCATTAAGAGATATTTGTGAGGTTCCTGGTGCGCCTGGATTTGAGAATAGAATTCGAGCTTTTGTTTTGAAAGAAATCGACGGCTTAGTTGACGATATCTCCGTTGACAACATGGGCAATGTTGTAGCTATAAAAAAGGGTTTGAATTCTAAAAAAGTTATGGCAGCAGCTCATATGGATGAGATAGGTTTTGTTGTGACTCATATTACTGATGAGGGATTCTTGAAATTTCACACATTGGGTGGTTTTGATCCAAAAACTTTAACAGCCCAGCGCGTTATTGTTCATGGTAAAAAAGATCTTCTTGGAGTAATGGGCGCAAAACCCATTCATGTAATGACTCCTGAGGAAAAAAATAAGGCGCCTAAACTTTCTGATTATTTCATTGATTTGGGAATGAAAAAGGAGGAGGTTGAAAAAGTGATTTCAATTGGAGATTCTATAACAAGAGAGCGCGGCCTTATTGAAATGGGTGATTGCGTAAATTGTAAATCTCTTGATAATAGAGTTGCTGTTTTTATATTAATTGAGGCGCTTAAACAAATGAAAAACAAGGAAATACCATATGATTTTTATGCTGTATTTACCGTTCAAGAGGAGGTGGGGATACGAGGTGCTCAAGTCGCTACACTAGCTATAAATCCTGATTTTGGAATTTGTATTGACACTACCATAGCCTTTGATACTCCAGGTGCTTCTGATGATGAAAAAATAACCTCTTTAGGAAGTGGAACTGGTATAAAAATAATGGATTCAAGAACCATTTGTGACCAAAGAATGGTGGGATTCATGAAGGAAACGGCGGAAGCTAATGCGATTAAATGGCAGCCAGAAATATTAACAGGAGGAGGAACAGATACAATGGGACTTCAGCAGTTTACTGCGGGAGGAAGTATTGCAGGTGCAATATCGGTGCCTACACGACATATTCATCAAGTAATAGAAACCTGCAATAAAGAAGATATTGAGGCTTCAATCAATCTTCTTGTAAGTTGTGTTCAAGGAATTGGTGATTATGATTGGTCATATTAATTGTTATTGTTTAATAACCACGTTCCTCAATCCAAGCGTTGACCATTCTATTGAAACTAATTTTGAAGTTTATGTTTCTTTTTAACTCATAAATGTGATCAGAAACGTCCGAATTTATTTTATTAAATTCAAATTCCTCGCTCAATAAATTATTTTCTTCTCCATATATCCATATTTCTGAATTTTCATAACGGTATACAATTTTTGGCGGGCCATAAACGATATATATCATCCCTCTATCTGTGGTCCATCCGGGTTGATTATTGGTGAATAGTTTATTGGCATTGGATACTTCAGAATAATAGCTTTTAATTAAGTTTCTTGCTCTATGTCGGTTTCCTGCTAGTTTTAGCCATTCATTTTCAAAAGATTGTTTTTGGTTTTTATTCCTTAGTAAATTTGCATATTCGGACTTATCTAATAAATAGCCAAGCGCACCATTTGCATGTTTTATTGAGTTTATTTTTGGAAAAGATGGATGTACTGAAAACACAGAAAATCCTTCTTGGGTTTGAGTGTCTGTAATAAAATGATAGTAACCATTTTTTAGTGGTGGAAAACTGTATTGACTTCTATTAGAGATCATCCAAGTTGAATCTGGTATTGTAGCTAATCGATGAGAGTAGGTTACTTCATAGGGCTTAGCTGTGCATGTAGTTTTGTATGAAAACGTCATAACTTTAATTCCTTGTTTAAAATTATTTGGAGGGGTCAAGCTAAAAGAATCTCTTTGATAAAAAGTACGATTGTTTGATCCTTTTCGTAAAGAACATACTTTGAAATAGGATCTATCTCTTGTGTTTTTTTTTCTATGTATTTTAATTTTTGAAGTGGTATGATTTCTATTTTCGTCGGTTAAAGAAACCTTAACTATATAATTTTTACCAATTGGTGCAACAAAATTTATGTTGTGAAATTTTTGGCTTGGTTTTTTAATTTGTTGCATTGAATAGTGAATGGTAGCTGTATCGATGGGTTCTTTGTTATTGTATCCTTCAAATATTTTGTAACCAATTGTATACCGGGCAATGTAATTACCTGATTTGGTTTTACTAAATAACAAGTCGTTGGGATTAACCTGGATGTTAGCACTAGAAATAGAATCATTTATACTGACGAAAGAAAAATCAATCTGATAGAGTAAACCATTTACTTGGTACTCTTTAGTTAAATCAAATTCATTAAGCCTCAATGTGCCGCTACATCCAAAAAAAAGTAATGTGCTAAGAAGTAAAATAATATTATTCTTCCAAATACTTTTCATCAATTTGTTTTGTGGTTTTTGCTCCTAGTTCTTTTATTTTTTCAATTCTGCTTACTATGTTTCCTCTGCCTTCGTATAGTTTTTTTTGTGCTTCAGAGAAATCTTTAGATGTTTTGTCTAAGCTTTTTTCAATTTTACTTAAGTCACTAACAAAGCCAACAAATTTATCATACAACTTGCCACTTTCTTCAGCGATTTTAAGAACATTTTTATTTTGTTTTTCTTGCTTCCATAAAGAAGCAATCGTTTTTAGAGTGGCTAAAAGCGTACTCGGACTTACAATTACAATATTTTTATTCCAAGCATAATTAAATACTTCAACATCTTCTTTTACTGCTAAACCAAAGGATGCCTCAATTGGGACGAAGAGTAAAATAAAATCTGGAGTAGTTAACCCTTCTGCTGTTTGATATTTCTTTTCACTGAGTTGTTTTATGTGATTTTTAACGGACAATAAATGCGATTTTAAATATTGTTCTCGCTCTTCGTTGTTGTTCGAGTTTACATATTGTTCATAAGCGACAAGTGATACTTTAGAGTCAATGATAATGTGTTTGTTATCTGGTAAATGAACAATTGCATCAGGTTGAATCTTGTTGTCATCAGCATTGGTTAGACTTACTTGTGTATGGTACTCGGAACCCTTCTCCAATCCTGAACTCTCCAATACTCTCTCTAAAATGAGCTCACCCCAATTGCCTTGAAATTTATTATCTCCTTTTAAAGCATTAGTCAGGTTTGCAGCTTCTTGTGAAATTTCTTTGTTTAGTGAAGTTAATTTCTCCAACTGTGCCTTAAAAGATGCATCTCGTTCAATATTGTCTTTTAACTGATTTTGAATTGTTTTTTCAAATGATTCTAATTGAGTTTTGAATGGTTTTAACAAATTGCTGTTGTGGTCTGAAAAATCTTTTGATTGTTCTTTTACAATCTCATTAGCAATGTTTTTAAATTCTATTTTTAGTTGTTTTTGTAATGTATTTGCCTCTTCTTTAAACTCGATAAATCTTTCATTTAAATTTTTAATCTCAACTGATTTCTGTCCAAGATTTATCTCGGCATTTTTTAGATCATTACTTAATTGATTCTTTTTTTCTGTTTCATTAAGGATGGATGTTTTTAAATCGTCTACTTGGCTATTCAGTTGTTCAACCAAAATATCTTTTTCTATTTTTTCCTTTTCACAGGTGCTTAACGCTTTGTAAATACTGTATTTTCCTATAAAGAAACCCGCTATAGAACCAATTATAACTCCTGCTAATAAAAATGAAATATCCATTTTTTAAAGATACGAAAATGAATGTCCTATCAAACGTTCAATACGATTACATGAAGTCCTTTTTCTACGAGTTTAAACAGTTCGATAATTTCATGATTTGTCATCCTTATGCAACCGTGAGAGGACGGTTTCCCAATTAAGCCTTCTTCTGGTGTTCCGTGGATATATATTCTTCTGGTATAAGAATCAACTTTGCCACCTAAATTTATTCCTTGCTCTAATCCTTTTAACCATAATAGTCTTGTGGTAACAAAGTCACCATCTACTGCAACTGGATAGTGTTCTAAATCAGCTTTTTCTCCGGTATAAACACCACCTTTGATTATACCTCTTGAAGGAATGCCTTTGCCAATTTTATTTTGAATTTTGTGAAGTCCTAAGGGTGTTTTTTTGCTATTCATCAGGTTTCCTAATCCATATTTACTTGTGCTTACAGGGTATGATGTTATCATTTTTCCATGACGGATCAAATAAATTCTCTGTTGTTTAATAGATACAAATAGAAGTTCTTTAATGTTGTGTTCAGGATAAAAGTCATTGCAATATTCCCTTACAAAAAATAACACATCATTTTCACTTGGTTTTCGGTTGCCAAAACTAAATGATAAAAAAATTATAGCTATGTAAAATAATTTACTGTAACGCACTAGTTTTTTACTACTTTAAGCAGAATCTGGTTTCAATATTTAAATTAACTAGAATAGGTTAATGAATCCAAAGTGGATTTTTGCACTCGAAAAATTAAAACGCGTATCTCTAAATTTTCCTAGGGCATAACTTATGGAGAATATTCCAGGTTTAGTTTGAAAATTAATTCCAGCTCCTAATGCCGAACTTTGATTAATTGTTCTTTCAGTTAGTGTTGATTTCTCAAGAATAGATTGATCAAAAAATACATTAATGAAAGAATTTTCTTCAAACAATACTTTGATTTCAGTTGTGAAAATGGAATAATTGGTAACAAATATAGATTGTTGGTCAAATCCTCTTAGAAATTGAAAACCTCCAAGTCTAAATAAATCATTGTCTAATAAGTAGTCATTTAATTTAAATCCTGAATTGTTGGCTAATTTCAAACTAATGACTTTCCAAATGGGAATATACCCTTCTATTTGAATTTTACCTTGATACATCATTGATTTTTCTGGGACTAAAAGGGAATATAGTAATTCATTTGTTTCAGATAGAGGGATAATTACCTTGTTGTCTTTTTTTAAACCTACAATTTTTTTAATTCCAGATTTAGCTTCGAGATTTAAAAAAAAACCTTTTCTTGGGTTGTATTTATAGTCTAACCAATTTATAAAAAGATTTAACCCATATGTGTTTTGTGAGCCGTTTGTAGAGGTTAAATTAGAAGTTGATAAATTTTCTTCTGACAGTCGATTGGTTGTTTCGTTTTCCCAGAATGCAGTGAAAGACTGTTTTACTGAAACGTCATATTTAATTCCAATTCTATTTTTGTAGGTTATGAACGAAGTGTCCTGTTTGAGAAGGTTTAGTGAGTGGGTAAGCCCAATAAAGGACTTTAGGATAAAAGGGATATCTTCCTCAGTATTTAGTTGCTGAGATTCAGTTTGCATTCTTCTCCAATTTAACTTTATTTTTTCTCCATAACCAAAAGAGTTTCCTAAGTTTAGTTTCATGTCTCCTGTAATTACTAATTGAGATTGATCCCCAGTTAAGGCACTACTGGTATTGGGTAAAATCCCTATTACACCATTTATGAAGTTGGCTGATTTTTTTTTGAGATTAAGTTGAATAGAGGCTTTATTGTCATAGAAGATAATTTTCGGAGGTTCATTTAACGTAACAAACGGTAATTCTTTAAGTTTTTTTGAAGCTTCAAGAAAAACCTGTTCATTATATATTTTCCCTACTTTTATCCCTAAATAATTTTCTAAGTAATATTTTGCTATCGATACGTCCCCTATTATTGTTAGAGTGTCCCAAAATATTTTTGGTCCAGGATTAATGGCTAAGTAACCTGATAATTTTTTGTTATCTAATTTAATGCTGTCCATTTTGACACTGGTAAATGGGTATCCATTTTTTTGAAAAAAATGTACAATATGATCAATTCTTACCATTAAATCATTTGGTGTTACCAATTTGTTTTTCCAATTTCGAATTACAGTCGTAGGGACTTTAATCCCAGTGTGAATTAAATTTATAGAGTTCCAAGAATATGGTTTTCCATAAGTAATATAAGGGGTGAATACTATTGAGTCCTTTGTTGTTAAACTGTCTATTGAAAATTCTAACAAACCTTTCGAATAGGATTCTTTTTGAATTTCAAAGACATCGGTGTTAAAATCATTCCATGATTCATAAATTGAGTCTGGCTTGTGTTTAAAATCAGAAAAGGAATTTTTTGGCCACTGAATATTGATTTGACCAAAAACCAGATTTACTGAAAACAATATGGAAAAAGTTAAGTGTTTCATCAATCATTTAATGACCAATTAACGGCAGAAATCCCTGAAGATTGTAGGTAGTTGTTGGATTTGGAGAAAGGCTTACTTCCAAAGAAACCTTTATGTGCTGAAAAAGGAGAAGGGTGTGAGGACTTTATAATGCAGTGTTTTTTGGAATCGATAATTGATTCTTTATCCTGAGCATATTTCCCCCAAAGAATAAAAACAATATTTTTTCTTTCGTCAGATAGCGATTTTATAGCTGCGTTTGTTAATTTTTCCCATCCTAATTTTTGATGACTCCCAGGTTTTTGAGCTTTTACAGTAAGTATACAGTTTAACAATAGGACACCCTCTTGAGCCCATTTCAATAAATTTCCTGATTTAGGAACTTCAATATTTAAATCGGAATTTAATTCTTTAAATATATTTCTTAGAGAAGGAGGATGGGTGGTACCTTCTTGAACAGAAAAGCTTAATCCATTAGCTTGATTTGTGCCATGGTAAGGATCTTGTCCAACAATAACCACTTTTACCTTTTCAAAGTGTGTTTGATTGAAAGCTTCAAAGATATTTTCCTTATTTGGATAAATCTTTTGAGTATTCATTTCTTTCTGTAAGAAAAAGTTGAGGGTTTGGAAATAAGGAGAGTTAAATTCATTTTGTAACTTAACTAGCCAGGAAGGATGTATTTTTGAAATGTGATTTATCATCAATAAATTCAATTAATGAATAAGAACAATAATAAGAGTAATGTTGAAAATAATTCAATTTTTCAGGAGCTTTGCTCATAATAAAAGTAATAAGATGGATTGGATAAATTTAAATTCGATTGAACAATTGACTGAAATTAATCAAAAATCTAAGGATAAAACTCAGATAATATTTAAACATAGCACGCGTTGCAGTGTTAGTATTTTTGCCAAACGAATTTTAATGGATGAGTATTCTACTGAAATTCAAAAAAATGCTGACGTATATTATTTAGATTTGATTGCCTTTAGAGGAGTTAGTGATTCAATAGCAAATCGATATAATGTCGTTCATGAATCTCCTCAAATTTTGGTCATTAATAATGGAGAATGTACATTTAATGCTTCTCACTCTGATGTTTCTTTTAAAGCCATTTTCCCTTGAAAAAAATCGTTTCAACCATATAAATCCTAATTGATCAATAGAATGAAAAGCTGGTTGTTAATCTTATTTTTGTTAGTCTATGTTCTAGATTCGTTTGCTCAAAAACAAGATAAACATAATCATACAGTTGGTTACCATCATATTTTTTATTCGGGTGTTCAAATTAATACGAACGGATTTGGTGGTGGGTTAAGAAGGGGTTTTCATGAAACAGCACGAAAAAAGAAACTTTATGAAATGGGGTTTACCACATTAAAGCATCCAAGAGAAGTTAAGATGCTTTCAGCTGATGGAGGAGATGGTTTTGTGTTTGCAAAGAAGAATAGTGTATTTAATTTAAGATTGGGTTGGGGACAACATAATGTTATTGCCTACAAACCATTTGGTGAAGGAGTTGAATTAAAAACTATTTACACATTTGGAGTTACAACTACATTTTTAAAACCTATATACTACTACATGGCTTACGGCAACAATCAAATGGTTAGTTTAGAAAAGTTTGACGAGCAGCGACATAATGTGTATAATGTAGTGAAGTCAGGTCCATATTTTAAAGGGTTTAATGAGATTGCTGTTCAGCCAGGAATTTTCGGTAAATTTGCTTTAAATTTTGAATATGCTGCCGAAAAATCTTCGATTAGAAGTTTGGAAGTGGGGGCAGTTATTGATGGGTATTATAAAGAGGTAGAAATTTTAGCATTTGCGGATAACTATCCGATTATCGTAAGTTTGTATATAAGCTTACAATTCGGGAAAAAATGGTACAGATAAATTGAAGGGAATGGCGGAGCAAGTAGAAAAAAAGAGAGTTAGTTTTAAAAAACCTAAATGGCTTAGGGTTAAGCTCCCTATTGGTGAAGAATATAAGAAGGTTCGAAAATTAGTTGATGATAACAACCTAAATACAATCTGCCAAAGTGGAAATTGTCCAAATATGGGAGAGTGTTGGGGAGCTGGAACAGCTACTTTTATGATTTTGGGGAATGTTTGTACGAGAAGTTGTGGTTTTTGTGCTGTAAAAACTGGAAAAGGAGAGGAGTTAGATGTTTGGGAACCTGTGAAGGTGGCTAAGTCTATTAAAACAATGGAGGTTAAGCATGCAGTAATTACTTCGGTTGACCGAGATGATTTACAAGATGGTGGTGCAGAACATTGGGTTAAAACTGTTGAAGCTGTTAGAAGAATTAGTCCTGGTACAACCATGGAAACTTTAGTTGGAGATTTTAGAGGGAAATGGGAAGATTTACAAAAAATAATCGATGTTGCCCCAGAGGTGGTTTCTCATAATATTGAAACCGTTAGAAGGCTCTCAAGAGAGGTTAGAAGACAGGCTAAATACGATAGAAGTTTAGAAGTTTTATTTCGATTAAAAAAAGGAGGTATGAGAACTAAGTCTGGTTTTATGGTTGGACTTGGTGAATCAGAAGAAGAGGTTTTTGAAACTATTGATGATTTAGCTTCTGTAAATGTTGAAATCATCACGATTGGACAATATTTACAACCTACTCCAGGTCATCTAGAAATTGTGAAATTTATAACACCAGAAAAATTTGAAGAATATAGACAATATGCTTTAAGTAAAGGATTTCGTCATGTTGAAAGTTCGCCTTTGGTAAGATCGTCTTATCATGCAGAAAAACATATCCATTAAATATAATTGCTAACCATTGAAAAAATATTTCTTCATATTCTTTTTAATTTTTCTTTTGGGTGTTAAAATTGCTTTACAAGAAAGCAGAATTCAAAAGTTCACCCCTAAAGAGTACGAAGGACATGCTAACGCTAGAGAGTACTGGAAGAAACGAATTGGTACCTTTTCATCTGAAGAGGCGTTTATAAAGTCAATTGAAAAAGCTAGAAAACAAATTGCACAAATCCCCAAAAGAAGAACTTTGGGACTGGATTGGCAAGAGTTGGGTCCAAATAACATTGGAGGTAGAACTCGGACTATTCTTATAGATAATGAAAATTCAAATTTGATTTTTGCTGGAGGTGTATCTGGTGGGTTGTGGTTTAGTACTGATGCAGGTTTAACATGGAATCAAACCGAACCAGGTGATTTAGCAGAGATTTTGACAGTAAATTGTATTGCTCAGGATGAGTTGGGCTATATTTATTATGGTACTGGAGAAGGTGTTTTTTATGGTGATTTTGATGAAGAAGCTCCAGGAACTAGAGGTTTTGGTTACCGAGGAAGAGGAGTGTTTAGATCAACCGAGCCGCATGGAACTACTTTCATGCATTTAGAAAGCTCATGGCTTGGAAAAGAAACGAAAACAGTAGCGGTAAATGCAATTACTTCTGATGGATTAGGTAATGTATACGCCGGTGCTAAAGGAAAGTTGTATAGAACGACGGATCGTGGTATACTTTGGAGTGAAGTGAATACAACGTTTGATATTCAAACAATTTCAGGTAATGTTTATGATGTTAAGGCTTTATCAGATGGAAGCGTAATTTTAGCAATGGGCAATGATTATTACTTATCGCCTAATGGAAATCCATATTCGTTTATAAAAATTTCTAGTCCATCAGGGGTTTTAACTCCCGCAACAGGTAGATCCGTAATTGCTGTTGCTCCATCTGACGAGAACATTATTTATATTTCTCGCTCAAATTCCAATGATTTTTTTGATGGGCTTTTCAAATCTACCGATAAAGGACAATCATGGCAGCGAATTATCGGAGGTGGTAGTGACGTCTTTACGCCTTTTACTGGTGGGTCAGGTCAGGGTAATTATAATCAGTGTATGGCGGTTTTCCCAGATAATCCAAACAAAATATTATTGGGAGGAATTGATGTTTATGAATGGGAAGAAGGTCAGAATTGGAAAAAATTAACCAAGTGGTATGGTACATGGGGCGATCACGATTACGTTCATGCCGATATTCATACTTTTGCTTTTCACCCAACGAATTCAAATCAATATTACATTGGAACAGATGGAGGAATATTTGTAACTAAGGATAAAGGAGAAATATACCAAAGATTAAATAGAGGGTTTAATGTAACCCAATTTTATGGGCTTGCTTTTGGAAGCGATGGCGTTGTTTTGGGTGGGACACAAGATAATGCCAATATATATATTGATTTTAAAGGGAATACCGAACAAAGTGGTGAAATACATCATAGTGGTGATGGAGGTTATTCAGCTATCTCTCAACTAATGCCAAATGCATTTTTTTTAGAGAATCAATTTGGGAAAATTCATAGAGATAATTCTAG
>MDTA01007257.1_pt1 | contig 11864 bp, 11 predicted proteins | sample 811151 | NCBI WGS metagenome assembly MDTA01 (sample SAMN05326648, study PRJNA326480) | marine metagenome | isolation source: seawater | place: Indian Ocean: South | collected 2010 | reverse complement strand
TCAAGAAGTAAATTTGATTAATAATGAAGGAATGCTTAATATGGGAATTCACTACGATTACAAATCAACACGTGGCGATAAAGCTATGAAAAAAGAGGCTAAAAGAAAAGCACGTATTCAACAAAGAAGAGCCAAGAAATCAAGCGCTAATCCGAAAGAGTCGGAGCAAGATACAATGCACGATATAAATAAACCTATCACTCTTGAGGATTTAACAAATCCAGACAAAAACTAATCTTTCAATGAAATCTTTTGCGACGAGAGATTCATTATTTAAAAAACGCGAGGCATCACTTAAAAAAAATATTTTTAAAAGGAAGAAAAAAAAATTACTAATAGTAAAGAAAAATGCCAGTACTTTCAGATAAATGGATTAAAAAATATGCAAAGGCCAAAGGGATGATAAAGCCCTTTGTGAGCAAACAAGTAAGAAAGGGTAAAATTTCTTTTGGATTATCTTCATATGGTTACGACGCAAGGGTATCTAATGAGTTTAAGATATTTACTAATGTTAATTCAGGAATTGTGGACCCAAAAGTTTTTAAAAAAGAAAGTTTTGTTACCAAGATAGGCAAAGAATGTATTATCCCTCCTAACTCATTTGCTCTAGCTAGAACTATTGAATATTTTAAAATTCCAGAAAACGTTTTGGTAATTTGTTTAGGAAAATCAACATACGCTAGATGCGGAATAATCGTAAACGTTACACCTTTAGAACCTGGTTGGGAAGGACATGTTACTCTTGAATTTTCTAACACAACACCTCTTCCAGCTAAAATATATGCTTATGAAGGTGTTGCTCAATTTGTTTTTTTAAAAGGAAATGAAACTCCTGAAATAACTTATGCAAAAAGAAAAGGCAAATATATGAAACAAAAAGGTGTTACTCTTCCGAAAGTTTGATACTTCTTTAATGCAAAAACTTATTATTAAAGGAAAAAAAATACTCACTGGCAATATTGATATATCTGGATCAAAAAACGCTACTCTACCAATTTTAGCAGCTTCTATTCTAGCGAATGAAGCAAAACTTACAAATGTTCCTTTTGTAAAAGATATTTTTACAATGCTAGATTTATTAAAATTTATAGGAATTAAAATAAAAATTAATAACAATAAAAAGGTAATAAAAATTAAAAACAATAATAAAAGTATAAATACATTAGCACCATACAAGCTTATGAAAACAATGCGTGCTGGGGTCTTAGTTCTTGGTCCACTTCTTACCAAATATAAAAAAGCTAAAGTATCTCTACCGGGAGGATGCGCTATAGGAACAAGGCCAGTCGATCTTCATTTGTTTGCTTTAAAAAAATTTGGTGCAAAAATAAAGATTAAGGATGGATATATTATCGCTGAGGCTAAAAATGGTTTATATGGTTCAAACATAAAATTTCCGTCAATATCTGTTGGAGCAACAGAGAACGCTTTGCTCGCTGCATTCGGCGCCGAAGGCAAAACAATACTCTCTAATTGTGCTATCGAACCAGAGATCTTAGATTTAATAAAATTTTTAAAAAAGTTGGGTAGTAACATTCAAATTTCTGGAAGAAAAATTACTATATTTGGCAAGCAATTTGTAAAAGAGAAAATTGATCACAAAATAATTTTTGATAGGATTGAAGCAGGTACATATTTAGTGGCTGGAGCACTACTGGGTCAAAAATTTATTATTAAACAGATAAATCCGCAATTTATAAAATATGAAATTAAAATATTAAAAAAAATGGGCGTAAAAATTATTCTTAATAAAAATTCTATTTTAATTTCAAAATCAATAAATCTAAAAAAAATTAATGTTTCGACAAAACCTTTTCCAGGTTTTCCAACAGATTTACAGGCTCAATTAATGGTTTTAATGACTCAAGCTAATGGAATTTCAAAAATTAAAGAAAACATTTTTGAAAATAGATTCATGCACGTTCCTGAATTGAAAAGAATGGGTGCAAAAATTGAAATTAAAAATAAAGTTGCATATATTTTTGGTCCTACCAAATTGACTGGAGCAGAGGTTATGGCAACAGATTTGCGAGCTTCAGTTTGTTTAGTTTTGGCTGGTCTTATTGCAGATAATAGAACAATTGTTAACAGAATTTATCATTTAGACAGAGGTTATGAGTTTTTAGAAAAAAAACTTAAAAAATGTAAAGCAACAATTAAAAGAATTTAGCATGAGAGTAAAAAACTTAAAATTAATAGCAAAAACAGAAGAAGATTTGAGAGTAGTTTCAGCACACCTACAAGACAGTATTGCTAATATTTCAGATATTGCAAATTTAAAAAAAAATAATATTTTTCTAATGCAACTGAATAGATTTATGTGGGAAGATGTAGAAAAAGGTGTTTTTAGAAAGAATAAAAGAATAAGAACGGTACTTAAATTTGAAAATGTTATAAAAGTAATATCAAAAAATATAAATCAATCCAAAAAAGATAAGTTTTTAGATTTTCTTACTATTGAAACTATTAAAATGCCTGATAAAAACTATGAAATGAAATTAGTTTTTGCGGGTGACTCAATTATCAAAGTAATCAGCGAGGTCATCGAAGTAACTTTGGATGACCAGGGAGATGCTTGGGATACAAAAAATATGCCTAAGCACAAATCAATATGATATTAAAATTTTTTAATGCTAACCAGATTGACTTTTCTAGAAAATTAGAATTTATTTTAAACTTAAGAAAATCAAAACAGCAAAATAAATCTTTGATAGTATAAAAAATTTTAATTGATGTAAAAAATCAAGGAGACAAAGCTGTCATTAAATATGAAAAAAAATTTTCTCGTTTGAAAGGAAATCCAAAAAAAATTAGGTTCACCAGAATAGAAATTAATAAAATAAAAAAAAAAATTGATAAAAAATTAAAAAAATCAATCGATATTGCTTACTCAAGAATAAAAAAATTTCATTTTAAGCAAAAATTTTTGTCTTTTAAATATAAAGATAAGTTTAATAATGAACTATCTTACAAATACTTACCAATAGATAGAGTTGGAGTATATGTGCCAGGGGGCACAGCAAGTTACCCAAGTACTGTTTTAATGAATTGTATCCCAGCTATTGTAGCCGGTGTAAAAAATATTTACCTAACAACTCCAGCTCTTGGGTCATCAATTAATCCTGCTTTAGTTTATGCTGCCACGAAGTGTGGAGTAAAAGAAATTTATAAAACAGGGGGTGCACATTCAATTGCTGCTTTAGCCTATGGCACAAAGACTTTTCAACAGGTTGATAAAATTGTAGGGCCTGGAAATTCCTTCGTAGCATCTGCTAAAAAAGAAGTTTTTGGAGAAGTTGGTATAGATATGATAGCCGGACCATCAGAAATAAGTATTTTGGCAGACAAATCTTCTAACCCTGAGTGGATAGCTTCAGATTTAATTGCACAAGCAGAACATGATACTTTTGCCCAGTCAATTTTAATAACCAATAGTAAAGAATTAATCAAATCGGTAAATTTATCTTTAAAACAACAATTAATTAATTTACCTAAAAGAAAAATTGCATATAAGAGTCTCAAAAAATACGGTTTAGCTATCTATGCTGATAATAAAAACAAGATTATAGATACTATTAACACAATTGCTCCTGAGCACTTAGAAATAAATTTTAGAAATTATAAAAATATTTTAAAAATGATAAAAAACGCAGGATCTATTTTTATAGGTAAATTTTCTGCAGAAGCTATGGGAGATTATTTAGCAGGTCCTAATCATGTTTTACCTACGACTGGTTCGGCGAAGTTTTCATCGGGTTTATCTGTAAATGATTTTTTGAAGCGACAATCGTTAATAAAAATATCAAAATCAGGTATTGAAAGATTGGGCCCATTAGTTATAAATTTAGCACAGCACGAAAATTTAGATGGTCATGCTAACTCGATAAAAATGAGATTAAAAAAGGATAAATTAATTGGCTAAACAAGAAACATTAGAATTTAAGGGTAAAGTTACAGAATTACTGCCAAACGCAATGTTTAGGGTGATGTTAGAGAATAATCACGAAATTTTAGCTCACACAGCTGGAAAACTAAGAAAGAATAGAATAAGAGTCCTTGCTGGTGATAATGTAATGGTTGAAATGACGCCGTATGATTTGACCAAAGGCAGGATAACTTTTAGATTTTAGGCCTTGTAGCTCAGTAGTAGAGCAGTACCCTGAAAAGGTATGTGTCGTAAGTGCGATTCTTACCAAGGCCACCACCAAGAAATTTGGTCTCATCGATATTCACATTTAATTTTGATAAAGTTTTTATATGATTAAAAATTTAGGACTTGTATGGTTAAAAGACGACTTCAGAATTAAAAAAAATTTTGCATTAGCTGAAGCTACAAAAAATCATGAACAAGTAGTAGTTTTCTTTTTATATAAAAAAAAAAAATTTGAAACACAAGAGGCACAAAAGTGGTGGGTAAGCAAATCTTTAAAAGAATTTAAAAGTAAATTAGCAAAATATAATATATCTTTAGAAATAATAGAAACAAACTCTTATTCAATGTTTTTTGAAAAACTTTTTCGTAAAAAAAATTTTTCAATTTATTGGAATAAGACCTATGAACCTGAATATCTTAAATTTGATGATTATCTCATTGAAAATTTAAAAAAATATAGAATAAAGTTTAATATTTTTAAAGGCAACATCCTAAACGAAACGCATGAGATTAAAAAAAATGACGGAACACCTTTTAAAGTATTCACTCCTTTTTGGAGACAAGCTGAAAAATTCTATCAAGAAAAAGTTCCATCAAAAGAGAGAAAAATATCAAAATGTCTGAAAAAAGTGTCTTTTTTTCAAAATACTATCGACGAACAGGAAATATTTCCAAAAAAAAAATGGTTTAGAAAATTTGAAAAATACTGGACTCCAAGTGAGGAAATAGCACTTAAAGAATTGAGAGGTTTTGTAAATAACAAAATTAAAAGTTACTCAGAGTCACGAAATTATCCAAATACAATTGGAACTTCTAAACTTTCACCTTTTATAAAACATGGTCAATTACACGTTGAAACTATTTGGGATGAATGCAGAAAAGTAAAAAATATTGATGCGAATAAATTTTTGGCTGAAATAGGCTGGAGAGAATTCAATCATTCTCTAATTAACAATTTTCCACATATGCTTAAAAATAATTACTCAAAAAAATTTGATAAATTTCCTTGGGAGAAAAATAATAAATTTCTATCATTATGGAAAAAAGGATTGACTGGTTATCCTATAGTTGATGCAGGAATGAGAGAGCTTTACTCAACGGGTTGGATGCATAACAGGGTAAGGATGATAGTAGGATCTTTCTTAGTAAAGCATTTACTAATAAATTGGATAGAAGGGGAAAAGCATTTTAAAAATTGTTTATTAGACTATAATGAGGCCAATAATGTTTCTGGCTGGCAATGGGTGGCAGGTTGTGGTGCGGATGCTGCTCCATATTTTAGAATATTTAATCCAATTTTACAGGGTGAAAAATTTGATAAAGATGGTGCATATGTCAGAAAATGGGTAAGTGAATTAAAACATGTTCCTAAAAAATTTATTCACAAACCTTGGGAACTAAAAGATGATAAAATTCTTAAATTAGATATAGATTATCCGTTTCCTATTGTAATTCACGAGAAAGCTAGAATTAAAGCGTTAAACGCATTCAAAAAAATAAATTAAACAAAGCCATGACAATATTTAAATTTTTTACCAGATCCGCAAGGACATTTTTCATTTCTTCCAACATTTTTAAATTTTTTCATTTCATCCCCTTTTGCGCTTGGATTTTCTTCCTCTCTTTGAGGAACCACAATAGTCAGATTTAAAAGAAGTTTGATAATGTCCCTTTTAATTTTTTCTAACAGCCCTTCGAATAAGACAAAAGCTTCTTTTTTAAACTCAGAGAGAGGGTCTTTCTGACCATACTGCCTCAAACCAATAACTTGCCTTAGTTGTTCTAAATATTGAAGGTGCGACCTCCACGAAAAATCTATTATTTGTAAAAATATTTTTTTTTCTAGAATTTTATTTTGCTCAATTCCAATGATTTCAACCCTCTTTTTTTGTTGTTCAAAAAATATTTTTTTTATACTGTCTAAGAATTCATCTTTTGTTTTTGCCAGTAATTTGACTATTTGCTCGTCTCTTATTGAGTTACCTGTTATATTTTTAATTTCAGTTAAATATTTTTCATTATTTGATTTTTGATAATTATAAAAAATAATTTCTAGCTCTTTTAAAATTTCACTAAAGAAATCTGCAAATATTTCACTAGTGTTATTTCCTTTTAAAATTTTTAATCGTTGAGTGAATATTACCTGTCTTTGATCATTCATTACGTCATCAAATTTAATTAAAGTCTTTCTAATATCAAAATTTCTACTCTCAACCTTTTTTTGTGCTCTTTCCATCGCTTTATTAATCCAAGGATGATCTATTGACTCATTCTCTTTAAGTCCTAACTTTTTTAATATTCCATCTATGGAGTCACCTCCAAAAATTCTCATTAATTCATCTTGAAGGCTTATAAAGAAAATAGTTGATCCTGGATCTCCCTGTCTACCAGATCTTCCACGTAATTGATTATCGATTCTCCTGCTTTCATGTCTTTCTGTTCCTATAATAAATAGTCCACCTTTTTCTTTTACTTTTAACTCATCTTTTTGAAAATCAACTTTATTTCTCTCTGCATCTTCATAATAATCAATGTTGCCACCTAATTTTATATCAGTACCTCTTCCAGCCATGTTAGTGGCTATCGTCACTGCTCCAACTTTTCCAGCTTCAGCAATAATTTTTGCCTCTTTTTCATGATGTTTAGCATTTAAAACATTATGTTTTATTTTCTTTTCATCCAAAAAATTTGAAATTTTTTCAGATTTTTCTATACTTGTTGTTCCAACTAAAACTGGCTGTCCGTTGTTATTACAACTAATTATTTTTTCTGTTATTGCATTATATTTTTCTTTTTCTGTTCTAAAAATTTGATCATTAAAATCTTTTCTTAACATTTTTCTATTAGTTGGTATCGAAACTACGTTTAATTTATAAATGTCATAAAATTCTTCTGACTCAGTCATTGCAGTACCAGTCATGCCTGCTAATTTTTTATATAATCTAAAATAATTTTGATAAGTAATTGATGCTAGAGTTTGGTTTTCTTCCTCAATTTTAACATTTTCTTTAGCCTCAATCGCTTGATGTAAGCCATCTGAAAACCTTCTTCCATCCAAAACTCTTCCAGTGAATTCGTCAATTATTTGCACTTTTCCATCTCTAACTATGTAATCAGTGTCTTTTTTAAAAATAAAATTTGCTTTTAATGCTTGATTAGTGTGGTGAACAATATCGAGATTTGCAGGATCATAAAAATTTTTGTTTTTTAAAATATTCATTTGTATAGCTAATTTTTCAATTTTATCTACTCCGCTGTCAGTTAAAATAACATTTTTATTTTTTTCATCTAATTCAAAATCATTTTTTTGCAAATGTTTAATAAAATTATTAGACGATGAATACAAATTAGTTTTATCTTCAATTTTTCCAGAAATAATAAGAGGTGTTCTCGACTCATCAATTAATATGCTATCTACCTCATCAACGATACAATAATTATGATTTCTTTGAACCATTTCATCTAAGTCATATTTCATATTATCTCTCAAATAATCAAAACCAAGTTCATTATTGGTTGCGTAGGTAATGTCATACAAATAATTTTTTTTTCTTTCCTGATCGTTTAGACCATTAATTATACAACCTGTAGAAATGCCTAAATAATTAAAAACCTTTCCCATCCAGACAGAGTCCCTTTTAGCTAGATAATCATTAACTGTAACAATATGAACTCCTTCACCTGATAATGAATTTAAGTATGCCGGAAGAGTTGAAACTAGTGTTTTACCTTCTCCAGTTTTCATTTCCGCTATCTTTCCTTTATGAAGCATTAAACCGCCTACTAACTGAACATCATAGTGTCTTTCGCCAAGTGTTCTTTTTGCGGCTTCTCTTACTAAAGCAAAACTATCCGGTATTAAATCATCTAACTTCTGTGAACCATTTTGAACACTTTTTTTGAATTTTTCAGTCTTTTCTTTAAAATCACTTTCAGAAATAGTTTTAAATTCATTTTCTTTATCATTTATAGCTAAAATAAGATTTTTAACTTTATCTAATTCTTGTTGATTAGAGTTTTTAAATATTTTACTAAAAGTCCTTGTAAATAAATTCATTATGTTTCTATATATGTATTTATTATTTAAATTAAACACTATTTATGACAATAAACATTAAAAATTTCCTCAAAGATAAATCTAAATTATCCAAAATGGGAGAGTTTCAAAACTTGAAGCAAATACAAGGATTGGAAATGTCCTCAATTTCAGCAGATTTGTATGGGGACGGTAGAGACGATCTAGCTTTATTTTATTTCAGCAAAGGTGCTAACTACGCAACTTTAACAACAAGTAATAGTATAACCTCTGAATTTATACCCTGGAATAATAGTTCTCATAAAAAAATTATTAAAGCTTTATTGGTGAATACAAAAAATGCAAATACTTTTACCGGCAAGCAAGGAAAAGATGGTATTGATACTTTAGCAAAAAACCTATCTAGGATTTTAACGATTAAAGAATCAAAATCTCAAAAAGGTACTAATGAAACTGTAAAAATTAAAGATTTGATATTTGCCTCAACTGGAGTAATCGGTGAAGAATTTCCTGTAGAAAAAATTAAAGATAGATTAAATGATCTAGTGGAAAAATTAAGAACCGATCAAAATAAAATGTTTTGGCTGAAAATGGCGTCTTCAATTATGACAACTGATACCAAACCTAAAGTAGCCTATGAAGAGATCGTTGTGGGTGATGAGCTTATTAGAATTTGTGGAATTGCAAAAGGCTCAGGAATGATTGCACCAAATTTAGCTACGATGCTATCTTTTATATTTACTAACGCTGACATAAATTCAAATTTACTTAAAACCCTTTTAAAAAGAGCAGTGGCTAATTCTTTTAATGCTATAACAGTTGATAGCGATCAATCAACAAATGACATGGTGACAATTTTTTCAACAAGATCTCTTAAAATTGGTCAAAATTTATCTTTGACCGATAAAACTATTCAAAAGTTTGAGTTGGCTCTAAAAAAATTATGTTTGAACTTAGCAAAACAAATTGTAGTCGATGGCGAGGGTGCAAAAAAATTTTTAACTATAAATGTTATAAATGCTAAATCCTTAGGCAGTGCTAAGAATATTGCTTTTTCAATTGCAAATTCTCCACTTATAAAAACTGCTGTAGCAGGGGAAGACCCTAATTGGGGAAGAATAGTAATGGGAGTTGGAAAATCTGGTGAACCAATTGATATTAAAAAATTAAAAATAAAAATCGGAAACTTTACTGTAGCTGAAAATGGAAAAGTATCCGAAAATTACGATGAAAAAAAATTGAAAGAATACATGGAGTGGGATTCTATTGAAGTTGAAATTAATCTAAAACTTGGTAATGATGCATTCAAGTGTTACACATGTGATTTTACGCATGAGTACATAGATATTAATGCTGACTATAGAAATTAAATGATAAAATACAATTTAAAATGTATTAATAATCATGAGTTTGAGAGCTGGTTTTCTGATTCTAATGAATTTGATAAACTTAAAAATAAAAAATTGCTTGAATGTATTTATTGTTCATCTAAAAAAATTAGCAAATCAATTATGTCTCCTATGATTTCAGTTGCAAAAGAGAAAAAAATTGAATTTGAAAAATTAAATAGATACCTAAAAGAGGAAAAAAACCAACTAATAAAAATGAGAAATTATATTGAAAAAAACTTTGAATATGTGGGTGAAAATTTCAGTAAAAAAGTAAGAGAAATTTATTATGACAAAAAAAGCAAAAAGGTTATTTACGGACGTACCACTTTAGATGAAAGAAAAGAATTAGAGGAAGAAGGAATAAATTTATTGACTATACCATGGCTAGATAAAGAAAATTAGATTTTTGTACTACAAATTATATAATTCACGCTTAAATCTGTTGTTTTTTTCCACCTATTAATTATAGGGGTAAAATTTAATCCAGTTACATCTACAGTTTTTAGTTTTTTACTTTCTAGATATTTTTCAAGCTCTTCTGGCTTCAAAAACTTGTTCCAATCATGCGTACCAATTGGGAGCCATCTAAGAACATACTCTGCTCCCACAATAGCTTTTAGGTAAGAAGTTATAGTTCGATTGATTGTGGCAGTAAACATAATGCCATTTTTTTTTAAAAGTTTAGAGCAAGACTCTATAAAAAGATTGACATTATCTACATGTTCAACCACTTCAAGGTTTAATATAATATCAAATTTTTCAATTTCATTCATTTGTTCCGGAGACTTATTTAGATAGCAAATGTCTAACTTATTTTGATTTGCGTGAACCTTTGCAACTTTGATATTTTTTTCAGAGGCGTCTATTCCTGTAACCGATCCACCTAAACGAGCCATTGGTTCACTAATTAGACCACCACCACAACCGATATCTAAAATATTAAAATTTTTTAATAATTTACTTTCTTCACTTTGAATATTGAAGTGTTGCTTAATTTTTCCAATAATGTAATCAATTCTTATTGGATTAAACATGTGAAGTGGTTTAAATTTGCCTTTAACATCCCACCATTCTTCGGCTAATTTTGAAAACTTTTGAATTTCCTCTTTATTTATAGTACTCATGAAAATTAATTTGTATGTTATAATAAATTCTTTTTAAATTATATAAAATTCTTAAATGTCTAAAAAAGTACTAAAGTTTGGTGGAACCTCTGTTGGAACAATTGAAAGAATCCAGCATGTGGCAAATATTATCAAAAAAGAATTTGAAGCAGGCAATAAAATTATTGCTGTTGTTTCAGCTATGTCAGGAAAGACTAATGAATTAATCAAACTTGCGAAAAATATAGAAGGTAATTTTGATAAAAGAGAACTAGACGTGCTTTTGTCTAGTGGAGAGCAAGTTTCCTGCGCATTATTAGCTGGAGCATTAATAAAACTCAAACTTAAAGCAAAATCTTGGATGAATTGGCAAATACCAATATTAACAGATGGAGAGCATTCAAATGCGAGAATTATTAATATGAACGTAAGTAAGATAAACAATTTTTTGGAGCAAGGCATAGCTGTAATTCCAGGCTTTCAAGGTATTTCTAAAAATGGAGATATAACTACAATAGGAAGGGGAGGATCTGATGCAACGGCAGTAGCTTTTGCCAAATTGTTTGAAGCAGAGACTTGCGAAATTTATACTGATGTTGATGGAATTTTTTCTACGGATCCAAATAAAATACCAGTTGCAAGAAAAATTGAAAAAATTTCTTACGATGAGATGTTAGAATTATCATCTCTAGGCGCAAAAGTCATGCAATCATCTGCTGTTCAAACTGCTATGATGTATAATATTCCACTTGAGGTAAAATCAACTTTTTCAAGTAGAAAAGGAACTAAAATATTTGATCAGCAAAATATTGATTATTCAAAAAGTGTGACTGGAGTAGCTTATTCAAAAGATGATGCAAAAATTACATTAATTGGTGTAGAAGACAAACCAGGTGTTGCAGCAAATATTTTTGAACCTCTTAATAAAGCTCAAATAAATGTGGATATGGTAATTCAGAATATATCCTCAGACCAAAAAAAAACTGATATTACTTTTACTATTAAAAGAGATGAACTTGAAAAAACAAAACAAATACTAATTGAAAATAAAAATATTAGCTACCGAGGTATGACTTATAACGACAAAGTTGCTAAAGTTTCAATTGTGGGAGCTGGAATGGTTTCAACACCTGGCGTAACCTATAGGATGTTCAAAGGATTAGCTGAAAAAAAAATAAATA
>MDTA01082926.1_pt1 | contig 11865 bp, 16 predicted proteins | sample 811151 | NCBI WGS metagenome assembly MDTA01 (sample SAMN05326648, study PRJNA326480) | marine metagenome | isolation source: seawater | place: Indian Ocean: South | collected 2010 | reverse complement strand
TTTTATCGTAAGGTATCATTTATGAAATAAAAATTATTACTGAAAAATATCTTTGTATCTGTAATATGTCAATATAACTTACCAATAATGAAAGAACTTTTATATTTAAAGGATGATCAACTCAAAGATTTAATTGAAAAATTATTTATAGGGTATCGAGAAATATTTTCAGACTCTAAGAAAGTTTTGGATAAATACACAATAGGATTGGCTCATAATAAAGTAATTCACTTATTATCAATGTATGAGGGGATTTCTATATCAGAACTTCTCAAACGGCTTAAAGTTACCAAACAAAGCCTTAATAGGGTACTTAGAGATTTAATTAAACTTGAAATTATAGAATTTAAAAAAAATGAGCAAGATACAAGAATCAAACATGTTTTTTTAAACGATAAGGGTCAAAAAATCTTCCACGAGATTTTTCATACTCAAAAAAAAAGAATTTATAATGCATTACTAAATTCTAAATCTGAAGAAGTAATTAATTTTGATAATGTTTTAAATAAGATTATAAATGAATGATTTTTTAGCTCATATACTGGTTGTAGATGATGATGACGGAATCAGGACATTAGTAAAAAAATATTTAAATGAAAATAAATATTTGGTTACAGTCGCAGATAATGCTGAGAACGCTAGCGAAAAAATAAAAATTATAAAATTTGATTTAATAATTCTTGATATCATGATGCCTGGTAAAAGTGGTTTAGAATTTATTAAAGAAAATAAAATTTTTTTAGATACACCTGTAATATTATTAACAGCAAAAGGCCAAGCAGATGAAAGAGTGGAAGGGCTTGAAATGGGAGCTGATGATTATTTGCCAAAACCATTTGAACCTAAAGAATTGCTTCTAAGAATTAAAAATATTTTAGATAAAACTTTAAAAAGTGATTTAAAAAGAGTTATTGAATTTGCAAATATAAAGATTGACCTAAATAAACAATTGATTTTTAAAAATGATTTAGAATTTAAGATTAATAATACAGAAAAAATAATATTAGATAAAATGATTAATAATCCAGGTAAAACTTTTGAAAGAATGGAAATAGGTAGATTAATAGACTTAGATAAAGAACGATCTATAGATGTAATTATAACAAGACTAAGGAAAAAAATTGAATTAGATCCTAAAAACCCAAAATTTCTTCAAACTATAAGAGGAGCTGGATATGTTTTATGGATTGAATAAACTAGTAAAAAACTTATTACCTAAAAGATTATTTTATAGAGCTCTATTAATAGTAGCTGTACCAGTAATAGTAATCCAATTAATTATCACAATTGTTTTTTTTGACAGTCTTTGGATAAAAACTAACAAAGGTATGACAAGAGCTTTGGTAAGTGAAATTAAAACTTTTATAGAAGTCTATAATAACGATAACTACGACAAGAAGGAAATAACAAATCTTTTTTCAGTTTATCAAGACTTGAACATTGAACTAATAAAAGATGAAAAGTTTAATTATATTTACGATGAAAGATGGTTTAGTCCATTAGATAGAACATTAAGAAGAGAATTAAAATCTAGATTTGGAAATGAAGAATATTGGTTTAATACAACTAACTATAAAGAGCTTATAGATTTAAGAATAAAATATCAAAATGGTTACTTTAAATTTTTAATTCCAAGAGACAGACTAACTAGTTCCTCAGCTAGAATATTTGGTTTATGGATCACAGTGCCTGCAATAATAATGGTAATCATATCTTTAATATTTTTGAAAAATCAAACTCGACCTATTACTGCTTTAGCAAAAGTAGCTGAAAGATTTGGCAAAGGAGAAGAAATTGGTGAATTTAAACCTTCAGGAGCAGCTGAAATAAGACAAGCTGGGTTTGAATTCGACAGAATGAGAAAAAGAATTCTTAGACATCTAAACCAAAGATCAGAAATGTTGTCTGGTATAAGTCATGATTTAAGAACTCCGTTAACTAGAATGAAGTTACAAACTGCATTTATTAAAGACAATGATATTGCAAAAAAATTAACTCAAGATATCGATGAAATGGAAAAAATGCTCAATGAATATCTCCAATTCACTAGTTCATCCTATATTGAAAAAGATGAGCTTTTTAACCTTAGTGATTTAATTGAGGAAATTATCGATAAATATAATAATAAAAATATATCAAAAATTTTATCCTCTAGAATTTATTTTAATGGTAGAAAAAACCTAATTAGAAGATGTATTAACAATTTAATTGATAATGCACTAAAATATGGAGAGAAAGTAAATATAATACTTTCAAAAAAAACGACAAATATATTTATTCAAATTGAAGATGATGGTCCTGGAATCCCTGAAAGTGAATATGATAATGTTTTCAAACCATTTTATAAAATAGATAAAAGTAGAGCAGAAACTAAATCAAGTGTTGGTTTGGGTCTATCAATTGCTTCTGATATTATTAGATCTCACGGGGGTAATGTAAAATTAGAAAAATCTAATTTAAAAGGTCTCGGGGTTAGGATTTTTTTACCCGTTTAGTTTTCTTTTTTTTTTGAATGTATAATTTCTCAATTTTTTTTTCTAAATTTTCAACTCTTTTTAATAAAATTTCAAATTCGTCTTTGCTTGTAAGTTTCATCCTAAAGACAATTTCATCCCTTTTAGATTTTAAAATTGTTAATAGTTCATTAGTTATATCTCTAGAGGAAATAAGACCTTGCTCAAGAAGCTTGGTAATTTTATCAAAAACAAATTTAGAATTTTTCATATATTTATTTAATAACTTAATATATTTATATCTTATTATTATATTTTATAATGTTCATTAATAATTTTGACCCAGTAGCAATACAGATTTTCTCATTCGAGATAAGATGGTATTCTATTGCATATATCATTGGTATTTTACTGGGTTGGTATTTGGCAAAAAAAATTTTTCTCTATGAGGCAATCAAAGATAAATTCGATGATTACGTTACGTATGTTATCGTTGGATTAGTATTGGGTGGAAGGCTTGGCTATGTAATATTTTATAATTTAGATTATTACCTGAATAATTTTTTTGATATTTTTAAAATTTGGCAAGGTGGAATGTCTTTTCATGGAGGTGTAATTGGAATAATAATTTCAACAATTCTATTTGTAAAAAAAAATAACGAAAATATTTTTAAATATTTAGATATTATTGCTTTAGTATCACCGATTGGAATTTTCTTCGGTAGAATTGCAAATTTTATTAATTCAGAATTATATGGCATTGAAACTTCTGTTCCTTGGGCAGTACAATTTACAAAAATTGACAATTTATATCGTCACCCTTCACAATTATATGAGGCAATTTTGGAAGGAATTATTTTATTTCTAATTCTTATATATTTCTGGACTAAAGATCATTTTAAAACACCAGGAAAATTATCATCCTTATTTTTAATTTTTTACTCTATCTTTAGATTTATTATTGAATATTTTCGTTTACCAGACGAACAGTTGGGATATTTAGCTTTAAATTTAACAATGGGTCAATTGTTAAGTTTTTTATTTTTTACTACAGGAATTTTTTTATATTATTTTAAAAATGATAATTAAAAATAATCATTCTATGCCACTTGATAAATTCATTAATTATTGTCTGTATGATAAAAATAATGGGTATTATATAAATAAAAGTCCTTTTGGAATAAATGGTGATTATACAACATCGCCTAATATTTCAAGACTCTTCTCAGAAATGATTGCTATATGGACAATAAGTTTTTGGGAAAGTTTGGGATCTCCAAAAAAATTTAATCTTGTTGAATTAGGTGCAGGGAACGGGGAAATGATGAGAGTAATGATTGAAAGTTTTAAAAAATTTCCGTTTTTTTTTAAAGGTTGTAATATTTGTATTTATGAAAAAAGTTCAAGTTTAATCAAAGAACAAAAAAAAAATATTAAATTTAAAAATATTAAATGGATTTCAAATTTTGAGAAATTAAATAAATTTCCAAGTATTTTCTTAGCAAATGAATTTTTTGATGCAATACCAATAAAACAATTTTTAAAAAAAGGAAATAAATGGTTTGAAAAATTTGTCTATATTTCGAATAGTAAAAAAGTTAAATTTACAAATAAAAAAATTAATAAAAAAACAATAGAAAAAAAATTAAATTTTAAAATTTCAGAAAAATTAAATTTCATAGAATACTCGCCATTAGGAGTAAAATATTTAAAAAGTATTTTTAAGCTTATAAAAAAGAATGATGGTGGGCTTCTAATTATAGACTACGGATATTTCGATGAAAAAATGCAGGATACACTCCAGGCAATTTATAAAAAAAAATATTCAAAAGTTTTGGAAAATATTGGTAACTCAGATATTACATATAATATTAATTTTCATTATATAGAAATGATTTCTAAAAATTTTAAAAAGTTAAATACATATTTTACATCTCAAAAAAAATTTTTAACTAAAATGGGTATTCTTCAAAGAGCTGAGATAATTAGTAAAAATAAAACTTTTTATGAAAAATCAGATATATTTTATAGACTTAAAAGATTAATAGATAAAAAGGAGATGGGAAATTTATTTAAAGTTATGTTAATAAAAAAATCAAATAATAATTTTCAATTAGGATTTTAAATTGTTTTATTCAAAAAAATTATCAAAATTTTCTGAGATAAGCCATGGTTTTTTTAACAAAAATGGAGGCGTTTCAAAAGTAATATATAAAAGTCTAAACTGTGGCCTGGGATCAAATGATAAAATAAATAATGTAAAAAAAAATCTTAAAATTGTAAAAAATAAGATTAACGGAAAATCTAAAAAAATTTATTTAGTGAACCAAATTCATGGAAATAAATTTCTATTTTTATCTAAGACAGCTAAAATTAAGAATAAAAGTATAAGTGCAGATGCTATAATTACAGAAAAAAAAAATTTTCCTATTGCCATTTTAACTGCCGACTGTGTGCCACTCTTACTTTTCGATCAAAAAAGAAAAATAATTGCTGCAATTCATGCGGGATGGAAGGGTGCTTTTAAAGGTATAGTAGGTAAAGTTGTAAGATTTATGTTGAAGAAGGGTTGTAGTAGAGATGAAATCACAGTTGCTATTGGACCATCAATTACTCAGAAAAATTATAGTGTTAAGTTAGATTTCAAGAATAAATTCATTAAAAAACATAAAAAAAACAAAATTTTCTTTAAGAATACTAATAATTTAATTTATTTTGATTTGCCAAATTATATTAAATCTCAACTGAAATTTAATAAAATTAGTAAAATCGATAGAATAAACATTGATACTTACGACAAAAAAAATAATTTCTTTAGTGCTAGGCGATCTTTAAAATTAAAACATGATGATTATGGTAGAAATATTTCAATAATTATGATTAATTAAATTTTTCAATGAAATTATTAACTGGAAATAGCAATAAAGTTCTTAGTAAAAAAATTGCCAAATTTTTAAAAACTAAACTTGTAAATTCAAGTATTAGAAAATTTTCTGATGGAGAAATTTATATTGAGATAAATGAAAATATCAGAGGAAATAGTATTTTTATCATTCAGTCTATCTCATCTCCAGCCAATGATAATTTAATGGAATTATTACTTTGTATTGATGCCTTAAAAAGATCCTCGGCTAAAAATATTACGGCAGTGATTCCATACTTTGGATATGCAAGGCAAGATAGAAAGGTTGTACCTAGAACATCAATCTCTGCTAAACTAGTTTCAAATTTAATTACTAAAGCTGGAGCAGATAGAGTTGTAACAGTTGATTTGCATGCTGGTCAAATTCAGGGATTTTTCGATATTCCAGTTGATAACCTATTTGCCACGCCAATATTTGCAAGACATATAAAGAAAAAAATAAAAAGTAAAAATATTATTTGTGTTGCTCCAGATGTTGGTGGTACCGAAAGAGCTAGAGCCCTGGGAAAAATTTTAAATGTTGGTCTTGCTATTGTGGATAAAAGAAGACCGAAACCTGGACAATCTCAAGTCATGAATATCGTTGGTAATGTCAAAGGTAAAATATGTGTAGTTGTAGATGATATAATCGATTCTGGTGGAACTATAGTAAATGCAGCAAAAGCATTAAAAGATAGAGGGGCAAAAGAAGTTTATGTTTATATTACTCATGGGGTACTTAGTGGTGACGCAGTTAAAAAAATTAAGAGTTCAGTTATAAAAAATTTAGTGATCACTGATACAATTGATAACGGTGAAAAAGTTAAAAGTGCTAAAAATATAGAAGTTTTACCTATTTCTGGCCTTATGTCAGAGGCTATAAAAAGAATATCTAATTCAACTTCAGTCTCAGATTTATTTAAATAATTACCTTGATTATTTATTAACATGGGTTAAAAAACTGTGTTTTTATGATTTCACTAAACGCAAACACCAGAGACAACAAAACTAAAGGTGAATTAAGCACGATAAGAAGTAGCGGAAATGTTCCTGCTATAATTTATGGTGGAAAAAGTGATAATGAAAAAATATCTATTTCAAAAAAAACACTGAAATCAACAATAGAAAAAGAGAATTTTTTATCAAACATAATTACACTTAAAGTTAATGGTAAAGATCAAAATGTACTCCCTAGAGAAGTCGTATATGATATTTTAACCGACGAACCAATACATGTTGATTTTTTAAGAATAGTACCTGGTGTAAAAATTAGAATTGAAGTACCAGTTGAATTCATAAATCATGAAAAATCTCCTGGCCTAAAAAGAGGTGGTGTATTAAACATAGTAAGAAGAAAAGTTGAACTTAAATGTCCTAGTGAAAAAATTCCTGAAAAAATTACATTAAACCTAGATGGTATAGATATAGGTGAAAGTTTTAAGATTTCGTCTGTAAAATTAGAAGATGATGTTGTTCCTACTATTCAAGGTAGAGATTTTGTTATTGCAACATTAGCAGCACCAACTGTGATGAAAGAACCAGAGAAACCAGCCGAAGCTGAGGCAGCAGAAGGAGAAGAAGGAACTGAGGGTGCAGAGGCAGCTGCGGCCACTGATGGAGAAAAAGAAGCAGTTGAGGGTGACAAAAAAGAGGGTGAGGATAAAAAACCTACTGATAAAAAAGCCTCAGAACCGAAAAAATAATCAATTGAATTGAAATCTTTATTCAAATAAAAATTTATGCTTTTATTCGTAGGTCTTGGCAATCCAACACCAGATAGTGAAAACAATCGACACAATGTTGGTTTCAAAATTATTGATACAATTAATAAAAAATTTGGTTTATCAAAACAAAAGCCAAAGTTTAAAGGACTTTTAACCACTGGAAATATTAAAGGTGAAAAAATTTACGCAATAAAGCCATTAACTTTCATGAACAATTCAGGAATTTGTATCAGAGAATTATTGGAATATTTTAAATTTGATGCCAAAGATGTAATAGTATTTCATGATGATCTTGATATTGAATTTGGCAAAATCAAAGCAAAATTTGGAGGCTCAAGTGCGGGTCATAATGGAATTGCATCTATCGATAAGTTTATTGGGAAAGATTATTCAAGAGTAAGAATTGGGATAGGTAAACCGAAAACTCCAATTGGTACAAAAGATTATGTTTTACAAAATTTTGATGAGGATGAACTCGCTGGAATTAATAAAATTTCTGAAAACATAACTGAATCTATTGAGGATTTAATTAAGAAGAAATTAGATTTATTTTCCAGTGTCATAAATAATAAATAATGAGTTTCAAGTGTGGAATAGTAGGTCTGCCAAATGTTGGTAAGTCAACTTTATTTAATGCTCTAACTAACTCCAGTAAGGCACAAGCTGCTAATTTCCCATTTTGTACAATTGATCCAAATGTTGGAGTTGTACCAGTTCCTGATTATAGGTTAGAAAATTTAGCAAAAGTATCAAAATCAAAAAAAATTATTAATACTACTATTTCGTTCGTTGATATTGCAGGTTTAGTAAAAGGAGCTTCAAAGGGTGAAGGTTTGGGAAATAAATTTTTATCTCATATCAGAGAGGTTGATGCAATAATACATATGATTAGATGTTTTGACTCTGCTGATATTCAAAACGTAAATCAAACTGTAGATCCAATTAGAGACCTTGAAATTATTGAAACTGAAATGATGCTTGCGGATCTTGAATCTATTCAAAAAAGATTAGAAAAAAATAATAAAAAAAATATTGATGACAAGCAATTAGAAATTCTACAAATCACATTAGAATGTATCAATAACAATAAAGATATTTCTAGACTAAATAATGATTTTGATAAAAAACAACTTAATCAAAGTGGTTTATTAGTTTTAAAACCCAAAATATTTGTTTGTAACGTAGATGAACAAAGTGTTCAAAATGGTAATAATTATACAAAAGCATTTATTGATAAATTTGGTAATGAAAAAACACTCATTGTATCTGCTGATATAGAAAATCAAATAAATGAATTAGATAAAGGGGAAAAAAAAAAATTATATGGAAATGATTGGTCTTAAAGAAACGGGTTTAGACATGATAATTCAAAAAGGTTATAAAATATTAGAACTTGAAACATATTTTACTTCAGGTCTAGAAGAAACAAGAGCATGGACTATTGAAAAAAATTGTACTGCTCCAAAAGCAGCTGGTGAAATTCATACAGATTTTGAAAAAGGCTTTATTAGAGCAGAAACTGTTTCGTACGATGATTTTATCGCTAATGAAGGTTGGGTTAATTCTAAAACAAATGGAAAAATGAGATTAGAAGGAAAAGATTATATTGTTAAAGATGGAGATGTATTAAACTTCCGTTTCAACACGTGACCAAATTCTTTTCATACTAAAATAAACTAAAATTGTTAAAATTATTAGATACACAATTGCCTTAAAACCCATTTGATGTCTTGCTTCTAAGTGTGGCTCAGCTGTCCACATTAAAAATGTAGTAACGTCTTTAGCCATCTGTTCTACAGTGGCTTGAGTCCCATCGGCATATTCAACTAATCCATCAGAAAGTTGATTAGACATTTTAATTTTATTTCCATACATATATTTATTATAATAAACACCTTCATCTAAAGTCATTCCTGAAGGCGGATCTTCATAACCTTGAAGAAGAGAATAGATATAATCTACTCCACCACCTCTTGCTTTGACTAAAACTGACATGTCTGGAGGATACGCACCACCATTTGCAGCTTGAGCGGCTTTAATATTTTCATAAGGCATAACAAATTTATCAGATAATTTTCCTGGTCTAGTAAACATTTCACCATTTGAATCTGGTCCATCTTTAACCTCAAATGATGCGGCAATTACTTTAGCTTGTTCCTCAGTAAATTCTGGTCCACCCTTTTCAGCTAAATTTCTATAACTTATATATTTCATTGAATGACATGAGGAGCATACCTCAGTATAAACCTGATAACCTCTTTGTAATGCTCCTCGATCAAATTTTCCAAAAAGCCCTTTAAAACTCCAATCAGTTTTTAAATATTCAACTTTTTCGGCTGAACTAGAAATATTAGATAACCCAATAAATAAAATTAATAATGATAGTAATTTAAAAAAAAATTTCACTTATTTGCTGATACTTTCTTTATTCTTAGCAGTTACTAGATTTGGTGATCCCCCTAGAACAGGCTCTGTAATACTTAATGGAACTGGAGTTGTTTTTTCTTTAAATCCTAAAACAGGGAGTATTACCAAAAAATGAAGAAAATAATATGCTGTAGCAACTCTAGCTATCAATAAGTAAATACCTTCAGCAGGCATAGCTCCGACGTATCCTAGAATCAAAACATCTGCTACTAAGATCCAGTAAAATTGTTTATATAAAGGCCTAAAAACTGCTGATCTTATTTTTGACGTATCTAACCACGGTAAAGCGGCTAAAATTAAAATCGCAGATAACATAGCTACCACCCCTAAAAGCTTATCAGGCACAGATCTTAAAATTGCATAGAATGGTAATAGGTACCACTCTGGTACAATATGTGCAGGAGTTACTAATGGGTTTGCTTCAATATAGTTGTCTGCGTGACCCAAAATGTTTGGTGTATAAAAAACAAAAAATGCAAAAACAATTGTAAACATCAATAAAGCAAAACCATCTTTGATAACTATATAAGGATGAAATGGAACAGTATCCTTAGATGGTTTTTTAATATCAATCCCAACTGGATTATTATTACCCGGAACATGAAGTGCCCAAATATGAAGAACAACTAATCCTAAAATTAAAAAAGGTATTAAATAGTGAAGAGTAAAAAATCTTGTGAGCGTTGGGTTATCTACTGAATAACCTCCCCATAACCATGTAACTATTCCTTCCCCTACTAAAGGAATTGCGCTAAATAAATTTGTTATAACTGTTGCCCCCCAAAAACTCATTTGTCCCCATGGAAGAACGTAGCCTAAAAATGCAGCTGCCATCATTAAAAGATAAATAATTATACCAATAATCCAAATTATCTCTCTTGGAGCTTTATAAGATCCATAAAATAAAGATCTGAATATATGAATATAAACTGCTAAAAAAAACATTGATGCACCGTTCGCATGAATGTACCTGATTAACCATCCATAATTCACATCTCTCATTATATGTTCAACACTATCAAAAGCCATATCAGCATGAGCAATATAATGCATTGCTAAAACTAAACCTGTCACAATTTGTGTTATTAAACAAAAAGTTAATATTCCCCCAAATGTCCACCAATAATTTAAATTTTTTGGTGTAGGATAATCTGTTAAATGGTTTGCGAGTGTGAGTAAGGGCAATCTATCATTAAACCATTTTCCAAATTTAGATTTAGGTGTGTATTCGTGGTCACTCATAAATTTTATCCAATCTTAATTGTATTAGTGTTTACAAACTTATATTCTGGTATTTCCATATTTGTTGGTGCAGGACCTTTTCTAATCCTTCCTGAAATATCATAATGAGATCCATGGCATGGACAAAACCAACCATTGTAGTCCCCTTTTTGATCTAAAGGAACACATCCTAAGTGTGTGCAAACACCTAGCATGACAAGCCATTCTGGATTTTTTGCTCTATCTTCATCTTTCTCAGGATGTTTCAATTCTTCCATTTTAACTGATTTAGCTTCAGCAATTTCTTCTTGGGTCCTTCTTCTAATAAAAACTGGCTTACCTCTCCAAAGTACTGTAATCGTTTTGCCTGGATTAACAGCGCTTACATCTACTTCGGTGCTTGCTAATGCTTTTACTGAAGCGTCTGGATTCATTTGATCTATCATAGGCCAAACTACAGCGCCTACTCCTACCGCTCCAACTGCATAAGTAGCTGTGAATAAGAAATCTCTCCTATTGGTTTTTTTTTCTGACATTAATAAATTTAACTAAATATACCTAATATTGATTTTTTCTACTTAATATATGATTTCATATAATATAAAATACTAATTTTACTACTGATAGAATGACACAGAATTTAACTAATCTTGGCCCAAAAATAGCTTTATTTGAACCTGATATCCCTCAAAATACAGCTGCAATAATTAGGACTTGTGCGTGTCTTGGAGCCAAACTTGAAATAATTGAACCATGTGGATTCTTGATTTCAGACAAAAGATTTAAAAGAGTTGTTATGGATTATATGGACGAAAAAGATATAAATTTTTATAAAAGTGCGGATATTTTTTTTAAGTCCAAAAAAGATCAAAGAATTATATTGATGACAACTAAAGCTTCTATATCTTATACAAATTTCAAATTTGAGAAAAATGATACAATTTTATTTGGCCGTGAAAGTGCTGGAGTTCCAGAAGAAATTCACAAATTATTAAACAATAAACTAAAAATACCTATGGAAAGTAACAAACGTTCATTGAATTTAGCATCCTCTGTTGCAATTATTTTAGCTGAATGTTTAAAACAAACAAAATGGATTTAGACATCAAGAAAGATCTGGTAAGTAATTGGTTTAAAC
>MDTA01102237.1_pt1 | contig 11866 bp, 10 predicted proteins | sample 811151 | NCBI WGS metagenome assembly MDTA01 (sample SAMN05326648, study PRJNA326480) | marine metagenome | isolation source: seawater | place: Indian Ocean: South | collected 2010 | reverse complement strand
ACAGAGCAGCATTTCAAAACATGAATCCAATAGTACAATCAGTAACTCAATTTACTGGTTACTTTAATATGATTGCAAACTTAGGCTATACACAATATAGAAAACTTGCTAAAGAAGAATTAGGTTTTAATAATGTAGGCAAAAATTCTGAACAAATATTTTATTTGTATTTATATTCAGTAATTATGCCAGCAGTTATAGCAGGTATTATTATGCGTGGTTTAGGTGGCAGAATAGATGACGAAGATGATGACGGATATATATTAGATGATATGGCTATGGCAGCATTAGGAGACATTGCTAGTTACACAGCAGGTCTAGTACCGATTGCAGGTCAATTACTTTTAATACCAATTAATCAATTTAATGATAAACCTTGGGATGACGATATAGTATCTAGCCCCGGTATTGAAGCATTGCAAGATTCTATAAAAAGCGTTACAAAAATCCCAGTTACATTATTTCAAGACGGCCCAAGCGGTATTAAAGGCAAACAAATTAGGGATGTATCTACCATGATTAATCAATTTACAGGTATACCAACTACACCATTAGGTAGATCATTAGGTTATCTCAGAGATGTACAACGTGGTGATGTTACACCTAAAGGGCCAATAGATTTCTTAAGAGGATTAATTACAGGTAAAAAAGGTACAGGTAAATAAGGTGTGACCGTAATATATAAAATTACTAGTACTCTTAATAAATAGGCAGAAAAGTTTTATTTCATGGCAATAAATTCTACGACACGCCAAACTACTGCGTACACTACTGGTAATAATTTTGCTTTTGCTTTTAAAGTATTTACAACAGCAGATGTAAAGGTAATAAAAATACAGACAAGTAATGGCGCAGAAACAGTTTTAAATTTAAATAGTGATTATACAGTTACATTAAATGGTGATCAGGATAATAACCCCGGTGGTTCTGTTACCTTGTCATCGGGTAGTTTAGGTAGTGGTTCATTAGTTGGATTTAACATTGTTATTACTTCTAAAATAGAAGCAAAACAATTAACAGAATTAACAAACCAAGGTGGATTTTTTCCGTCAGTTATTAATAATGCATTAGATAAATCAGTAATTTTACATCAACAACAACAAAATGTAATTGATAAAACTATAAGGTTTAGACAGACAGATGGTATTACTGGATTAGAAATAACAGATGGTGCTTCTACTCGTGCGACTAAAACAATATCGTTTGACAGTAATGGCAATGTAACTTTAATTGGCCCTGTCGTAACTACAGGTGATACAGGTACAATCACGACTGATATGATTGGCGATGACCAAGTTACACCTGCAAAGATAGGAAATGCAGATTTAAAAAATTTATCTAGTTGTCAGACAGGTGGTTCTGCTGCACTATCTGATCTAACACAGGCTGAAGTACAGATATTACATGGAGCAACAGTAAGCACTACAGAGTTAAATAAAATAGACGGTTTAACAGCAGTTGCATCTGACTTAAATAAATTAAACGGAATGACCGCAACTACGGAAAACCTTAGTGCATTAACAGGTATTACAGCAGTAGAAACTTCTGTTACAACTAATAGCAATACAAAAATACCAACATCAAAAGCTGTTAATGATCTTGTACTGTCCGTTACAAATGCTTTAGGTGGTTTTGTTGCAATAGCAAATGCAACATCTTTTCCTACTTCACATCCTGATCCCAGTGAAAATGCTGGTACTGTAGTTTCTATAACTGATGCCAACGGAATAGTTGTAAACAGTAGCGGTGTTGCAACTATCCCTGCTGGTGCTGGACAAGACCAAAACGGCAATAATATTGACGTAACTATAAATGGATTTCCTACTGATCTACGCAGTAAAACTTTAGGTAGTGGTATTGGTTTACAGGTACAAACAACAACAACATTACATACTTACGATTACCATAAAGCATTAGTAAAAGAATCTGACCTTATAAATTTAAGTAATGATATTGATGATTTTAAAAATAGATACAGAGTTGTTAGTACTACACCTACATCTGATAATGATGAAGGAGATATTATTTATAGAACATCTGATAATAAGTTACTTATCTATAACGGAACAGCATTTCAAGATCCTTTAGTTGGTAATTTCTATATTAATACACTTAGCAGTTATAACGGCACTGGTGGAAATAGTGCAACATTTAATGGTAGTGCTTATAGATTTAATATTAATCATGCACCAGAAAAAGCAGAACAATTACTTGTAAGTATTAATGGTGTAATACAGAAACCTAATAGCGGTACAAGTCAACCAACAGGTGATGGTTTTGCTCTTGATGGTGATTCAATATTATTTGGTGCTGCACCTGCCAGTGGATCAGACTTTTTTATAATTACCATTGGTAAATCAGTAAATATAGGTGTTGTAAGTGATGGAAGTATTGATAATGCAAAAGTGGCTAGTAATGCAAGTATAGAAGGAACAAAAATAAATCCTAACTTTGGATCGCAGAACATAAGTACAACAGGTACAGTCGGTGGGGTAGACTTAAGTACTTATCAAGCTGATGGTGGTAGTTATTTAAGGTCAGATGCGGATGATAGTTTTACAGGCACACTTACAGGAGTATCTGATACTGTTAATCCTGTAATACAGATTAATGGTTCTGGGCCAAACTTTATCAGATTTGATTCTGGTGTTAATACACCATCAGATTCTATTGATTTAGTTTATAGAACAACTCCAAATACTCTTGCATTTGAAAGAGTAAGTGATTCACAAATAATGTTTTCAGTTGATGCTGATGACCAACAGGCAATTTTTAATGGGAATGTTGACTGTAACTCAGGACTTGACGTAACGGGTCAAATAGTTTCTGAGAGTACAACTGGTACTGGTAGCACTGGTTTAAAAATTGCTAATAGTAATGAATCCTTTGTTCAGTATTTTGAAGGTGGTGGTGCTGATGCTACTTTTGTCATGTCTTATACAGGATCAGGTGGCACTGATATAAGATTTAAACATAATGGTGAAATTCAGCTTAACAACGCAGGGCAAGAAAAATTTAAGACAACCTCAACAGGTGTGGATGTCACTGGAAATATAGAAGTTTCGGGATCAGGTACTTTTGATAGCGGATTAACAGTAAAAGATGCAAGCGGAAGCGACCCCAGTATGCAGATAAATCATTCTGATGCTGACGTAACAGGAGAATTTTTAAGAATAGGAAGAACAGATTTAGGAACTAGATACCACTCCTTAAAAGCAAAACATGGTGGTGCTGCTACAGCTAATTTATTATCTTTTAATTTACATAATGGAAGTACAACAACTTCACAAACAGAGGTTTTAAAATTAAACGGTGATGGAAGTGTAGATTTTGCTGGTAATTTAACCCTACCTGATAATGGAAAAATCATATTAGGTAATGATGGTGAAACTGATTCGTTTATAAGTTTTAATGGTACAAATTTATTAATTAAAGAAACAAGTCCTACTGGTAGTTTACGTTTAACAGGGCATAATGTATTTTTGACAAACCCTTCTCAAAATGATGAAACTTATCTTAAATGTAATGGTCAATCTACTGATAGAAATGTTGAATTGTACTGTCAGGGTACGCAGCGTTTAGAAACAACCTCAACAGGAATAAAGGTAGACAGGATTGTAACTATTGATGGAAGTACACCTCGTATAGAAATGAAGGTTACTGCGGATGAACAGTCTCACAGGATTGAATTTTATAATGCTGCTGATTCAATAGTGTCCAGAATATATGGACATCCTAGTGGTGATTTAGAATTACAGACAGGTTCAAATGGTAATGAAAGTGCTATAAAAGTAAATTCAAATGGTGCTGTTGATTTACATTTTGATGGTGGAACGTATAGTACACCCAAACTATCCACAGTATCTAATGGTGTAAAGGTTGATGGAAAACTTGGGATTGGTACTTCCTCTCCAAATAGATCATTACATATTGTTTCTAATGGGACATCTAAAATAGCTCTTACCGATTCTGATATAACTGCAGAAACAAATAGCCTTGTAGGTGGTATAGATTTTACGACATTAGACACACAAAATGCTGGTATATCTGCACATATAGGTGCTTACCATCAGGACGATCAAGGTAATGCTTACTTAAGATTTGACACAGGAAATGCAAGCAATGTAACCGAAAGGATGCGGATTAAAAGTGATGGAGCCGTAGAACTTACTGAAACATTAAAACTACAAAACAATAAAAATTTAAACCTTGGTGGAAGTAACAATTTAGTTCTGAAATTTGACGGATCTGTTGCAAGAATACTAGCTGACTCGCAACCTATGTATTTAAAAGGTTTAAATGGATCAGCAACACAAGCTGGAATTACCATGTATAAAGGTAATTCATCAGAGAAAATGTTTGAAGCCTTTAATGATGGTTCTGTAAAGTTATACTATGACGCTGGAACAAGTGGTTCTCCAAAATTATCGACATCCGCTAGTGGTATAGGAGTCACTGGAACTGTAGAAGCTACAGCTAATTTACGAAATTCAGTTCCATCAGATTTTTGGAACTCTGGCACTCATATTGAAGTTGGTGATTTAGGACATTTATCAACACATGGTGGTTTTGAATTTACTCTTACTTCTGGTGGTTACAGAAGGCAAGTTGGCGGTGTTGGAAAATGGAAAGACATAGCAGTAGATGGTGTCGGTGGATTTGGTTGTCAAGTTGCTTTAGCACCAAAAACAGGAAAGATACACCTAAGAAGTAACTCAGGATTATCTACTGATGACAATAATCCCAGTGGTGCTGGACTTGCAGATAGATTAGTTGTAGATCAGACAGGCGTAGACATCACTGGTGATGTAGTAGCTACAGGCGATGGCACGTTTCATGACATCAGAGTAGGCGAGTGGACAGCAAATGCTACTTTTGCTGCAGTGCAACATAAAAACCAGACTGGCAATGAGTATATGTTGCTTAGTAAAGATGACCATACATATATAAGTGCTTCAAATGGACACAGTGTTTACATAAGAGGTGGTAATAATAGCCAAACAAACCAAATACAAGTTCATCCTTCTGGTGGTGTAAGTATAACTGCTGCGAATAATGTAAATATATTAGACGGCAATATTGATTTTGGTAGTAATGCTGATAACAACCCTGTCATATCAATGAAAGATGATAATAACAGAACTAAATATAGGGTATACACCAATAGTGATTTTGGTATGGGGTTCTCAGGAAATATTACGCATGGTGGTTTAAATGGTCATTGTGTGACGTTCCAAGTTAGCAATAATTCTAATAGAGGATGGCTATTTCTTAACTCAGGACAAACTTTAGATAAGGGAGCAATGGCTCTTACTGCTGACGGCAAAATGAGTGTTACTCATTCAATGCGTCTTGGATACGGAGAAAGTGATACAACAACACCGGGTGCTACTTATGCCTTGGATGTTAGTGGAAGTGCTATTATTTCTAGTTCATTAACTGCTGGTGGTCTTACTTTTCCAACTGTTAACGGTAATGATGGACAAGTATTAACCAGTGATGGTGCTGGAAACGTACAATGGGAAGATGCTACTGGCGGTGGGTCTACCTTTAATGGTGGTACTATTCAAAATGAACTTGTTATAGATCCAACTGGTAATACTCATCCAAAATTAAGATTTGTACCCAGTTCTGGCCGTCATTTTTTCTTTGAACAAGATGCTGCTGGTTTAAAATTAATGAATCAAACAGCAGATGGCAGTACACAAACAATATTTTGGCGATTTGAAACGGGAGAAAATGAAATATATCAAAGTTTAATGCATCGTAAAACAGCAGATTTTACATTTTCAAGTGTATATCCACATATAAATGCAAAGGCTGCACATAATAGAAATAAAATTAACCTTTATTCTGGTTTTAACTTTCAAATAGGAACAGAAAACATAACTTATGGTGGGTTAAATAGTAGTGCTATAACATTTTCATGTACAAACAACGATTCTGCTGGTTTTATTTTTACAAGCCCCGGTCATGGTAGTAATGATGGAGCTATGGCAATAACTGCTAATGGTAAAGTAACAATCGCTCATTCTCTTAGACTTGGTTACGGTACAGATGATGATACGACAACCCCCGGTGCTACACACGCTTTAGATGTTAGTGGAAGTATAAGTTCTACATCTACAATCTCAGCTACAACAAGTAATGCTTCTAGTTCTAACAATATTAGAAAAATTACAACATCTACATCACAACCTTCTGGCGGTGCGGATGGTGACATCTGGATTGTTGTGCCTAGTTAATTATGTCAGGAGTTTTTGTTAACGTAGGTGGCACTTGGAAAGATGCTACTAACTATTATGTAAATGTTAATGGCACTTGGAAAGAAGGTAATGAGATCAATGCAAGGATGGGTACAGATTGGAAAGATAGCGGCATAATAAAAGACAACCTAACTATTCATTATGACGGCTATAACACTAACAGTTATTCAAACAGCACTACAACAGCAAACGGTACAACATGGAAAGACCTGTCAGGAAATAATTATGATGGTGTAGTAGAAACTACAACAGCTACTACAAATAGTATTACTTGGGATAACACAGAAAAAGCAATGGTTTTTTCTAGTACAGCTTCCGATTTACCGCAAGGACTTGCACAGGCAAATGGTAATAATGATATTGCAATAGAAGATTTAAATTATGTTTCTGGCTCGTCAGATGGAATAACAAACCTTACAATTGCCTGTTGGTGTAAGTCTGTCAGTGGAACTATATCAGGACTTCAAGCGAATGGTAATACAACAACTAGGGGGACGCACGATCAAAGAATAATTGCATCATTTGACCGTAGTTCTGTCTGGAGATTTGGGATTGGTTCTGACGGTGCTGGTGCTTATTCTGCTGGCAAATTAGTATTTGCTTTTGTAGGAACAAATGCTAATGGTAATGGTACATTTAGAGGGGATAGAGTTGGTGGTGGTGGTCTTGCAGGGCATAACAGCACATCACATACATATGATTTAAGAGATGATAGTTGGCATTATGTAGCCGTTACTTTTACTACAAGCGAATTAAGATATTATGTTGATGGTGTAAAAATTGACACTCAAGCAGGTACTTTTGGTGCATTAGGTGGAGGAACTACAAATGAAACACCTAGATTTGGTTTTCTTGGGTGTGGTTCTGAAGCACCTTCATTTTCCGGTAATACTGGCCCAAGACAAATGTTTGCTGGAAAAATAGGTGCTTTTCATTATTACACAAGTGGAAGTGATAGTGCAGCTACATTAACTGATGCACAAATATTACATAACTTTAATGCTTTAAAATATAGATACGGCTTTACCTAGAGACAAATATTAAAAGTATTGATAATATAAATGTAAATATTTAAAATTATGACAACAATAGAAGAAACTACTATTGGCTATTTAACAAAAAGTCAATCTGAAATTGAAACTAGGTTTAACACTAATGTTGCTAAAGCACAAAAAATAGAACAAGAAATTACAAAATTACAAGAACAACTAAGAGCGTTACAACAACCATTGATAGAAGATCAAGGTGCTATAAAAGAAATAAAAAAAATTTTAAATCAAGTAAACGAAATTAAATAACATTATGGCAATTACTAAAGTTTGGGAAGTAAATCAGTGTCGTTATGAAACGGCTGATAAATATATATACGAGGTCATCTATCGTGTAAAAGGGATGGATGGAACAGAGGAGAAGTGGAGAGAAACAGGAATGGTATCACTGCCAAAACCAAGCACTCTTATTGCTTATGATACGTTAGATGCAGCTACAGTTATAGGTTGGGTAAAAGCCAAGATAAATTCAGATGCTGCTGAGATGGGTGGCCCTACAGTTAGTGATATTGAGAAAAAAGTTGATGATGCTATTGCAGAACTAAACGCACCAACTACTGCTGAAGGAACACCTTGGGCTGTTACAGAATAGTAAAACATTATGGCATTAACAGAAGTCAGTGCATTTAAAAACTTAAGTATTGTTAATGACGATATTAATGGTAGTGCAGCGATAGCTGGAACAAAGATTTCTCCTGACTTTGGATCGCAAAATATAACTACAACTGGATCATTAACCGTAAATGGTATGACTACTGCTAATGATTTTAAAATTAGTGATGTTTCTCCTAGCTTGGAATTTGAAGATACAAACGCTGATGCTGATAACCAAAGATGGGATTTTAAATGCAGTTCTAATAACACATTTGCCATTCAAGCGTTAACTAATGCTGGTGGTGGTGGTGGTAGTTTGTTTAAAATTAATAGAAATGGTAATAATATAACAACTTTTGAAGCACAAAAAAGTGGTACAACTTGGTTTACTGTTGATAATGTAAATAAAAAAGTAACTACTGAAGATTTAGATGTTACAAACAATATTACCGTTACTGGAACCGTAGATGGAGTTGATATTGCTGCAAGAGATACGTTATTTGGTGCTTTAACTTCTAGTTCTGGTGTATTAACTAACGGAGTAACAGCAACAACCCAATCAGCAAGTGATAATAGTACAAAAATAGCTACTACAGCTTACGTTGATAATGCTGTATCAAGTGGTGGTGGCGGTGGTGGTGGTATTAGCAATCTTGTAGAAGATACAACACCAGAACTTGGGGGTGATTTAACTGTTGATGGACATGACATTATTATTGAACATCAAGATAGATTAATATTTAAACGAGATGGTACTACAAAATTAAGAATCGATACTTTTAATGGCAACCAAAGATTTTCTGCTTCAAGTAATGGAGTTGAATTTAATGTAGCTGGTAGTGGTACTAGTGCTTTTAAAGTAAAAGGTTTAAATGGAAGTGTTGAATATTTTAGTGTAAACAATTCTGGCGTAAGATTTGCAATTCATCCGTTGCCAACAGTTGACGATAGTTTTAATTTAGGCTCTGGTGCTTTTAGATGGGATAATGTTTATGCAACAAACGCTGCAATACAAAGTTCTGACCAAAATTTAAAACAAGATATACAAGCATTAACAACAGCAGAAAAAGCTGTAGCTACTACATTAAAAGGTTTAATAAAAACATTTAAGTATAAAAAAGCAGTTGCAGCTAAAGGTGATAAAGCAAGAATACATTGTGGTGTAATTGCACAAGAAGTGAAAGTTGCATTTGAAGCACAAGGTTTAAAAGCAGAAGATTACGCACTATTTTGTTATGACGAATGGGATGCTGTAGCAGAAGAAAAAGATGAAGACGGTAATATTACACAACCAGCAGTACCAGCAGGTAATAGATATAGCATTAGATACACTGAACTTTTAGCTTTTATAATTTCTGTTTTATAAAATAACAATTTGGATTTACCAAAAATATATTACCCAAATACTAAAGATATATTAATACCACCTAATACTAAATTTGATTTACCTATAGCAGACGTTCCATATCTAGATCCAGCCCTTTTACCTTCTCTGGAACAAGTTCAGTCGGGACTTGCGGAAGATCAGGCAAAAACTTCTGAAGAAGAAGAGGAGCAAGACGAGGAAGTGCAAGGTATAAAGCCAGAACAGATACCACTGAACCTGCCAAAAAACTTAGAAAATACTTCAACTGTTGAAACTGTAGGTACTTTTAATATACCATTTTTTAATTATGATTTTCCTATCCCTGCCCCAGAAGTAATCGCATCAAGTGTTATCAGTGCAGGTGTTGCAAGTACAGTTGCAGTTGGAGGATCTATTGCTGCACAAGCTGTAGTAGGACAACTAAAAAAAATATTGAAGAAAATATTTACTAAGGTTTTGAAGAAGGAGGTGAAGGAGTTGCAAACAAAGAAGGATTAGCTTTTACATAACTTCTTATATTAATTACATCACTGCAAATATATGCGAACTTAGACTTAGGATTCAACATATAGCCCGATGCGTGAAGCTGACTACATTTCAAGGCACGTATTATATGCTTATCATGCACTTGCTTGTCTAGTTCTTCTTTGGCTAGGTCTAGTTTTACTTTTGCTAACTCAGAACACGTTTCGTTATTAACTCCCAATGGAACCATAAACGACATTTGAAACCCCCATCCTTCGTTGATGCTGTATGACTCTTCCCCTTGTGCATCATTACCTGTATAGAAAGGTGTAAAACTCATTGAAGGCTGAGAACAAACAAGATTTCCATATTGATTTTTGCTTGTTGCACCCTGATTTATATTCATATTCTGATTGATAATACTTGAATTACCAATCGCATTTGGTTGGGCTACAACATCAGTCTCACCTTCTGCCAGTACTGAATTACTGACTAAACACACTAAGAGAAGTGATAACCGAAGTCGTTGTAATATCATCATTCTGAGTAATTTTCTCGATCATTTGTGAAGCTGCTCGTACCGTTGTTGTTAAAGTCCAATCTACTGATGCGTCTGTTGGTGTAAATATAGCGTCACTTGCTTCTATTCCACCACTGGTTGCTGATGTAACAGTAATATTTGAACCTTCCCATGTATTAATCGCTGACCCGTATTTTTCTGTGACTATACTGCGTTGTATTGTCTGAGTAGTATTTTCAGTACGGTTGCTAGACCCAGTACTCCAAGTAGGTAGGACTTCTGAATGTGCTGGTGTTATAAAAAATAAAGCTAATAAAATTAATTTTTTCATTTAATACCTACTTTGTTATTTTTATTATCTATTATTTTAGGTGCATTTGCATTATTAGTTTTTTTCTTATTCACGCTAATTCCATAAGATCCTAAGACCCCAGAGGTCAAGCCGGCTAAAAAAGCACCGTCATTGCGGATCTTATCCATGTATCCAAGAGTCATCATTGCTAATGACCAGACAAGAATCATAAATCTGACACCATGACCAAAAATTTCAGCCCAATCTGTGCCTTCTTGTTCTTCTTGTTGTTCTAGTTCATTGTCTTTTTCTGCCATATTAAAAAAACTGCCTAGTGTGTGAGGAGTAAACTGATAGCTACAGTTTATTTAAGGCAGTTATGACAAACCTAGCAAATGTTGTTATGTTTGGGAAGTAACACATAAAACTATGTACAAAATACTAAAGCCAATAATTTTACGCTTCCTCACATCGACAAGTGCAAAGCGTTTAATAATTGAGTGCCTTAGATCAATCAGCCGGCAAACCACAAATACCCTTGATGACCGTGCAGTAGACCTTTTAGAGCAACAGTTGTTTCCTAAATTAAACTGATGGCAAAAGATAGATTTCTTAATATCGAATTAGAAGAACCACCTGTAGAATTACAGCTTTCTGTCGAGATGCGTATCAGAGAAGTCTTAAAAAGTGATGATTACGATGGTGTAAAAAGATATTGCACACATCTCATACGTCATCAGATGAAACAGGATGTGTTTCTTGCAAGTTTATTAGGTCGATTAATAGAATTAGAAGCAATGTTATCTAAAAAACAGACAAGAGAAGAGCGTAAAACTATAGACAGAATAAAAAAATTCTTTCATAATTAAAATAAACAAGGAGGTTTATTATGCCAAAAGGAAAAGGAACTTACGGAACTAAAAAAGGTAGGCCACCCAAAAAATAAAGGGTGCCTACTAGGTTCTAGTTCTCCGCATTTCTAGAGCCGATACCTCAGAGTGTTTTATGGTCTGCCACTCTGGGGTATTTTATTTTTAAAAAGGTAAATCGTTATCGTTACCTTTATAAGATGGCGGTATATCTTTGCGTTTAGATTGGTAATCATTATCTACATCAAACATAGTTACCATTACTGACGTAGAATTTGGATTTTTAAAATCAGGAATTCCAGCTAAATTAATAAATTTATCTAACAACATAAATTGTTTGCCTTGGTCATTCTCCATAATGACTCCAATGTTTTGCCAGTTTGCTTTTGCATTGCCATCCCTATCTTTGTATTCTCGTGTCTTGACGGATAGGTTCTTGATCTTT
>MDTA01050586.1_pt1 | contig 11867 bp, 11 predicted proteins | sample 811151 | NCBI WGS metagenome assembly MDTA01 (sample SAMN05326648, study PRJNA326480) | marine metagenome | isolation source: seawater | place: Indian Ocean: South | collected 2010 | reverse complement strand
CCAGAGGCTTACCGGTGTTGAGGAAGCCCGGGTCGTAAAAGAGATTCTGGCCTGAATTCTGGATTTTCCCCAACTGGTCCCCCCAGCATATACCTGACGGTCATATAAGGCACAAAAGCTGTGGCGTAAGGATCGAGACGGAAAGAATACTCTGAGGGCGCTCGACAACAAACCCGTAACAGGAATCCAATAGCGCAGATCCCCCCTGCATGAACTTCCGCGTCCTCGGTTCCATCGCCCTGCGATATTTCTGGCTTTATACCCGCCATCCGGTGCGGATCGTCGAACTTGTCTTCTGGCCTTTCGTTCAGTTGCTTGTCTGGGGCTTCCTGACCAAATACCTGCAGTCGGAAACGTCCGGAGACTTCCCCCAGACCATTACCTACCTGATCGGGGCCATTATTCTCTGGGACGCACTTTTCCGGTCCCAGCAGGGAGTCTCCATCTCATTCCTCGAGGACGTGTGGACCCGCAACCTGCTGAACATCTTCGCCGCACCAGTCCGAACCTCTGAATATGTCGGCGCAATGTTCCTGGTGGGGTTCTGCCGGGTCATCTTCACCGGCCTGATCCTCGCGCTCATCGCGATCGTGGCCTACCAGTTCAACCTCTTCCAGCTTGAGCTGGCGCTCATCCCCTTTTACCTCAACCTCCTCCTTTTTGGGTGGGCCCTCGGACTGATCTCCGTCAGCCTCATCCTTCGCTTCGGCCATGGAGCCGAATCCCTGGCCTGGGCTATTCCCTTCATGGTCCAACCATTTTCCGCAGTCTTCTACCCTGTCTCAGCCCTGCCCTCCTGGCTTCAACCCATTGCCAGCATCTTTCCTTCCACGCATGTCTTTGAGGGGATGCGGGATGTCATTCAGTCCGGAAGCTTTCCCACCGCTCACATGCTGATCTCCCTTGCAGTGAACGCCATTTTCCTCCTGGCAGCTCTCTGGCTTCTTCACAGCATGCTTACCGGAGCGCGCAGGAAGGGGTTTCTCGTCAAGGTGACCTCCAGCTAGTTCATCTCCGTTGCAGGCAGGTCCTCCCTTCAACTGGCTGCTCACCCGACCTTCCATGAGGAGCGACTGACCCTGAGATCGGTTCGCACTGCCCCGATCATGACGCCCACACCCCCCACAATGAAGATTAACGGAAACCACAATGAGTAACCAGGAGCCTTCGAGTCCAACTTCAGAACTGAGGAAGAGGGTTCTCCAGGATCGACGTAGCAGGGCTTGGTCGCACCAACTGGGAACTTCTTCACCATCCGCTGCGAACGCTCTATCGAAGAACTCCAGGACGCCCCCCTGAGACTGAAACGGTCCGAGGTATATGCCCTGCCATCAAGCGAATATCCATAGGTGATTGAGAACGCATACTCCACCTTCACATCGCTCCCGATCTGGCGCTCATCCACCCGCGAATCCAGAATAGTGCATTGAACTTCCCTCCAGTCCCTCTGCCCAGCTGCCCGGTCATAACTCCTCCACATGAGAAGGGTAAAAACTGCTCCTGCTGCACACAGGCACAGACCGATAAAGACCAGATAAAGACTCCCTGCACGCACGGGATGACAAAGGCCCTTCTCCACCATTCTTTCAAGTTTCAAGTGCTCCCGGGGCGTCTTCCATGCCGAACGGAAGACTTGAAACTTGCAACTTATGGACCGACACTCCTTCTTTCCTCTCATGGCCGATATCGCAACCCAGCTTACCGAAGACCTGAAGAGCGCCATGCGCGCCAAGGACTCGACCGCCCTGAGCACTCTTCGCGCGGTCAAAAGCGCAATCAAGAATGCCGCAATCGAAAAAGGAGGAGCGGACGCAGAACTGGATGAGGGAGAGACGGTCAATATCATCAGGAAACAGATCAAACAGCGCCAGGAGTCCATCGAGCAGTTCAACAAGGCCGGGCGCGGTGAACTGGCCAGCAAGGAGGAAGCCGAAATTGCAATTCTTGACCGGTATCTGCCTGCCCCTCTCTCCGAGGAAGAAATCAATGAACTGGTCGCCTCTGCCATCGGTGAATCAGGGGCCTCCTCCCGGTCCGACATGGGGAAGGTCATGAAAATACTCCAGCAACGGACTGCGGGGCGGGCAGATGGAAAAACCCTGTCCCAGGCTGTAATGTCCCAACTTTCCTGAAGAATGGGGAGAAAACAACTCACCCTGATCCCCTGACCCTCGAACCGGGGACACGAACTTCTTCTGATGAGTTGTGCAGCTATCATTGTGGCGGCGGGCCATGGCCACCGAATGGGGTTCGACAAAATGCTCGCCCCCCTCGGAGGAAGGCCGGTCCTCCAGTGGAGCCTGGACGCCTTTTTGCAGGCAGGGGAGATCGACACCGTCGTAGTTGTCACCAGCGAAGAACGTTTCGCGCAACTTGATCCGGGAACGGAGAAACCAGTCCTCCGGGCTGATGGAGACCGTGAACGGTTTCTCTCCGTCATGCGCGGACTCGATGCAATACCCTCCCCCACTCCATCTCATGTTGCGGTTCATGACGGGGCAAGGCCCCTCATTCAACCCGCGCAAATCGACGAAGTCATCAGGGCCTCCCGTGATGACGGAGCCGCAGCCCTGGCCCACCGGGTAACCGAGACCCTCAAGAAGGCCGACGACCAGGGAGTCACACAACGATCCGTTCCCCGCGAGGATCTATGGATCATGGAAACACCTCAGGCCTTCCGTTTCAAAATACTGCATCGGGCTTATCAGGTCACCGAATCCCAGCGTCTGGGGGTAACCGACGACGTATCCGCCGTGGAGGCTATCGGGATACCCACCAAGCTTATCGAAAACCCCCTCCCCAACCCAAAGATCACTGTTCCGCAGGATCTTACCCTGGCTGAGGCCATCATGCATGTGAGGAAGGCTTAAGCCTTCTTCCGCATCAGCGTGAGATCGACAAACAGTCTCACCTGGGGGAAACCAGGAGACGAACCCGGAACTTCAAGAGCGATGGGGTCGATGGATCTCGACCGGGTTTAAATGCTTCACCGCAAAGGAAGGGGAAGACTCAATCACCTTCAAGGATCATACTTGGGATCAGTAAGCGCCTCGGCAGCACGTCCGCTCTTACGCTGACCCTTGTAGACCATTACGAATTTTCCACCGGTGTCCTTGGCGATCTCCATGAGGCGACCGGCGGGAGAACCTGGAACTTCAAAGGCGATAGTATCGATAGGAGTTCCGCCCGGGTTCAACTGTTTCATATTAAAGGAAATCTCATCGCCATCACGGGGCTCTCCATCTGAAAGAAGAAATACAATGCTCGGAGATGGAGTCATTGTCATCGCCATCTTCAACCCCGGATACCACATCGTCCCTCCCGCGACCGGCATGCTGTTGATCTTTCCGATTACTTCCTTCTTAACCCCCTCATTGGCTGGATACCAACCAGTGTGCGGTGGCTCCCCGAGACCATGCCATCCGTTACCCACGTAATCATCACCCTCGGTGGTCAGATTCCACGCACGGGATGAGAAGAAGATAACCGTGAAATACATCCCGGAAGAAAGGTTGCTGATCGAGGTGGTCAGTTCCTTCTTGAGAGCCTGGGCAAAGGTTCCTCCTCCCTCGGCGGTTGACCCCATCGAACCTGAAAAATCGACTACATAAGCCACCCTCTTACCCTTGCGATAGCTCCCGAAAAAAGACGCTCCACCTCCTCCGGTTCCATCTCCTTCGTTATCTCCCCATCCCTCTCCGATTTCATCCGACATCCCGAAGGGGCCCTCCGGAACCGGATTATCCGGGATGGGAACCGAAACAGGAGACGGGGCCTGGGAGGCAATGACCTTGGCACGGGAGGACTTCTGGCCCGGTGGATTTGGTCGGGCTCTCTGGTTGACCTCCGGGCGCTCAACGCGCTCCACCTCGGGAGCCTCAGCCTGGTAGGTTACGATCGTAGGAGAATCGACCTTCAGGGAAATAATCGTGATGACGGCCAGCAACCCAACCAGAAGCCCCAGCACGATCAGGGAGCTTATCAGGGACTGGATACTGTCCCTCTGCCGCTGACGCACGAGCGCCTGTTCAACCATCTCGGACTGGGCAACGCCAAGCTCTTGCTCGTCCTCCTGGGGCACGATCAACCTGGCCATGACGTCACTTTATGCTCATCCGTCCGCTTGGCCAGCGGAAACGAGCTTCGACTCCCCAATGAGAAGAGCGTCCAGGAACCGTCATGATACGGGCAAACGCCCCCGTATTTTCCCGAAACCTGCCCGTCTGAAGGCTATTTTCCAGTCTGGAAGTGAACCGATGTTCTCAGCACGCCATCCTCCTTCCGGGTATGGCTACTGATGCCCTTCAACTCGCCAAGGGCTGCGACCACCTGCTTGACCACGGGAAGCACCTGCATCACGTCCTCAGCTGCGGGCGATCCTGCGCCGAAAATATCGTCCTGTTTGTCCTCCAGCAGCTTGATCCAGTCATTCAGATACGCATTCAGGACCGTTAGATCCAGATGGAAATAGGAACCCTTTGCCGCCGGATCAACCTTTGCCTTCTCCAACTTGCCAGCGAGGTCCTGGACATAGGACTTTGAAGTCGAGGCATAGAAGTTTTTTTCGTCGACTGAGACGTTCAGAACAAAATCGTCCGTCTGGAATGGGAACGGGAAAAACCAGGTCTTGAGATCGTTTTTCTCACTGCTCATCGGCTTCTGCTTCGGAATCTGCTCCCCGGTCATCTCGCTTACGAGCTTAAGAATCCCGTTGAGTGCCTTTTCGGCATTATTCCATGAGCTCTTCAACTTCTCCTTGTTCTGGGTCGGAGCCAGCATGGCAATACGGGGAGCCTTACCCTCATCCGCCAGAAGCTGGGGGAGTCCCGGCACGGTTGGAAGCGCCCCCTGGAGGTCAACGACCACTGCTCCTTCCTCTCCCAGTCCAGCCACCAGGTCTTCCCGAAGCCCCGTCCACAGTTCCAGGAAATGGGGCCGAATCTGCTCATCGAACATTCCGAACACCCCGACCATGTTCTCCCAGTCCGGAGGTGCGACCTCGTCCGGAAGCTCCATCACGGCCACCTGCTTGGCAGCCAGATACAAGGTCTCGCCCAGGGTATCCAGATACTCGAGGGTCTTGGAGGTGTAGTCCGGGTTTGAAACCCAGTTCGCAAACAGAAAGACCCCGTCCTCCTTGCCAAGCCCCGCATACTTCCGCGGCTTATCAAGGTCGAGGCTGGGAAGATCTGCACCACCGAAAATCTCAATCTTCAGCCCCTCCTCAAGAAAGGTGACACTTCCTCCCGGGGTGTGTGTATGCAGATCAAGAATCGCACGCTCCTGCTCCATTATAAGCCCGAGAAGAACCTCCAGATCCTGCGAGTCTCCAAACGCGTCGGTCTCCGCCAACGCCTCCTTGAGGCCTGCGGCCATGCTCCCGAAGATGGAACTTTCCTTCGAGCTTTCCTGCAATTCCTTGGAAACGGTCACAAGACTAACCAGTCTCTTCCCGGAAAACGACTTCATGAAGGCCGCCTCGGGGCGGGCCAACAGAGACTTCGCCGGATCAGCGGCAATCTGCAGATCATCCACACTTGAGCCGAGAAAAGCCACCAGATAGCTCTCATGGACACCCACCGCAACTACCAGGTCCTTTGACTCGAGCATCTTCATGAGCTTGTCAGCAGTCGCTGCATCCATGAACTGCGCCATCCCCTCTTTCACATCAGGCGGCAGGGCGGCAACCAGCTCTTCCCCCTTGATCCTGATTCCTGTGAATTTGGATCCGGCACGTTCTACGTTGACTGGTACCGCGAACCCTTCTCCATCTGGACCTATGGCCTCGAGCATCGCTCCGATTCCCTGGGCCGCGATCTCATAAAGCTGTCCACGCTCATCCTCGTTACTAACCTTGAAGCCAAACGTCACAGGTGGCATCTGGGCTTTCTCCAATACCCCTACTCCCCCCTTGGGATCACCCAGCAGGCCACTGATGAGAGGCATGATTGCAGCAGCCCCACCATCATCAAGGGCCGGGCCGTCACCTTTGAGAACAGCCTCAACGGTCTTGATCGCCATCTTGACCGACTGCCGGGTGTAAGATTCATTGAACGCCACCAGATTCGCCACCTGTCCGGGAGCACCGGCACCCACGCCAGCAAAGATCTCCTCCCCCAGCAGGGCAGCAACCATCTGGACCTGGGGGTTCTCGTCGAGGTTTTCCAGGTCGAAGTCAGGATTTCCCCGACCCAGGTTGCCCAGATTGTCCTCGATCTGCTCTTCCGCCAGTTTCAGGAGTGCCGACTTGCGGACTTCATCCACAAAACCCTTCCCATCGTATATTCCCATGTAGGCATGGGTGGTATCAGGCATGAACCTGGCAAAACCAGCTGCCCTTGCCACCGCCCCAAGATCTCCCACAGGCGCAGGAGACGGCTCCCCGGGAACCACCTTGAGAGCAACCTCCTTAACTCCTCCGCCCCCCGTGGCGACCGTGAAATCATTACCATTATCTCCGTAGCCGCTGACTGCGAGACCTCCGAGAATTCCCAGAAAAGCGATTATCTGAGTTTGGGTGCGTTTGCTTTGCATCATTCGATAGTTAGCTGATACCCTGAAGTGGGCAATTACATTTAGGTAGAATAATTGTAGGGCCGCAGAGCCAAGGGACCCCGCAGCTGACATAGACAGAACGCCTCGCCAGGTTCAAATTGTTCAGTTTCTTCAAGAAATATACGGCAGAGCACTGGTATTACTTCTTAGCCGCGGCGTCATACGCTCCCAGCTCCCGAATCCAGATATTGCGATATTGAATCGGATCACCATGATCCTGCAGGCTGATCGGAGCTTTCTCAGGGTGCTTGGCCGGATATGTGGCCAGAGCCTTGTGCCGGGTCGGGCCAAGGAGGGCCTTGCGGTGATGCACCAGCACTCCGTTGTGGATCACCGTGATGACCGCAGGAGACACAACCTTGCCCTCCTCGTAATCTGGAGCTTCAAAAATGATGTCAAAACTCTGCCATTCTCCCTGGGGGGTCGAAGGGTTGACCCGCGGGGGTGACTGACCGTAGAGGGCCGCAGTCTGACCGTCGGGGTAGGTCTGATTGGTATGGCTTTCCCCTACCTGCACCTCGTAGAGCCCCATGAGGAACACTCCGCTGTTTCCTCCAGCCTGCCCCTTGACCTTACGGCCGGCAGGCACCCTGTATTCAAGGTGGAGCTGACAATCACCGAAAGCCGCCTTGGAACTTACTCCCCCTCCCCGTGCTACCGTCATTACCCCGTCAACGATCGGCCAGTTGTTGCCGTTCCAAGTGTCGGAGCTCTTCTCCCCAATCAGCACGAGGGCATCCCCCGGCGGCTTGGTAGAAACGGCTCCCCCGCTCTTCACCTTGACCGGCTGGGGCCGGGTGCCGTCATGCACCACATAGGGCACGCCCGGAAGCTTTGGCGTCTTCGGCTTCTCGCCAACTTCAATTCCGGAAGCCATTCCCGCCGCTGCAAGCGACGCCAATACCAAGGTGAAACTGAAAGATTTCATGATGTGCGGCATCCAACGCCAGCCCATCTGAACAGGCAACCATAAAGAACTTTCAGAATTTTCCGAAAATACAGAAAATATCTTTGCGCCTTGGCGCACCTTGTGAAATGTTTCACAAGGTCTCCCGCACCAAGAAAAAATGGCCAAAAAGTTCAAGATTGATCCGGACGGCGCCAAGCCCCTCCCCTTCACCCTGGTAGAGCAGGAACTGGACAAGGTGGAAAATTCCCTGCGTAAGCAGGTCCGCCATTTTGATCCGGGGGTGGAACCCTACATCTCCTACATCTGCGACACTGCTGGGAAACGCATCCGCCCGACCCTCAGCATCCTCGTCGGTGGAGCTACCGGGCAGGTCACCTCCGATCATATCAAGCTCGGCACCATCCTGGAACTCATTCACATGGCGACCCTCGTGCATGATGACATCATCGATGGGGCCAGCACCCGCCGCAAGGTTCTCACTGCCAACTCCAAGTGGGGTGACGGTCTCGCCGTCCTCTTGGGTGATGCCCTCTTTTCCCACGCCCTCATGCTTTCAACCGAGTTCGACGACCTCGTCCTCTCCCGCGCCATTGCGAGCGCCTCACGCGATGTCTGCCAGGGGGAAATCCTGCAAACCCAGCGACGCTTCGACCTTACTCTCACAAGGCAGGACTACTTCGAGATCATCGAGATGAAAACTGGCGCCCTCTTCGCCGCTGCCACGGACCTGGCTGCCTATCTCTCAGGTGTGTCCACGGAAGTCCGTGACGCGATGAGGGACTTCGGCATGAAACTGGGAACAGCTTACCAGATCTACGATGACTGCCTTGACCTCGTCGGTAGTGAGGAGCAATTCGGAAAGACGCTCCGGACCGACCTCGAAAAGGGCAAGCTGACCCTTCCCATGCTCTATCTTCTTGAGGAAGCCGGGGACACCCAGCGCGACATCCTGCAGAAAAGAATCATCCAGCAGGAGGAGCTGGATCTTACCGTTCTTGCAGGAATTGCCGAATACCAGGGGGCAATTGCGAGATCCCTCGATCACGCATCAACCCTTCTCGACGAGGCCGGGGAAACCCTCACCCTGCTTGGCGACTCCTCCTACCGGGAGGCCCTTGCCGGAATGCTCAGCTTCCTGGCAGGGCTGCTGGCAACGCTGCAGAAGGGATAACCTCTTCTTCTGGAAGGTTTTCTACCGCGGGAGCTCCACCCGGATGGGTGCAGCGAGACCTTCGATGGAAGTAGCCCCCTGGAAAAGGCACCCGGCATTCGGATGCCGTGCCTGCTCTTCCTCCGTCATGTGCTCCACCGCTGTGGTCAGCAGGAGGACCACTTTTCCCGATACCTCCATCAACAGCGGGCACGTCACCCGGGGGGACCCCGGCGTTTTCCAGGTTGCCTCCAGTTCCCCGTTGGTCAGGCTGTGCTGGCGCGCCTCCCCAGCCTCCACGTCATTCGGATTATACATCGCGATGATCACGCTCTGCCCATCAGGAGTGATCACCATACCGTCGGGATAGGCATCGACTTCCTGCAGGTCCACTACCGTCCGCGGTTCTCCCAGTCGCTGGTTTTCAAGATCAAGGGGATACTCCACCACCATCTTCGTGGGGGTATCAATATCCAGGAGAAAGCTCTCTCCTGCACGCGTGATGATCACCTTCCCGTTCGAACAGGTCTGCCCCCCCCTGAGATGAACAGGCACCTTCATCCCTGGAAGCCATAGATACAGACCGGCCTTTGGGTCGGCAAAAGCCACGTCCTTGGTGCCAAATAGCACTCCATTCCCGCAGATAACCCCATCATTAATGATCGTTCCCTCCTCTTCTCCTTCTACTTCTCCGAACGCCCCCACCCAGTCGGCAGACTCCACATCGAAAAAACCCACCTTCCGTTCAAACCCGGTCAGAAATACCGAGGGATTATCCGTGGGAAAGGCGAACCCGGGACGACCCGGCAGGGTATGGCAACGGTTCTCTCCGCTCGCCAGATCAAGAATATTGACGGATCCCTCTTTCGTATCCCCTCCATGCTGGATGGCCACCCACGACACCTGCCCGGGGCCATGGGCACACGGCCCCTCCGGCAGATAAGCCAGGGCATCGCTACCGGGTCGGAATACGACCTCTGCTTGATATTCAGACATCAGGTGCAGCCTTCACGACGGAATGGAATCCTGTCAAGCACCGCCCTTCCCGGACGATGCCCAACCGAACCGCACTCCCCCGGACCCGGGCAGCAGAGTGCAGTAGATGAACCGGAATCAACCGCTCCCACTGGAAGCGATTACTTGATGACCTTGATCTTTACATTCCGGAAAGACACCTGCGCCCCGTGATCCTGAAGTCCGAGATGACCTTTCTTGGTCTCTCCGAATCCTTTCCAAGTGGCAAATTTACTTCCTGCCACCTTCTTGTTCCAGTCCTCACTGCCAATCTCGTATTCGGCCACCTTTTGTCCATTGAACCAGTGGGTTCCCTTTCCATCCACCAGGCGGATCTTCACCGTATTCCAGCCGTCCGGGTGAATCTTCTTCTCACCCTCGACTGCGATCGGGTAGAGGGCATAAAGGCCCCCGGCGTCCGTGCTCCGCTTACCCTTGGAACGCTCGATCTGCATTTCGGGGGCCACCTTGTAAATAGGACCGCCAGCCTCAGGATTTACGCGAATCAGGATCCCGCTGTTACCCTTGGTCTTCCACTCCAGGCTCATTTCGAAATTTTCATAAGCCTCTGAGGTGTAGATATCACCCGCACCCTTCTTCTTCAGGGTCAGGGCGCCGTCCTCTGCCACCCACGCCCCGGCTTCGAGCGCCTTCTTTGTTTTCCAGCTGTGCCATCCAGCGGTGGACTTCCCATCAAAAAGCAGTTTCCAGCCATCCTTCTTCTCGGCCGCCGTCAGGGTATTGTGCTCCGCGAAAGCCAGGGGACTCAGGGCGATAGCAATTGCGCATGCGATAGTAGTTTTCATGATCAGTGGTATTTCCTCTATCGCTTCCGGGGCTGGGGAACAAGCACCGACCTCAGCTGGCAGGACCGTTTGGCTTCCCGGATTATGTCCGCTTCCTTCCCACCCGCCTTTCTTGAGGACTGTCAGCAATTTTACCGTCCTTTTTTGACCTCTCCGGCCGTTCTCTCCCGGATTACTCCCAATTTTAATAATTTTGTGACTTCCAGTATAAATTACAGCTTATCACGAAATAGAGTGCCGTTTTTTCTTTGCCCCTACTACATCTTGGGTAGCCTTTCCTCCCACTGAGCAGTCAATGAGGTGTATTCAGTGCGGTTCTCACAAAGACAAAGTCGTAGATTCCCGGATGTCGAAAGACGGGACCACGATCCGGCGACGTCGCGAATGTCTCGACTGCTCCTACCGCTACACCACCTACGAGCAGATCGAGAGGACCGAGCTGCGGGTAGTCAAGAAGGACGGAAGCCGGGAGGCTATCAACCGGGAGAAGCTGTTCCGCGGTCTGGTCAAGGCCTGCGAAAAACGCCCTGTGTCCATGGACCGGCTCGATCGCGCCGTGGAGGAAATCCTCGCCGATCTCCACAAGGATCATGTCTCCGAGGTTCCCTCCCATATCATCGGAACCGAGGTGATGGACAAGCTTCACCAGATCGATCCCGTCGCCTATGTGCGCTACGTCTCGGTCTACCGCCAGTTCGACAATGTGGGAGAGTTCATCAGCGAGATTCAATCTCTCGAAAACCGGGCTGCCCGCGACCACATGCAACGGAGACTCTTCAAGGAATGATTTCATCATGATCTGTCTCGTCGGAAAACTACCAGTTCTCCAGGTTGGCCGCCACCAGGTGGCCAGCTACGATACCGACTGGATCGATGTTGCCCTTCAGCGTGCGGCCAAGTCCTGCGACCGGTCCGACTTTCCCTTCATCGATGACATCCGGGATGGCATCCTCCATTACCTCGAGCACAAGTGTCCATGGCGGGTGCTTCCCCTTGAAGATCTCTTTGAGCGGATGAAGCGCATGCTGCGGCGCATCGGATGTGATGCCATCGCCAATAACCTGAAGCCCCTCGCCCCTCCCATTACCCTCTCCATCGCCCGGGCCGCCCGGGAGGCAGGAAACGGTTTCGAACTCGTCTTCTACCAGAAATTACAGGAGGAGATCGATGACCTGCACGCCCGCGGGGCCGAGGAGTTTCATTTCACGGAACTCCGTGAAAGTGCCCGGATCCTCCGCGGGGCCGGCCAGTGGACTCCCCACTGTAACCGGATCCACCAGGAGATTCTGGCCTTCCTCCAGAACATTGCCCAGCAACCTGCCCCTGAGAATCGGAAGATTCACCTGACCATTGACCTCTGAGGCCAGAGGCCGGAATCAGGACAGATGAGGAATTTCGATTCCGGCAGACCACTCCTGCGACCCTTGCCAAT
>MDTA01177244.1_pt1 | contig 11868 bp, 11 predicted proteins | sample 811151 | NCBI WGS metagenome assembly MDTA01 (sample SAMN05326648, study PRJNA326480) | marine metagenome | isolation source: seawater | place: Indian Ocean: South | collected 2010 | reverse complement strand
TGGTCCCATTTCATTTACAAGAAATAAAAAATTTTCACATATTGATAAATTAATTTATTCTTTTTCTAAAAATTTTTCAGATGGTGTTATTTTTCAATCAAATTGGAGTAAAAATAAAAATTATAAATTAGGTTTTGAAAAAAAAATTAAAAGTACGATTATAAATAATGCTCCTGACAAAAATATTTTTAATAAAAAAAAAAATATTAAAAAAAGTCATAAGATAAAAATAATTTCTACTTCCTGGTCCTCTAACTTAAAAAAAGGTTTTAAATATTTGAAATATTTAGATGATAATTTGAATTTCAATAAATTTGAAATTACATTTGTTGGCAATTGTCCTATCAAGTTTAAAAATATAATAACTATAAATGCAGTTAAAAGTAAAAAACTTGCTAAGATACTTAATAGAAATAATTTTTTTTTAACAGCTAGCAGAAATGATCCATGTTCTAATTCTTTATTAGAGGCTCTTCATTGTGGTTTATATCCTATTTATTTGGATAGCGGAGGTCACAATGAATTAGTTAAAAATCAAGGAATAAAGTTTAGAAGTCGAAAGGAATTGTTAAATAAAATCAAACGTATAAAAAAACCAAAAAACTATATTACTAGGAAAAATTTATTATCTGATATTAATCAAGTAAAAAATCAATATTTAAAATTTATCCGTCTAACTAATACAAATAAGCCAAATTTAATTTTAAGATTTTATAAAATTACCAATTTTTTGATTACACTTTATTATATTAAACTTAAAAATTGGCTTTTATGATAAAATGTATTCAATTAACCATTAAAGATATATTTTTAACTCTTAAAAAAGCTTATGAAATTTTGTATTAACCAAAAACAGCTTCAATTTCTAGAAAACTTAATATATCTATAAACCGTTTAAATTAAATATTTATACATTATATTTTATGAAAAACTTCTTTGATAAATTTATTACAGAAAAAAGAGAGAAATTATTTTTAGATGGATTTGTAATAATAAAAAAGGACGATTTTTTATATAACCAGGAATATAACTCTTCAATATCAGCAATCGATAAAAATAACGAAAATTTTGAACTGCAAGCAAAGCAAAATGGCACATTTACTCTGAAACCTAACATTCAACAAAAACACAAAGAATTTTTTTTGGATAATTTATTTAAAAGTAATATTTATGAATTATCTTGCTTAATAGCTGGCCAAAAACTTTTTTTAACAAATTTTAAACATTTTCTTACAAAAGGATTCACACCCCAACTTGGTTGGCACAGAGACACATATTTTAGAAAAAAAAGATTTCACGGACTTATACCAACTGCATATAAACTTGCAATTTATGCTTCTGACGTTATAGAAAAAGATGGTTGTACAGCTTTTATTAAAGGTAGTCATAGACTAGATTTTAATAGTAAATTTTTTGATTATTATTTAACATATTTCACAAATAGAACTCAAAAAATAAATGTTAAAAAAGGAGATGCGTTATTATTTAATGTTAATATTTTGCACAATAGACTAAAAGCAAAAAAAGCCGATTCAACAAGATCCGTAACTATTTATGGATTTGCATTGTCAAAATTTTATCAACAAAAATATTTTAAAGATCAAAATGAGATAATTATTGATTATTTTAATAATCAATTGGAAAGAAAAATTACATGGTAATATTAATCACAGGCTGTTCAGGCTTCATTGGCTATCATCTAGCTAAAGAAATTTTGAAAAAGAATAAAAAAAATAAAGTTATTGGAATTGATAATATGAATTCTTATTATGATGTTGAATTAAAAAAAGCTAGAAAAAAAAAATTGCAGAGCCTAAAAAATAAAAAAAATTTTATATTTATTAAGGCTGACATACAAAACGAAAAAATAATAAATAAAATATTTTCTAAATATAAATTTGATTTAGTCTACCATTTAGCAGCACAAGCAGGTGTAAGGTTTTCAATCAGTTCTCCAAAGCAATATATTGACTCTAATATTTTAGGTTTTTATAATTTATTAGAATGTGTAAGAAAATATAAAACTAAAAAATTTTTTTTTGCATCCTCAAGTTCAGTTTATGGAAGTAGAAAAAATAATTTATTTTTTAAAGAAGAATTTGATACAGATAAACCCTCTTCATTTTACGCAGCCACAAAAAAAGCTAATGAAATTATGGCATATTCTTATAGCAGCTTGTATAAAATCAATATTATTGGGCTTAGATTTTTTACTGCATATGGTCCTTTTGGAAGACCAGACATGGCTTATTATAAATTTACAAAAAAAATAATAAATAATGAGAAAATTCAACTTTACAATAGAGGTAATCATTTAAGAGATTTCACATATATTGACGACGTAATTAATTCAATAATACTGTTAGAAAAAAATTCTAATAAAATAAAGTCTAAATTTGAAATTTTTAATATTGGAGCTTCAAAACCAACATCATTAATAAAATTCTTAAAAATAATTGAAAAAAAATTAGGAAAAAAGGCTAAAATTCAAAATGTTCCCTTGCAGAAAGGTGATGTTATAAAAACAAAAGCATCAATAAATAAGCTAAAAAAAATAACTGGATATCAACCAAAAATTAAAATTGAAGATGGTTTAGAAAAATTTATTAGGTGGTATACAGAATTTAATAAATGAAAACAATTTTAAGAAAAATAAAAAGTTTTTTTTTAAAAGAAAAATACCCATTATTATCAAGAGACGAATATTTAAGATTATTTAACGAAATTAAAAATGAAAAATCACAAGAAGTTAATCGTATAGAACAGTTAAATGGTTTTTTTATTGAAAAAAATTGGATTGATAATCTGGCATTACATACTCAAATAGTAAAAAAGAAAAGTAAACTAAATTATCATCATGGTAGGCTTCTATATTCTGTATTAAGAAACTATATAAAAGAAAATCCAGAATTAAAATTAATTAATATTTTGGAAACTGGAACTGCCAGAGGATTTTCATCGATGTGTATGTCAAAGGCTTTAAATGACTCCAAAAAAATTGGTAAAGTTTATACAATTGATATAATTCCCAACAATCAAAAGATATTTTGGAATTGTATAGATGATTGGGATGGAAAAAAAACTAGAATTGATCTTCTTAATAAATGGAAAAAAGAATTAGAAAATATAGTTTTTCTAACAGGAGATTGCCAAACTGTACTAAAAAATTTTCACTTAGAAAGAGTAAATTTTGCTTTTTTGGATGCACAGCATGATTATGAAAGTATAATGAATGAATTTAATTTTATTTTTAAAAGACAACAAAAAGGTGACTTGATTATTTTTGATGATGTGAATTTTATTGAGTTTCCAGAAATATCAAAATTTATAAATGAATTAAAAAGTAAAAAAATTTATGATATAAATATAGTTTCTTCCTCAAAAAATAGAAGTTATTGTTTGGCAAAAAAAAATAAATGAAATTAAGCATTGATAGCTTCCCTTATTTTTTTGAACCAAAAATTGGTCCATTAATTTTTTTAAAAAGATTGTCAAAATGTATTCAAAATAATTTTAAAAATATTTCAATTTTATCAAGATATAATCCTAATTATGATATTGGAATTTTTTCAACCATTGATAAATCAATATATAATAAACCGTTTATTATAAGATTAGACGGTCTATTTATAGATAAACAAAATACGAAATATGTATCAAGCGAGGAAAATCATAAAATTTTTAACTCAGTTAATAAAAGTGTAGGTGTAATTTTTGTTAGTGATTATTGTAAAAATATTTATGAAAATCTTTTTGGGAAATTAAATAAACCTTATAAAATAATAAATAATGGAGTTTCACTAGATCAATTTAGAGTAGAAGGAACTAATTTTAGAAATAAACTCAAAATAGATAATAAAAATTTTGTAATATTAGCATCAGCATCTTGGAGAAGACATAAAAGATTAAAAGAAACTATTAAATTTTATAAATTATTAAAAAAAGAAATTTCAAACTTGAATTTAATAATTTTAGGAAAGAATGAATTTGTTTATAAAAATACAGATAAAAGCATCGTTTTTGCTGGCCATGTTAAAGAGAAAGATTTAAATAAATGGTATAGGACTGCAAATTTATATTTGCATCTAGCGTGGATAGAACCTAATTCAAATAGTCAAGCGGAAGCAATTGCGTCTGGTATCCCAACATTATGTGCAAATAATGGTGGAAACTTTGAACTAGTTCAAAAGACAAAAGGTGGAATTGTTAGTAAATGTGATGATAAAGTAAAATATGGATTAATTGATTATTATAACCCACCTGACCCAAACTATGAAATTTTAAGTAAAAATTTTTTTGAGATATATAATAATTATAATTTTTTTAAAAAAAATATCATAAGAAACAATATAGATATTAAATTAAGTGCAGAACAGTATATAAATTTTTGTGATAAAATTATTAAACAAAAGTAATGAATATTAAAGTTTCAATAATTTTATCATTATATAACTCAGAAAAGACTGTAGATGAAACAATCAAAAGCATTCTTATGCAAAGTTATAAAAATTATGAAGTTATAATAATAAACGATGGGTCTACTGATAAAACTTACGAAGTATTAAAAAAATATAAAAAAAATAAAAAAATTAAGATATTTAATTTCAATAGAAATTTAGGTCTAGCAATAAGACTTAATTTTGCGATCGAAAAATCTACTGGAGATTATATCGTTAGAATAGATTGCGATGATTTAATGACAAAAAAAAGAATAATTCATCAACTAAATCAATTTAAAAAAGATAGTAGTCTTGATGTTGTTGGAGGATCAGCGCTTTATATTAATGGTTTTAAAAAAAAAAAAATATATCCTGTCAAAAAAGATTCTGAAATTAAAACGAAAATGAATTATCATAATCCTATAATACATTCTTCTGTAATGTTTAAAAAAAAATCAATAATAAAACTTGGTGGATATGATAAAAATTTTCTTAGATGCCAAGATTATGAACTTTGGTTAAGAGGTAAGTCCGTATTAAAATTTCTGAATGTAAAAAAAATATTAGTTATAAGAGATGTTACAAACTTTCAATTTAGATTATCTAATGTATTTTATTTATTAAAGGCAAGATTAAAAAACTCATATAACTTTTTGTATTTTTTATTTATACATATGTTATTTCTGAAAGATTTATTTATATATATAATCATAAAACTTAAAATAAAAAAAATATTATGAAAATAATTATTATAGGCAAAAGAAGTTTTCTATCAAAATGTTTAAATAAATTGATTCCAAATTCAAAATTGATATCTTCTAACTTTATAAATAACAAAAAATTTATAAAAAAATATATTAAGAATGATACGTGCTATATAATTAATTCTTTTTATCCTTTATTTAAAATCCTTGAAAACAAAGCAAATAATAAAAAAATGATTTCTCAATCTGCGATATACTTAACAAAATTAATTGAATTATTTTTAAAAAAAAAAAATATCAAAATACTTTATTCAAGCACATGTGCTGTTAGTGATTTTAATAGTAATATCTACAATTCAAGATCAGTATACACCTCAACAAAAATTATATGCGAACAATTATTGAAAGAATATTGTAAATTAAATAATACTCCACTAATTATTACTAGACTTTTTAATTTATATGGTGGTGATGATAAAGCTTCTATAATTTATAAAATCATATCTGCCAGCAAACATAATTTAATAAAGATTAATAATAATGGAGATTCAAAAAGAGATTTTATACACGTTGATGATGTTGCAAAAATTTATAAGAAATTAGTTAATTCAAAATTTTCGGGGCTTATAGAAATTGGAACTGGAAGACCAGTTGCTATAAAAAAATTATTAAAATTTAATAAAAATTATATTTTAAATAAAAAAAAATTAAAAGAAAGCAATCTCTCAGTAGCTAATGTAAAAACTTTATCCAAATTTTTTAAGGTTAATAAATTTTTAAAGGTTGAAAAATATGTTCAAGATACAGTAAAACAATAAATTATTATCGATAACTAATTAAAAATAGCTGAGTAATAATTTATATTTGAAAATTTTTTATTAATTGTTTTAACTGCCTCTAATTGAATTTTTTTCAAATTTTTATAATTCATTTTTTTTATTTTTTTTAAAATATTTAATAAACTTTCTTCATTTAAATCAAATAGAAAACCATTAAAATTATTTTTAATTATTAGAGGTATGTCCCCAACTTTTGAGCAAATACATATTTTTCCTTCTGACAACGCTTCAAGTAATGAGACTGGACATCCTTCGGTGATAGATGGAAGTAAAAAAATATCTTTTTTTTTTAATATTTTTTCAATTTCTAACTGCTTCTGAAATCCTCTTAATATAATTTTATTCTTTAATTTTTTTTTGTTTATAAATTTTTGTAGAGAATAATATAAATTTTCTTGTGTATTTATTTTAGCACCAACTATGTCATATTCAAAATTACTATTTAGTTTAGATAAACATTTTATAGCAAATAAATGATTTTTTACTTTATTTATATTTCCAATACTTATGATTTTTAAATTTTTTTTATTTACTTTCTTTCTAATAAATTTTTTTTTTTTAATATAAGGTGGAAAATATCTATAGTTCTCAATTTTTAAAGTCTTACAAATATTTTTTGATATACTTAATACTTCAAATTTAAATAATATTTTTGAAACAATAAAAATAATTTTTGAAAAAAAATTTGGTTCTTCTAGAAGATACCAGAATGTTTTCTTACGCATTAAAGACCCAGCAATAATTGGTGCAACGTTAAAAATACTATTACTTAAAAAAACGCAATTATACTTACGAAAATACAAAATAATTTGAAATACATTAATAACAACTTCAATTGGGTATAACAATTTATTAATAAATCGCAAGTTGGTAAGATTAAATTTAGTAAATTTAGATTTTCCAACAGTTACATGTAAAATTTTTTTTTTTTTAAAATTATTTGAAATTCTAAAAATATTTATATGAGGACCACCAATACGATTATCGAAAAAAAAATTGACTATCATTTTTTTATTAACAATATACTTTCTAAAACTAAAGCATCCATATCCGTTCGATTGAAGCAATCAATAGCTTGTTTAGGATTTTCAACTATTGGCTCATTTTCATTAAAAGATGTGTTTAAAAGGATTGGTACTTTAGTAAAATCGTAAAATTTTTTTATTAAATTGTACAATTTTGGGTTATCTTTAAAATCTAAAGTTTGAACTCTCCCGGTTCCATCTACATGTGTAACGGCGGGTATTAATGATCTCTTTTCGGGCAATATTGTTTCTACAAAAGACATATAAGGATTTTTGTTATTTGATTTAAACCATTTTGATTTTTCCTCTTGAATTATTACTGGCGCAAAAGGTCTAAAATTTTCTCTTCTTTTAATTTTTTTATTTATTATTTCTTTCATTTTACTATTTGTTGGATTTGCTAATATAGCTCTATTTCCTAATGATCTTGGTCCAAACTCCATTTTTCCATTAAACCAACCCACAATTTTAGAATTTATTAACAAATTAGTAACTAACTCATTTAATTTATCATTGTTCTTGAATTCCATAATTTCAATATAAGATTTATTTAATTTATTTATGTCATTTTTAATTTCATCAATTGAGTAGCTATTTCCTATATAGGGACTTTTAATATTAATAAATTTTTTAAATTTATGTTTATTCGATAAATTAGATAAACATGCCCCAATAGCTCCACCCGAATCACCTGGACTATAGGGCACAAAAATATTTTTAAAATTTTCACTCTCCATTAATTTTCCGTTAGATAGAGAGTTAAGTGCACATCCACCAGATAAAACTATATTTTCTGAAAAATTTTTATCTATTTTATTTTCTAAAATTAAGTTTAATCTATTTTCAAATACTTTCTGAATAGAAGCAGCAATATCTGATACATACTCAAAGTTTTTTTCAAGATTAATATCATCTAGTTTGAATATATTCTTTATTTTTTCATTCAAAATTATGTTTTGCTTAGGTGAACCCTCAAAGTTATATTGAAAATTTTTTTTATGATGGTTAAAATATTTTAAATTAAGATTTGGGTATGTTCCATCTAAAAAAATTTCATTATTAATATTTTCAAAGTATTTCGGTTTACCATAACTAGATAATCCCATCACTTTGTATTCATCACCATAATTTGTAAATCCCAACAATTGTGTAAATCCTTCATAAAAAACTCCTAGAGAATTGGGATATAGTAATTTATCTATAATTCGGATTTTTCCATTATCGCATTTAGCTAGAGCAATACTGCAAAAATCTCCAAATCCATCTATAGATAATGCATAAGTTCTATCAAATCCAGATGGGAAATAAGAAGATGCAATATGTGATAAATGATGATCTACATAATTAATTTTAAAATTATATCCATCAAATTTTTCATATAGAACTTTTTTCAGTGTTAGCTTATTTGTAACTCTTTTATAAATCTCAAATTTTTTACTTCCAAAAATATAATTTTTTAACGTGAAAAATATTTTTTCCTTAATATTAGATAGTAAGTTTGTATTAACTGCTATATTTATTTCTTCAATATTTTTTCCCCCAATATATTTTATACATTGACGAACAGAATTTTCAGGAAACCCAGCCCAATGCTTAACTCTATTTAGACGCTCTTCTTCAACTCCATATATCAATTCATTATCTACAAATAAAACAGCACTAGAATCAGCATGATTAGCATTTATTCCGATTGTTAAAATCATATTTTATAGTTTATATATATAAAATGATAAAAAAAGAGGATATTTCTTTAAGTGTAATAATTCCGTGCTTCAATGAGGAAAGAACAATTCAAGAAGTGATCAAAAGGATCAAGAATGTAGGCATAGATAATTTAGAAATTATAATTGTCGATGATGGGTCTACAGATGGCACAAATACCAAGATTGAAGAAATTGCAAATCAATCTAAAATAATTCACTTAAAACATTCTAAAAATCAAGGAAAGGGAGCAGCAATTAAAACGGGTGTTGAGAAAGTGAAAAATGATTTAGTCATTATTCAAGATGCTGATTTAGAATATAATCCCAACGATTATATCAATTTAATTTATCCATTTGTTGAAGCAAATGCTGATGTTGTTTATGGTTCAAGATTTTTAGGCAGTCGAAAATATACCAGAATTCATTTTTTTTGGCACTACCTTGCTAATAAAATACTCACATTTTTATGTAATATATTTACCAATATAAATATGACAGATATGGAAACTGGATATAAAGTATTTAAAAAAAATGTTATTAAATCAATAAATATAGAAGAAAAATCTTTTGGTGTAGAACCTGAAGTAACAATAAAACTAGCAAAAAAAAAATATAGATTCTTTGAAGTACCCATATCATATAATGGAAGATCATATGAAGAAGGAAAAAAAATTGGTCTCAAAGATGCTTTCGTAGCTGTTTTCTGTATACTTAAATATAAAATTAAAAATTAAAATTTATTTTATTTTCCAAAAAATATTATTAATATTAAAGTAAAAAATACAAATAATATTGACACTTTATCTTTAAGACAAAATAAGAAAGGATCAATTATTATTTTTCCTGCATCAGCCTTTTTTTTAAGATATAACACCCAGACGGAAAAAGAAGAAACGATAAAAAATACAATATTATTTTCATAAAATATTTGACCGTCACTAAAAATAAAATAATATACTAATATTGCTAAGCTAATTATAAAAAAGAAATAAAAAATAAAGTTTATATTTTTTTGATTGTAATTTTTTGATTTATAGTAACCTAAACCAGAAACTTTAATTTCACTTAGCCTTTTAAGAGAAAGTAATGTCAAAAATACAGCAAAACTTATTGATAAAAGATATATAGAAGTTTCTACATTATAAACAAATTCTCCTGAATATATTCTTATAAAAAGCATTGTTGATATAAAAACTATATCAATAAAAAAAATCTTTTTTAGATAAAATGAATAGATAAGACTAATGGCTAAATATATATTTATAGTTATTAAAAATTTAATTGAAATTATTGCAGCAAATAAATTTGAAATTAAAAATAAAAAGAGAAAAATAATTATTGCATTTTTTATTGATATTTTACCTGATTGTATTGGTCTACTTTTTTTTTGTGGATGGTTTCTATCACTATCTAAATCAACAATATCATTAATTATATAACCTGAAGAAGCAACTAAGCTAAAAGAAAAAAATGCATAGATAAGATCTAAACTAAATAATATATTGTAATTATGTAAAAAAATTCCATTAGAAAAAATTAAAAAATTCTTAATCCATTGTTGAGTCCTAAGTAAAGAAAAAACCATAGAATTATAATTTTTTAGATGTTGAAGACATTATATATTTACCAGTAAATACTTTTTTTTTGAAATATTATTATTAAATTTCATTTTATAAATTATAATTTATAAGTGTAATAAATGAAACATGCTTATAATCTAAAAAGTTTTGGCAATAACATAAAAAAAGACTGTTCAGTAACTTTCTTAAAAAAAGGTTCAAAACAATCATTTAAAAAATTAGAAATTTTAAATTCTATAGCTAGAGGAAAGGGCTGCTCATACGGAGACTCTAGTATTAATCTAAAAAATACAGTTTTAACTAAAAATTTAGATACAGTTCATTTTTTTGACAAAAAAAGGGGAATTATTTCATGTGATTCAGGAATTGAAATATCAAAAATATTGATGTTAATAGTCGACGCTGGCTGGTTTTTACCAGTTACACCTGGTAGTAAAAAAATTAGTTTAGGCGGTATGATAGCGTCTAACGTACATGGAAAAAATCAACATGTTGCAGGTAGTTTTCATAATTATGTAGAGTCTATTAACTTATTATATAAAAATAATAAAATTTTAAATTGTTCAAAAAAAAAAAATAAAAAAATATTTGATTTTACTTTAGGAGGTATGGGTTTAACTGGAATTATATTAACAGCAACAATTAAATTAAAAAAAATTAAAAGTAATCAAATTTTTCAAACAACAAAAGTATATGACAGCATATATGAAATCGTTAACGATATGAAAAATGACAAAAGTGAATATTCTGTTTCATGGTTAGACTTTAATCACTCAAATAGTAGAGGTATTGTTTATTATGGTTCACATAATAAAAAAAAAAGTAAATCAAAATATACACAGAGTTTAAAAAAGAAGATTTTTTTGAAACCTTTTTTACTAAATACTTTAACTATAACTTTATTTAATAAATTATATTTTTATTTAAATAAAATATTTAAAAATAATAAAAACGAAATTTTAGACTTAAATAAGTTTTTTTATCCTTTGGATAATATTGAAGATTGGAATCTACTGTATGGATCTAAAGGTTTTTTTCAATATCAATTTATTGTTCCATATAAATATTGGAAAAAAGCTTACACAGAGATAAAAAATAAGTTTAGCAAATTTAATGTGAAATCATATTTATGTGTTATGAAATTAATGAAAAAAGAAAATAAGACATTAGCATTTTCAGAAGATGGCCTTAATTTTGCGATTGATTTTAGGAACAATAAAAAATCAATTGATCTTATGAAAGATTTGGATAAAGTTTTGGTAAAATACAAAGGTATTATATACTTAGCAAAAGATGCTAGGTTATCTAGTACATTTGCAAATAAACTAGTAAAAAATTACGCATTATTTAAAAATTTTAGAAAAAAAAACAATTTAAATAAATTTTTTAATTCTATTCAATCAAACAGAATTAATTTATGAGAAATAAAAATATAATAATATTTGGTGCTAGCTCTGAAATAGCAAAAAAATTGATAGATAAATTAGAAAAAGATAACAAAATTTTTAAAGTTACATCAAACAAAGATTTAATTAATGAAGATATTCAAAATAATTATTATTTTTGTTCATATGAAGA
>MDTA01157452.1_pt1 | contig 11871 bp, 10 predicted proteins | sample 811151 | NCBI WGS metagenome assembly MDTA01 (sample SAMN05326648, study PRJNA326480) | marine metagenome | isolation source: seawater | place: Indian Ocean: South | collected 2010 | reverse complement strand
GCAGAAGTGTCTTTTATGGTAGCTCTTACTGATGCAATTGTAGAACCATTAGCTAATGCAATATGGTATTTCGTTCTAGATAAAATCTGGACAGCTAAGTATAAAAAATAGTTTATAATAGGCCCCATAAAACATCTTTTTTTATCCAACCTTTATATTCTTCTACACTTATCTTACACCATTCATCTTTGCACTTATGTATCTTGCATAATCTACCTTTTTTGAGAATTGCAAAAGGTTTGGAATAGATAGAAGGTTTTTTAAAAATTAATGTATCATCATAAATTGTGATAGCTGCTTTTTTTTTTGATAATTGTGAAATATGAATCCAACCAGTATTGTTTTCATGATCTCTTATTTTTCTAAAATTTTCAAATTTATCTAGAATTAAAACGGGTAAAAATTTTTTTTTGTAAAATAGTTTTATAGGATATTCAAAAGAGGGCCCTTGCCTTAAATTTACTTTATCATTTCTCAAAGTCAAAAAATATTCTTCTAAAGCAAAAACATTTTTAAAAAATAAAAGGAAAAATATAGAACAAAATATTATTTTGAACATCTATTCTTACAATTTGGATCAAAACTCATTTTTACAATTCTAAAATTAGTTTTAATCGAATTAAATATAATCATATGGTTATCTAAGTTATTTTTAAAACCTAAAATACATTTTAAAACTTCATTTGCTTGAAGAGAACCTAAAATACCTGCTACTGGAGAAAAAATGCCTTCAGACTGGCAATTATTTTCCTCTAAGGGCTCAACTGGCATAAAGCACCTAAAACATGATCTTCTTTTCTTAAAATTAAAATTAAATAGATGACCATCAAACCTACTTATAGCTGCAGCAAATAAATGTTTTTTATTTTTTTTACAAGCATCATTGATTATATAGCGGGTTTTATAATTATCAGTTCCATCACAAATTATATCAAAATCTTTGATGAGGGAGTTTATATTTTTTGAACTTATTTTTTTTTTGTATACTTTAACTCTTAATTCTTTATTAATCTTCATTATCTTATTTTTTGCTTGATAAACTTTAAATTTACCTATGTCATTAATAGTAAAAAGAGTTTGCCTATTTAGATTACTTATCTCGACTTTATCATAATCTACTATACCTAATGTCCCCACACCAGACATAGCTAGATAAGTTAATAAAGGACAACCTAAACCACCTATGCCAATTACCAAAACTTTTGCATTATAAATCTTTTTTTGGCCGCTAATACCAATCTTTTTTAAGATTATTTGTTTTTCAAATCTTTTGAAATCCTTTAAATTTAAATTCATTTTTAAAATTTAGAGCTTTTTTCAAATCGAAAAATTTAATTTTTAGTAATTTTTAATTAAAATTTCTTTCATCAGTTAAAAGTTTGTTTATCACAATTTTTACAATTTTGTTTGCAATAAAACTTTTTCTGTTTCTTTTAACAGTTTGAACTTTTCCATTGTTGTCGATAATTGACACTTCATTATAATCTGAATTAAAACCACTATTTTTTTTTGAAATGTCATTTGCTACGATAAAATCACAATTTTTTTCTTTCATTTTCGTTATTGAATTTTTAATTAAATCTTTTGTTTCAGCAGAAAAACCTACAACTAATTTAGGCCTGTATTTATTGTTCTTTGCTAAAAATTCTAAAATATCTTTATTCATTCTTATTTCTAAAGATTTTATATCAGTATTCTTTTTCAATTTTTCATTTCTTTTTTTAATTGGCTTGAAATCAGTCACAGCAGCGGTGCATATAGCAATATCAACTGGTAAAGATTTCTTAACCTGATTTAGCATTTCCTCTGCGGTAATCACCTTTTTTGTTTTTATACCTTTCTGAGTAATCAAACTTGTTGGTCCAGTAATTATAGTAGTTTTGACTCCCATCTTATTCAGAGCTGAAGCTATTTCGTATCCTTGTTTACCACTTGACTCATTCGATATGTATCTTATTGGATCAAGATATTCTCTTGTAGGACCCGAGGTAACAATAGCTTTTAATTTTTTTTTCTTTACAATATCTTTTTTATGAAAATAATTATCTAGATACGAGTAAATTTGTCTTGGGCTTGACATTTTTCCTTCACCATATTCTCCGCAAGCCATCTCTCCTTTTTCTGGTCCAATAAATAAATATCCATAATCTTGAAGAATTTGAACGTTACTTTGTGTTGCCTTATGTATCCACATTCTAACATTCATTGCTGGAACTAATAAAATATCTTTGTTTGATGCTAGTATTACGGTTGTAGCTAAATCTTCTGCTCTCCCAATCCTCAACTTTGACATGAGGTTCGCAGTTGTTGGTATTGCAACTATTATATCAGCCCATCTTGACAAAGATATATGGTCTATCTCAGCTTCAGTATTTTTATCGAAGATATCTTCAAAAGTTTTGTTTTTTGTTAAAGTTGTTATTGATAAAGGTGTTACAAATTCCTTTCCACTCTTAGTCAAAATTACTTTTACTTCGTTATTATTTTTTTTTAATAATCGAATAAGATCTAGCGATTTATAAGCGGCAATTCCACCACCTACAATTATTAATATTTTTTTATTTTTTACACTCATAATTTATTAGAATACTAATAAAAAGATTATTACAATACCAAAAAAACTAATTATTATATTATTTCTAAAATTTTTAAGTTTCATTTGCTCCATTTCTAAATTCTTGTTTGTTCCAACTGCTAAGCTTAATTTTCCTTCTGCCATCAATTTTAAGGCATAATCAGCTCTATCCATAAATTCTGGTAAGTCAGGTATTCTTTTAAGAATTTCTGAAGAAGTATTTAAAGCAGATCCAATTGTGGATCTTGGGCTTTTTAAATTTTTTAACCAATTTTCGAGAACTGGCTTTGACACTTCCCAAATATTTGTTTCAGGGTAAAGTTTTCTCGCAACACCTTCAACAACGACCATAGTTTTCTGCAATAACAATAGTGGTGGTTGAGTTACCATATTAAATTTTTCAGTAATTTCAAAAAGTTGGGCTAATAAATTTCCACCAGATATATCTTTAATAGACTGTCCAAAAATAGGTTCACCCACTGATCTTAAAGCTTGTGCAAATTCTTCTTTTGATGCACCTCTAGGAACCAAACCAGCCTCGAAATGTACTTCTGCGACTTTAACGTAATCTCTTTTAATAAATCCGTAAAGAATCTCTGCCAAAAATTTTCTATTGTTTTTGTCTAAACGACCCATAATGCCAAAATCTACTGGTATTATTTCTCCTTTAGAATTTACAAAAAGGTTTCCTTGATGCATATCTCCATGAAAAAATCCATCTCTTACAGCTTGCTTTAAAAAATGTTGTATTAGGTTTTCTGCTAGTTTTTTTAGATCGACATTCATTTCTTGCAATTGTTTATGTTCTCTGATCGAAACTCCATCAACTTTATCCAGGGTCAATACTTTTTTCGTAGTGTAATTCCAATAGATTTGGGGAACATTAAATCCTAAATCATTTTTTGTATTTTCATAAAGTTCATTTGCAGCAGCTGCTTCAAATCTTAAGTCCATTTCTATATTTGTTATTTCTCTTAACAAATGCACGACTTCAACCAACTTGAGTCGCTTAGCCTTAGAAAAAGTATTTTCTACTAAGTAAGCAAACAACATTAAAGCATCTAATTCTTCATTAAAAAGTTTTTCAATATTCGGTCTTAAAATTTTAATGGCTACTTGTTTTTGTTTACCATTAAGTTCAATTTTTGCCAAATGAACCTGAGCTATCGATGCAGCTGCAATTGGTTCACCTATTTCTTTTATGTCTTTAAAATAATTTTCGCCTATTTCCTTTTTTATAACTTTTTTTGCATCACTAAGGTCGAACGCTGGCACTTTATCTTGAAGCTTCTCTAAATCTTTTGCTAATTCTTCGCCGATTATATCTGGTCTAGTGGCAAGAAATTGACCTAATTTTATAAAAGTTGTACCCATTCCTTGTAAAGCGAAACAAAGTTTCTCACCAGGAGACTTTTTGTTTTCATACATTCTAGATCCCGACCCAATAGAAATACAATTAAAAAAGAAATTTAAAGGTGCAGGTAAAGCATGTACTTCGTTAATTGTGTCTATTGCCCCTGAAGTGGATAATTTTCTAGATATTTGAAATAATTTTAAAACTCTTTTAATCATCTAAATCTTCCAACCCGAGTGAATTGCTGCAACACCATTTGAAAGATTTCTAAATTCTAAATTTGAAAAGCCTCCATTTTTCATCAAATTCATCAAATCTTTTTGATTATAAAATTTGTCTATACTATTGATTAAATATTCGTAAGGCTTTGCTGAACCAACTACAATTTTTCCAATATGGGGTATAGCTTTAGAATATTGTTTATATAAAAAATTAAAAAATTCATTGTCAATTTTAGAAAATTCTAAGCACATTATCCGTCCACCGGGTTTTAATACTCTATGAGCTTCTTTTATAGATAAATTTATATCGGTAACATTTCTAATACCGAAACTAATTGTATAATAGTCATAAGTGTTATCGCTAACTGGAATTTTTTCAGCACTTGAATTAATCCAATTGATATTTGTAATATCTTTTAATTTTGATTTTCCGTATCCCATCATTTCTAAATTAGGTTCCACACAAGTAATTTGACTTGTATAATTAAATTTTTCAATAATTAATTTAGCAATATCTCCAGTTCCAGATGCAACATCAATCAATTTTGTACCTGATTGAGGATTTAACCAATCAACAAATTTTTCTTTCCAAATGCGGTGTACACCAAACGACATAATGTCATTCATAAAATCATATTTTTTATAAACTTTCGAAAAAACAGAATTGACTAATTTGGCTTTATCTTGAATAGTGTTTTTCATATTAGAATTATATGCCAGAATTACCAGAAGTTGAAGTTGTTAAAAAGTCCTTAGAAAAGAAAATCCAAAATTTAGTAATTAAAAAAGTAAAGATCAAAGATGAAAAGTTAAGGTATAAATTAGATAAATGTGAGTTTTCAAAATTAATTGGACAAAAGATTAAAAGAATTGAGAGAAGATCTAAATATTTAATTTTTACAATAAATAGAAATTTTTATATTTTGGCACATTTAGGTATGACAGGTAAATTTTTTTTTGTTAATAAAAAAAAACAAAAATTTAAAACGAGTTTTTATTACAGACTAAATACAAAAAAAGACAATAAACACGATAAAGTAATTTTTATTTTTAAAAAAAATCAAAAATTAATTTTTAATGATATCAGAAAATTTGGCTTCATAAAAATTTATGAAAAAAAAAATTTTTTTCATAATTCACATTTTAGAAATTTAGGGCCTGAGCCACTAAAAAAAAATTTTAATTATAATTACCTTAAAAAGTATATTGCAGGACGAAAGAGATCAATCAAAGATTTGTTGATGGATCAAAAATGTGTTTCAGGTTTAGGCAACATATATGTAAACGAAATTCTTTTTTTAAGTGGAATTAATCCAAGAAGAAAAGTACAAAGATTAAATGATGAAGAAATTGAGAGAATTATAAAAAACACAAAAAAAATTTTGAAAAATTCAATTAGACTTGGCGGATCAACTATCAAAGATTTTTCTAGTGACGATGGAAAAAAAGGTTTATTTCAACAAAATTTTAAAGTTTATAACCGCAAAGGAGAAGAGTGTTCTAACATAGATTGTAACAAGAGTATTATAAAAACTGTAATCTCAAATCGATCAACTTTTTTTTGTAGCAACTGTCAAAAATAATAAAGTTGACCCTCATTATACGTCAATATATATACAAATAAAAATGCCAAATACAAAATCAGCAATTAGAAGAGTAAGAAGAGTAAAAAAACAAACTCAAGTGAACAGAGTTAGAAGGAGTAAATACAAAAATGCAATAAAAAAAATGGATTTACTCATAAAAAATAAGGAAAAAGAAAAAGCAAAAAAATACTTCTCAAAATTCCAATCAATTCTAATGCAGGTTGCCAAAACTGGTATTATAAATAAAAAAACTGCTTCTAGAAAAATTTCAAAAATTTCCAAAAAAATTAAATAAGCATTAACAATCAAAAGTTGATAATTTTTTATTTTTAATAACTATATTTAGATTCTTTAAACAAAATATAGTTTCATTTTAAAGTTGTAATTTTTTTTTTGGAGATTCTCTTAAAGCGATTACTTTGCAACCTCGTTTAATTTTTTTTTTTAATTACAACCTCTACATAGTTGCAAATTTTTTTTAAAAGTCGTTTATGAGAATCTCTCAAAAAATTAATTGCATGGAAAAAAATATTAAAAAGCAAACAGTTTATGTCTCTGAAGAAGAAAAAACGTTAAACTGGGAAAATGTTCAAGAGTCTTTCAAAAAAACTTTTGGTTCTGAAATTTATACAAGTTGGCTTCAAAAAATTTCTTTGATTAAAGAATACAACGATTATTTGATACTAGGGGTGCCAACTAGATTTTTTAGAGATTGGATTGTATCAAGGTATTTAGATAAAATGCTAGAACAAGTAAAAAGCTTTAAATTAAGTTTAAATAGAATTGAATTTAAGATTATTGAGGAAAATAAACAAGACCAAGAAATAATAAAGATTAATGAATTATCTAAAGTAACAGAAATAAGAGACTCAATACTAAACTACAACAGACTCAATCCAAATTTAAATTTTAAAAATTTTATTCAGGGAAAGAGCAATGATATAGCCTTATCATATTCGAAAAAGGTCTGTGAGCATGTTTCAAGATATAATCCTTTATATATATGTGGAGGTGTTGGATTGGGTAAAACCCATCTGCTTAATGCTATAGGCCTAGAACTTCAAAGCGAAAATAATGTTATGTTTATATCTGCAGAGAGATTTATGTATCATTTTATTAAATCAATTAAAAAAAATGACATGGTTAATTTCAAGGATTTTTTCAGAAAATCCTCAGTTTTTATAATTGATGATATTCAATTCATTAGCGGCAAGGAAAGCCTTCAAGAAGAATTTTTTCATACCTTCAATAGTCTTATGGACAAAGGATCTCAAATTATAATTTCCTCTGATAGATCGCCGACAAAGTTAGATCGAGTTCAAGATAGAATTAAATCAAGGTTAGCAGGTGGTTTAGTTGTAGACATTGAGACTCCAGACTTAGATCTAAAATTAAAAATTATAAAAAATAAAGTTGAAGAAATTCAAAATCAATTTAAAGAGAACATAAATTTAAGTGAAGATGTGATGAATTATATTGTTGCTGAAAGCAAAACAAATATTAGAGATTTAATAGGAATATTGAATAGAGTAATTGCCTTCAGTAGGGTGCACAACAAGGTTTTAAATGTAATTGATTGCAAAAATATTTTAAAAGATATTTTTAATCAGACTAAAGTAATCACTGTTGATAAAATTCAAAATGTAGTTTCAAACTATTTTAATATAGCTTTAAGTGAAATGCTCTCACAAAGACGTTCAAGACCTTTAGCTAGACCAAGACAAATAGCAATGTATCTCGCAAAGAAAATGACTTCTCGTTCTTTACCAGAAATTGGACGAAGATTTGCAAATAGGGATCATACAACTGTCATACATGCTGTTAAAACTATTAATAGACTTTCCGAGCAAGATGATGAAATGAAAAAAAATATAAACCAAATTAGAAGCCTGCTGTTAGAACAATAAATAATGCAATTTGTAGTCAAAAGAGATGCTTTATTGAAATCACTAAATTTTGTACAAGGCGTTGTTGAAAAAAAAAATACACTGCCTATTCTTTCCAATGTACTTCTTCAACTGAAAGATAAAAAACTTTATATTGTAGCCACAGATCTAGATATTATTTTTTATGACGAGATAAAAGATGTCAAAGTTATAAATGAAGGTAGCACAACAACTTCTGCAGCTATCCTTTATGACATTTTAAGGAAAATTTCTTCAAATACTGAAATTAAGTTTGATCTTAAATCAGATAATAAATTAAGTTTAAAAAGTGAAAACTCAGATTTCAATCTTTTATGTTTACCGACTGATAATTTCCCTACATTTGCTGATGAATTTAGCGATCAAGAAATAAATTTAAACAATACAAAGTTTTTAAAACTCTTAAACAAAACAAAAATTTCAATTTCTAATGATGATACTAGACATTATTTAAACGGAGTTTTTCTACATATTTCAGAGTCTCAAGGCAAAAACTATTTAACAGGTGTAGCAACTGACAGTCACAGATTATCTTCTAGTAGCGTTGAACTTCAAGAAGTTGAAAATTTTTCTCCAATCATTTTACCCAGAAAAACAGTTTATCAACTGTGTTCACTATTAGCAGACACAACTGATCAATTAACAATTCAAGTGAGTGAGAATAAAATTAAATTTAAAATAGGTTGTATAAAGCTTATATCAAAAGTAATTGATGGAAAATTTCCTGATTATAAAAAAGTTGTTCCTACAAATAATGATAAAACTTTGATGGTACCTTCAAAAGATTTTATTTCATCAATAGAACGAGTGGCAAGCGTTTCGTTGGATAGGAAAGAGGGAGTTAAGTTGATAATTAATAAAGAAAATATCCAACTTTCAGTGAATAGCGCAAATTCTGGAGAAGGTAACGAAAAAATAAATGCAAATTTTAATTCAGAAAATTTAAATATCAGTTTTAATTCAAAATATTTAATTGATATAGCTTCTGAAGTTGAAGATAAAAATTTAAAAATAAATTTTAAAGACTCGGTTTCTCCTGTTCTTATTGAAGATTTGTCTGATAAGAATAGTTATTACGTCATAATGCCAATGAAAATCTAAATTTTACTATTTTTAACTTTTTTTTTAATTTTTGCTTTAAAACTGTTGATTTTAAAGACTTCTAGGTCATTTAGCACTGAGTTCATTTTCTATTGTTAAAAAAAAATGATATGTTTAGTAATCCTAAAAAATGTCTAAAAATTCTGAATTAAATACCAATAGATCTTACGGAGCTGACTCAATTAAAGTTTTAAAGGGTCTAGACGCAGTTAGAAAAAGACCTGGTATGTATATAGGTGATACAGATGATGGTTCTGGATTGCATCATATGGTCTTTGAAGTTGTAGATAATTCAATAGATGAGGCTTTAGCTGGTTACTGTAAAAATATAGTTGTTACAATCAACTCTGATAATACTATTTCTGTTGAAGATGATGGTAGGGGTATAACAGTTGATATGCATAAGAGTGAAAAGATCTCAGCTGCAGAGGTAATTATGACGCAATTGCATGCTGGAGGAAAGTTTGACCACGATTCTTATAAAGTTTCTGGTGGTTTGCATGGTGTAGGAGTATCAGTGGTTAATGCTTTATCAGAAAAACTAGACCTAAAAATTTTTAGAGACGGGAGAGAGTACGAGATAAAATTTAAAGACGGAAACTCAATTAAACCTTTGAAGCAAGTAGGAAAGACAAAAAAAAAGGGGACTAAAATTACCTTTTTACCTTCGAAAGAGATTTTTTCCTCAATTAAGTTTAGCTCAAGTGTACTTGATAAACGATTAAGAGAACTTGCTTTTTTAAATAAAGGGGTTTCAATAAATCTAATCGACAATTCACAAAAAAAACAAAAGGAGTATCCACATAAATATGATGGCGGAATTCTTGAATTTGTAAAATATATAAATCAAAAAAAACCAATTTTGGTAAATAAAAATGAAAAAGAAGTTTTTAAAAAGCCCGTTTATGTTAATGCTACAAAAAATAATGTGATTGTTGAGTGTTCTTTTGAATGGAACGCTGGCTATAGTGAGGATGTTTTACCATTTACAAATAATATTCCGCAGAAAGACGGAGGAACACACTTGCTTGGTTTTAGAAGCGCATTAACAAGAGTTATTAATAAGTATTCAGGCGAAAAAAGTAACAAAAGAAATAAGATTTCCTTATCTGGTGAGGACATTAAAGAGGGATTGACAGCAGTTCTATCAATAAAAATGCCTGATCCAAAATTTTCTTCTCAAACAAAAGATAAATTAGTTTCTTCAGAAATAAGAAATATTGTAGAGCATATAATTGGAGAAAAAGTTTCAACATGGTTTGATCAAAATCCCTCAATTGCAAAAACTGTTATAGAAAAAATTACCCAAGCTGCGATGGCTAGAGAAGTTGCAAGAAAGGCTCGTGATAGTGTTAGACGTAAAGGTACATTTGAGTTATCTGGGTTACCCGGCAAACTTGCTGATTGCCAGATTCAGAAAAGAGAGGGTACAGAGTTATTTATAGTTGAAGGGGACTCTGCGGGTGGATCAGCTAAACAAGGAAGGGTTAGAGAGTTTCAAGCCGTATTGCCATTAAGAGGTAAAATTTTAAATACTTTCGTCAATGGTAAAAAAAATGGAGAAGATCAATCTACTAAAGCACTATCAAAAATGATGTCATCAAGTGAAATTGTAACTTTAATCAATGCACTAGGAACAGGTTCAAAAGATTTTAATATTGAAAACCTTCGATATGATAAAATAGTTATAATGACAGATGCTGATGTTGATGGTTCTCATATTAGAACTTTATTATTAACTTTTTTTAATAATTTTCCTTTTAATCAATTAATTGAAAATGGTCATATATATTTAGCTCAACCGCCACTATTTAAGGTTACAAAATCGAACAAAAGTCTTTACATTAAAGATGAAAAAGCGTTAGAAGAATACATTCTTAAAACATCTAAAATTGATAAAAAGCTTAAAAAGGGAACAAAAGAATTCAAAGACTTTTTGCAAACTCAAAGAGAAAAACTTTCCATCCAGAGATTCAAAGGATTAGGGGAGATGAATCCTGAGGAATTATGGGAAACAACCCTGAATCCTGAAAATAGAACAATGCTTAGGGTTCAATATTCAAAAGGAACAAAGGATAAATCAAAAGAAGATCAAAAAATGATTGAAGTTCTAATGGGTGACGAAGTTGCCCCAAGAAAAGATTTTATAACTAACAACGCTTTAGAAGTTATTAATCTAGATATTTAAAAAGTAATGAATTTTTCCACTCTTTTCCGAACAAAAGAGAATTTAAGCCTAGATAAAAATACGTTAACAATTTTAAGGTATATAGCTATTATCGGACAAATCTTAGCAATAAGTATAGTTTTTTATTACTTAAATTTACCTTTTCCAATTATAGAAAGCTATTTGATCATTTCATTGGGTTTAGCCACAAATTTGTATCTTCAATTTGTAATTAAAATCAATCAATTAAAAGATTTCTATGCAGCTCCTTTCTTACTGATCGATTTATTACAATTAAGCGCCCTACTTTATTTGACAGGTGGAATTTTTAATCCTTTTTCTTTTCTATTAGTAATTCCAGCCATAGTTTCCTCAACATTTCTAAGTATGGGTACAACAATAATTTTAGGCTTAATAACATCATTGCTTTTATTAACCATATCATTTTTTTATTTACCTTTACCAGGGGAAGATATGAATTTGTTACATTTTCCAAATTTTTATAAAATTGGAATTATAATCTCCATATTGATTGGTTTAATATTTTTAAGCTATTTTGGTATTCGTTTCTCCGGTGAAAAAAAGAAAACAGAAGAAGCTTTTAAAAAACTCCAAGAAGTAATTTATAAAGAATATGAACTTGAGTCTCTAGGGGGGCAAGCTGCAGCAGCAGCACATTCGCTAGGAACACCTTTAGCAACGATAAGCGTAGTTGCAAAAGAATTGAAAAAAGAAATCGGAGATAACAACGAGCTATCTAAAGACATTGATCTGTTAATTAGTCAATCAAAAAGATGTAGTGAAATTCTCAAAAGAATTTCAAAAAAACAAATAGAGGAGGACAAATTTTTTAGCTCGACAAAATTAGAAAATTTACTTGAGGAAATCATAAATTCTTTCAAAGAGACAACTTCTAAAGAAATTATTTTAGTTTCTGATAAT
>MDTA01065214.1_pt1 | contig 11871 bp, 13 predicted proteins | sample 811151 | NCBI WGS metagenome assembly MDTA01 (sample SAMN05326648, study PRJNA326480) | marine metagenome | isolation source: seawater | place: Indian Ocean: South | collected 2010 | reverse complement strand
CCGGCTTCCTGGCCGAGTAGGGCCTGATTCAGTCGAGCAGTCGACGCCTGGCCAGTCGCAGCTTGGCGCTGCGACTGCGGGCATTCCGCTCTTGTTCAGCGTCGTTGGCGATGAGGGGCTTGCGTGTGATGCGCTGCAGGCGTTCATCGGAAAGAAAGGCCGTCTTGACGCGCCTGTCTTCCAAGGAATGAAAGCTGATGATCGCCATCAGCCCTCCCGGCTGAAGCCAGCCGGGAGCCTTCTCAAGCAGCTGATCGAGGACCCCGAGCTCATCGTTAACGGCGATGCGCAGGGCTTGGAAGGTCCGAGTCGCCGGATGAATGCGCCCGCGGCGCGCCTTGGGTGGGTAGCAACCCGCGACGGCGTAGGCCAAAGCGGCTGTGCCGGAATAGGCGCCACGATCGTTCAGATCCGCCTTAATGCGACGGGCAATCCGCCTGGACAGTCGCTCTTCGCCGTAGCGATAGATCACATCAGCCAGGTCCGATTCCTCCAATCGTGAGATCAGATCAGCCGCCGTTTCGCCACCACCTCCAGGGTTCATGCGCATGTCAAGGGGGCCATCCAGGCGGAAACTGAATCCCCGTTCCGCTACATCCAGCTGCGGACTGCTGACCCCAAGATCCGCCAGCAACAGTGCGACCGGTTCGGAAGGGGCGTAATCCGCGAAATTGGTGGCCACGATTGTGACCCGATCGGCAAAGGACTCCAGTCGTTGGGCTGCTGCGGCCCTGGCCGTGGCGTCCTGGTCGAGCCCCACCAAATGCAGCGCTGGATAACGATCCAGCAGCAATTGGCTGTGCCCCCCACCGCCGAGCGTGGCATCCACAAACAAACCGCTCTGCCAGTGATCACTAGGGTCTTGAGCCAGCGCTTGGAGAAGCGGTTCCGCCAGAACTGGCACATGGTTGAAGGTCTGATCGGACCTGGAAGGCAGATCGGGCATGGGTCCTTCCTAAGATCTCGTCACCAACGTTGTTCCTCGGCCCCATGACGCAGCTGGAAACGCGCACGGAGCCGATGGTGGTCAACTTCGGCCCGCACCATCCGTCCATGCATGGGGTGCTGAGGCTGGTGGTGACGCTCGACGGCGAAGACGTGGTGGATTGCGAGCCGGTGATCGGCTACCTACACCGCGGCATGGAGAAGATTGCCGAGAACCGCACCAACGTGATGTTCGTGCCCTACGTGAGCCGCATGGACTATGCGGCGGGCATGTTCTACGAAGCGGTCGTGGTGAACGCGCCCGAGAAATTGGCCGACATTCCCGTTCCCAAGCGCGCCAGCTACATCCGCGTGTTGATGCTGGAACTGAACCGTATTGCCAATCACTTGCTTTGGCTTGGCCCCTTCCTCGCCGACGTCGGTGCTCAGACACCCTTCTTCTACATCTTCCGGGAGCGGGAGATGATCTATGACCTCTGGGAAGCCGCCACCGGTCAACGCCTGATCAACAACAACTACTTCCGGATTGGTGGTGTGGCCGCCGATCTCCCCTGGGGGTGGCTTGAGAAATGCCGCGACTTCTGTGATTGGTTTGGCCCGAAGATTGACGAATACGAAAAACTGATCACCAACAATCCGATCTTCCGACGGCGAATTGAAGGCCTGGGCGTCATCGGCAAAGAGGATGCAATCAACTGGAGCCTGTCGGGGCCGATGCTGCGGGCCTCCGGGGTGCCGTGGGACCTGCGCAAGGTGGATCATTACGAGTGCTACGACGATTTCGACTGGGACGTGGCCTGGGAGAAGGAGGGTGACTGTTTCGCGCGTTATCGGGTGCGGATCGAAGAGATGCGCCAATCCCTCAAGATCCTGCGCCAGGCCTGCGAGATGATTCCGGGCGGCCCGACCGAAAACCTGGAAGCCAAGCGCATGGCGGAAGGCAAGGACAGCGAATTCGCTGGCTTCGACTATCAGTACGTAGCCAAAAAAGTGGCTCCCACCTTCAAAATCCCCAACGGCGAGCTCTACACCCGTCTGGAATCAGGCAAAGGCGAGATCGGCATATTCCTGCAGGGGAATAACGACGTCACACCCTGGCGCTTCAAGATCCGTGCCGCTGACTCCAACAACCTGCAGATCCTTCCTCACATCCTCAAGGGACACAAGGTGGCAGACATCATGGCGATTTTGGGGTCGATCGATGTGATCATGGGATCGGTGGACCGCTGATTTGCTGACCCAGTCATTCGTTGCCGCTCTCGACCAGTCCCTGCCGTGAGCCAACGAAGCCTGGCCAAATCGTCTCGCCCAGAACATCGGGGTTCAGCCGAGAGACAGGAAAAAAGAAGCAAAAAATAAGGCGGAATTGGCCAATACCGCTTCGACAAGAATGCCGGCATTCGCCTGATCCAAACCATTCAGTCTGAAGTGCTCAATGTGCCCTTCGGTGTGGCAACTACAACGGACGGGGTCGGCCAGGCCGACCCCGTCGTGACGCCACTCATTGGTCCCGTGGACCTTCTGTTTTGAGCGTTCCTGATCTGGTCAGGCGAGATCAGATCAGCCGCCGGCGCTCATGCCGGCTGAGCCACAACAGCACCACCACAAGCACCGGCGTCTACACCCCTGGGTCTTGCAGCAAAAAGCGCACCAGCCCTGCCATTCGCTTTGTGATGCACTAGTGCCAAGGTGACAGTGCGCTGCCGTAAGAACAACAGCCGTGATGACGTCACCCGCCTGGTTACGACTGCGCCGTGTGGTGCGTTTCGGAGACACCGACGCGGCCGGCGTGATGCATTTCCATCAACTGCTGCGCTGGTGCCATGAAGCCTGGGAAGAAAGCCTTGAGGCCCAGGGCATTGCCACCGAATCGGTGTTCCCCGGCTGCCGCGGCCAGGAACGCTGGCCTGACGTGGCGTTGCCGGTGGTGCACTGCCAAGCGGACTTTCTCAGACCCGTGCATGGCGGTGATCAACTCAGCGTGCACCTAAGCCCACAACGGCTGGATCCCAGCAGCTTTGAGGTGCAGTATCGATTTCTGCTGAGGGATCAGGATGTGGCCCGGGGATGCATCCGCCACGTGGCCATCAGCACCGAGACTCGACGGCGCTGCGCTCTGCCCGACACGGTTGAACGCTGGCTAGAAGCGGCCCAGATCGGACGGATCAGCGAACTTTGAGGCGTTGATCGCCAGCCCCTCGACGAGACGAGCGGCCCAAAGCCCACACCAGAGCGGTGATCTGCACGGGCAACATGGCCAGCGCCAGCATCAGAGGATGGAAGCCGGTGTGACCCTGCTGCGACCACAGCGCGCCACTGACGCCCGCCGCCACAACGAGCCACTGGGTTGGAAGTGCAGAGGACAAGCGCTTCGTTGGCATGGTCAGCTCAGAACCATTCCTGCTGGTGATCGAGGTAGATCTCCCGAAATTCGTCGGGAGTTTTGGTGAGGTAGATGACCCCCTCAATCAATCCGATCAGCGACATCAGACCGGCGGCAATTCCGCAGGTGATGGCACCACCGGCCACCCCAACGATCAACATGATGATGCCGGCGTTGTTGTAACCCAGCACAAACTTGTGCACGCCCAGTGCACCGAAAAAGATGGCCAAAAGTCCTGCAGCAAGCTTCTTGTTGCTGACTTCAGTGTCAGACAACGTCGTCATCCGGTCCCTGCTGCTGATCTGATTGTTGCGAGACCAACCAGGTCTGCCAACGCTGACGATCCCACTTCCCTGCCCGCGAAGGCTCCAGGTCCGGACATGACACCCAGCGCCGCGGTCGTTCCGCTGCAGGCCAGTCAGACACCAATGCCCTGAGCGCATCCATCCGGGCTGGATCTCGATCCAACGTTGACCAGCGCACCAGGGCCACCAATCGCGCCCCCCACTCCGGATCGGGCAGCCCAAGGATCAGCACGGCTGAAAGGGGCAGCTCAAACTGATCCACCAGGCCCAGCAGGCGATCCTCCAACTGCTCAGGAAAGACCGTGACTCCACCGGACTGCAAGGCACCATCGCAGCGACCCACAACCTGCAAGTCAGGAACGACCTGAGCGTCGCCCAGTGTCGCCAGATCACCGCTACGCCACCACCCCTCCTTATCCACGAGAGGCTGGAGTCCACCCGATGGATCAAGCCTGGCCACAGCCAGACGGTCACAGTGCACGGCCAGTGCTCCATCGGGATCCAGCCGCAGACGCACACCCTCGAGAGGTTGGCCGCAGCTGCGATGGCCGGCCAGGAAAGCCTGGGGCGTCTGAACCGTCACCATCGCCGCGGTTTCCGTGGCGCCATAACAAGGGGCCAAGCGCAAGCCTGCCTGGCGAGAGAGCGCCGCGAGGTCCAACGGCAAAGCGGCTCCTCCCACCCAAATGACGTCCATGGCCTGAAGCCAGTTGCAGCCATCGGGGTGGGCCAGCAAGCGCCGCAATTGCGTGGGCACCAGCGACAGCAGCATCGGGCGCTGCCGCCAGCCGGGGTGCTGACGGCACTGCGCCAACAAAACCGAGGGCTGCTTCATCAATTCAGACGCCAACCAACCATGGCGCGACCCCCACTGACGCGCGCGCCACCAGGGCATCAGTCCGCTCACATGCTGAAAGGGCAGAGGATTCCAGACCAGACACGCCTCGGGATCCAGCCCAAGCCGTTGCAGCCATCGGCCACACACTTCAGCCGAGCGTTCGAAGTTGGCGAGCGGGTGCAGACAAAGCGACCGGCCACCGCTGCTGCCACCGGTTGACAGCACCAGACCGGGTCCTTCAGGCCAAAGCGCCGACGGCTGCTGAAGCCCGAGCACATCCGCCCCTTCTTGAGGCCCCACCAACCGCACCCAGCTCCGGCTCTGCAACAGCTTCAGCAACGCGGTGGCCGTGCTCTCCGGTGCCGCAGGATCGCAGGGCAAGGCCACCAAGTCGTGCATCAACACGCTCCTCCAGCGGCCGCCCAGACCTGAACAGGATCCGCACTGAAGAGGGGACCTTCAGGACACCAGCCTGGTGCCAGTCCAGGCGCTGCGGGTGTTGGCCCCTGCCATTGAAGGCGCGACAGCAGGGCCAGCCAACGAAAACCGATGCCCGTCTCAAAGGCAGTGCTCACCATCAGCCGAGGCCGACCCTGCTGCAACTGCCGCAACAGGGGTCTGGGATCCCCTTCCAGCAGGGGGCGTCGCACTTGCCATCCCTGCCACTGCTCACGCCATACAGGGTGGGCCTGCAAAGACTCATCCAGTGCCACGGGAAGGCGTTCAGCCAGCCGGGTTAGACCATCCAGATCATCCACTGCGAGGGGCTGCTCCAACCATTCCAAGCGCGGATCAGCGGCCAGCACCTCCACCCAGCGGTTCGCCTCCGCCCGGTCCCAGCCGGCATTGGCATCCAGGCGAAGACGCGCGGTTGCAGGAAGACGTTCCAGCAGCTGGTGGAGCAGCAACCATTCGAGCTCTGGATCCGCCGCAGCCACTTTCCATTTGACAGTGATCCCCGGTGACGTCACCGCTGAGGCCAGGACGCGTTCGAGCTCCGGCAGCATCAACGATCCAGCGGGCAACAGATGCGCCGCAGGAGGGGCCGGATGCCATGGGCCCAGATCAGCTTCTAGTTCGGCCAAGGCAGCACCGACTGCAAACGCAACGGCTGGCGGCAGCTGCGGCAGCACTGCCTCCAACTGATCGCGGCTGACGACAACCTCGGCTGTCGTCAGCCAATCAGCCAGGGCTTGCTCACAAGCCTGGCGCTCCTGTGGCTGCAAAGGAGCCACCTCTCCCCAGCCCTCACGGCCTGTGTTTGGACAGACGATGCGCAGCAGCCAGCCGTCTCGCTGTTGCCAAGAGCCACTGGCGGTCGTCAGCGGACGAGACAGAGCAAAGCCATAAGGACGCAGCGCCAAAGAGAGCCTCATGCGCTCAGACGCTCCCGGCCATGGAGGCACCAAACCAGGGCCCCATCGCCAAACCGATACTCAAGCCAAGTCCATTGAGGCCCTGAAAACGCAAGGCGAGAAACTTGCTGCCCTGAATGCGTTCTGGCTCAGCGTGATGGCTGCGCAGCAAACGAATCAGCGCTGCCGCCGCAGGCAAGCCCAAGGCTCCGAGCAACGCAGTCGGAGGCCAATCGCCATGGAAAACGGGTGCCCACTCCAGCGCCAGGGTTCCTGCGACAAACCAGGGCACTAGGGCCGACGCCCGTGCGGTGCCCAGACGCACCACAGGGGACTGCTTGCCGTGGGCCGCATCCTCATCGACCTGATGGAAGTGCGAACAGAACAGCACCAGGGACGTGGCCAGAGCGGGACCTGACCCCAGCAGAAAAGCGACATCCCATGGCACCACTGCCCAAGCACCGGCCTTTGCTGCAGGAGCCACCACCAACAGCGCAGCTGCTGTGGCGAAGGGACCAAAGGCCAGCCAGCAAAGCGGTTCGCCCAAACCGAGATAGCCAAGGCGGAACGGCGGGCCTTGGTAGAGATAGCCAATGCCGCAGCTCACCAGCACCAGCGCCAGCACCGAAACACTGCTCTGAAGAGCCATCAGCGACATCAGCAGCAATCCAGCCAAGAGCACCAGGGTTGACAGACGACGGACCGGACGGCGACGACCAAGCAGGGCAACCACGGAATGAGGCTTCGCTGTGCTGTCGATCCCGGTGTCGGCATCAAACAGGTCGTTGCTGAGGTTCTCCCAGAGCAGCAACAGAACTGCTGCCAGCAGAAATCCAAGCGCCTGGCCCCAGCGCACCGGAAGCCCCGCCCCGACGCGCCAGCCAATCGCAAGAAGCAGTGGCATCACCGCGACGGAGTACATCGGCCACTTGATTGCGGCTTTCCAAAGACGCCGCCGCTCAGTGCGCGGTGAGTGAAGGGTTGCAACAGCCTGGCGATCTTGCATGGACTGGGCGCACTCAGCCCGCTTCAAGACCCATACATTTGAGCAGTCCCTCGCCTGATCTGCTGTCCGGATGTCGGCCGCACCCCACGACAGCTGCTCTGCGGTGTCCTTCAGCGACTTGCTGGAGCGAGCGCAACGCGCCTGGGCTCAGCGATCCCTCGAGGATGGAGTGCTGAGCCTGGCGCTGCCGGTGCAAGGCCTCGACCCCCTGCACCAGCTCGTGGATCTGGAAGCTCACGACCCCTTCCGTTTTCTTTGGGACAGCGCACCGGGCCTTTGCTTAGCGGCAGCAGGACGCTGCCATCACCTGGAACTGTCCAGTGCCAAACGCTTCGAACTGGCGCAGCGATTCAGTGACGTGACCCTGGGACGGATCCTGGATGGCACGCCGGACGCACCAGCTCAGGCACGCTCTCGCATTCTTCTCGCATTTTCCTTCTTTGAACAGACCAGCGAGCAGCAACCCCAAGGAGGCATGCCCTCGGTGCAAGCGGTTCTTCCTCGCTGGCAGCTCAGTCGGCATGGGCGCCAGGGGTGGCTGCGCGTGCATGGGGTGGTGCAACAGGCCAGCGATGTCCGCACGCTCACGGAATCGCTGTGGGTGATGGCAGAACAGTTGCGCTCCCGGCAGCACGCCTGGAGTCCATCCATGGACACCGTGAGCGGCAGCATCACCCCTGGAGCCTGGGAGCAGAACTACACACCGGCCCTGGAACGCGGCCTGGAATTGGTCAACAGCGGTGAACTGCACAAACTGGTCCTGGCGGTGCGCCAGACGGTGAGCCTCACGGAACCCCTCGATCCGCAACCGCTGTTGCAACGGCTCCGTCATCAGCAAGCCGGCAGCTGCCGCTTCCTGTGGCAAAAAGACGCTCAAGACAGTTTCTTCGGCGCCTCGCCAGAGCGACTGCTAAGCCTTCGCAACGGACAACTGCGCTGCGATGCGCTCGCTGGCACCGCAGGCCAGAACGACCAGGCGGCCTCGTTGCTTAGTTCAGACAAAGATCGTCGGGAGCACGAACTGGTGGTGCAAGCGATCACCGACCACCTCATCGATCGCGGGCTGCAGCCACGACGCCCACGGCGCCCGCAACTGGCTCGCCATGGGCAACTGGTGCATCTGCATACGCCCATCACCACCTCAGCCCCGGGTCAATCCCCGCTCGCCCTGGCCGGCGTGCTGCACCCGACGCCGGCGGTTGCAGGTCTGCCACGGCGTGACGCCATGCGTTGGTTGCGCAGCCTCGAACCATTCGACCGGCAGGGCTACGCCGCACCGATCGGCTGGATCGATAGTGCGGGGGATGCGGAATTACGCGTTGCGATCCGCTGCGGACATGCCCATGGCACACAACTCGATCTCACCGCAGGTGCCGGGCTGGTGCGCGGCTCCGTGGCTGACCGTGAACTTCAAGAGGTGGGACTGAAACTCACGGTGCTGGCAGGTCAGCTGGATCTGATGTCAGGGAATCGGCAGGGAGCGCAATCGCCATTGCATCGATGACTGGTTCAGGGTCGTTCCAAACGGTTCAGCCCTGCCACCGAGATGTTCACTGAGGAAGGCCTCTTGGAGCGCTGTCATCGCCAGCGCATTGCGCGGGTTAGCGAATCCGTGACCTTCATCGGGAAACACCACGAAATCAATCGGCAGATTCCGTTTCGCCATTGCGGCCGCGATTGCCTCACTCTCACTGAGCTTGACCCTGGGGTCATTGGCGCCATGCCCCAGCAGCAGCGGTCGCTGAATCCGTTCCACATGCTGAAGCGGCGAAATGGCATCCAGATCCACCGTCCCCACCCCGATCATCCGCTCGAAATTGATCCGGAGAGATTCCCAGTAAGGAGGGATCGAATCAATCAGGGTGCGCAGATTGGACGGACCCACCTCAGCGATGGCGGCGGCGAACAGCTCAGGATCGCGGGTGAGACCAGCCAGCGCGGCATAGCCCCCGTAGGACGCGCCCATGATCGCGATGCGATCAGGGTCGGCGATCCCTTCATCGATCGCCCAGCGGACGGCATCCACCAGATCGTCTTGCATCGCGGCGTACCACTCGCCTTCGCCCGCCAGGAGATGCTCCTTCCCGAAGCCGGTGGAGCCGCGGTAATTCACGCTAAGGGCGTGATATCCACGATTCGCCAGCAACTGATGGGTGGAGCTGAAACCCCAGAAATCCCGGGCCTGAGGCCCCCCATGCACGAGCAATACCAAGGGCTGGGGCTCCGTTCCTGAAGCCAGCGGTGTGCGGGTCAGATAAGCCGGCAGCCGCCGACCATCTCTGGCCAGCAGGTCCAGGCTTTCCATTGGGGCCAGCACGTAGTCATCGAGCTTGGGCTGAACGGAGAACAACTTGCGGATCTCATCCTGCTCTCGTTCCCAGAGCCAGTACTGAGGCCCCTGACGATCGGAGCCAATGGCCACCAACCAACGACGGCCCTCCAGGTCTTGATCGACCACCGCAAAGTCGTTGGCCCCTGCCAACTGCCTCAGCCGGGCCAGGTCCGGTTCAACAGAGGGATCCAACACCACCAGGCGAGAGCGAAGATCCACTTCCTTCAGGGCGGTGGGAACTCCCGTGTCGAGATCACTGAGCGCCACGCCCAGGGCACCGGCTGATGAACGATGCACCACTTCGGGGGTGCAATCGCTGCCGCAGGTCTCCAGCTGCTCGCGGCTCCAGCGCACCAGGCGCGGCAGATCATCACCGGTGCTGAGAACGCCGTAAAGCCATTGGCCATCACGGCTGAACCCTCCAGGGCCCGAGCCGGTGATCGTGTCCTCGAAGTTGAACTGCAGAAAAGAGCGCCACTCCGACTCACCGGGCAAGCGCAACTCATGGGCACTACCACCACCGGGCAGCAGCTGCGAGCGAATGACGGGGTTCCAGGCGCCATCGATCCACAGGATCGAAACGTCGCGACCATCGTCGGTGGATTGGTAGAGGAGGCGACTCTCGCCAGTCTCCACATCAATCACATAGGTGTCGTGATAGCGGGGATCACGATCGTTCAAGGCCACGAGCAGCTCGTTGGGGGCTTCCCGATCGGCCCCAATCCAAACGGCCTTCACCCCCTGGGGTGGCGTGAGGTCCTTGCTCTCACCGGTGCGTGGGTCGATCCGCACCAGAACGGTGTTCTCATCTCCATCCCCATCCCGCGATGAAATCAGGAAGCGGCCGTCGGCCGTCCAGTACCCCGGCATCTGAGGACGATCACGCTGCTGGGTGAGCACGCGAGCTGGGGCTTGGCCATCCAGATCGCGGACCCAGAGATTCAGCACGCCCTGATCCGGGGCCAGATACGCGATCCAGCTCCCATCAGGACTGAGATTGACGCTCATGATTTCCGGGTTGCCAAACAGCACCTCCCGGGGAATGAGCGGTGGCAACGCACGGGAGCGGACTGCAGAGCCAGCGCTCCAAGCGTTTCCAGCGAAGCCGACCAGAAACGCCGCACCCCAGCACAGTCCTCGTTTCAGCACAGCGTCTTTGTCCGGTCAGCCCTTCATTGTGATCACTCAGATCAGATCACGCAGACGCTCGAGCACCTGATCTGCCAAGGGCTGATTCATCAACCGCTCTACCTCGCGAATACCCGTCGGACTGGTGACATTGATCTCGCTCAGCATCCCGCCGATCACATCAATTCCAACGAAGAACAGGCCTTCGGCACGAAGCGCAGGAGCCAGTGCAGCACAGATCTGATGCTCTCGTGCCGTCAGTTCCGTGGCTTCGGCCTGTCCACCCACGGCCAGGTTGCTGCGGAATTCACCGGCGGCCGGTCGGCGGTTGATCGCACCCAGCGGCTCTCCATCCACCAGCAGGATGCGCTTGTCTCCCTCGCTGACGGACGGGAGGAAGCACTGCGCCATCACCGGAAGGCGCTCCTGCTCGGTGACCAATTCCAGGAGAGCTTTTAGCCCCGGGGCCTGCGCCGACACGCGGATCACACCCAGTCCGGCACGACCGCCCAGGGGCTTCAGCACGATTTCGTTGTGCGTTTCAGCAAAGGCACTGAGCTCTTGGACGCGACCCGAAACCAACGTGGGAGCCATCCAGCGGCTGAAGCGCAGGGCGCCGAGCTTTTCGTTCCAACTGCGCAAGGAATCGGGGCGATTGAGAACACGCACCCCGGCACGCTCAGCCACATCCAGCAGATGGGTGGCGTAGAGATATGCCTCATCCACGGGCGGGTCTTTGCGCATCCAGATCACCTGGAAGGTGGCCAGGGGAAGACGCTCGCGCTCACCAATGCTGATCCATGGGTCCGGTTGAACCGGTGACGCCATGGCCAGCGGTTCATCACCCAGAGCAATCAAATCCGCTGGCGTGCAGGCCCAAACCTCCAGAGCGGCACGACTCGCGGCCTGCATCAGGGCAGCCGTGGAGTCCTTGAGCGGATTGATGCGATCCAAGGGATCCAGCACGAACAGGTGACGCATGAGCAACGGTCGTTCAGTGGGATCGAAGAGGGAACTCAGGAGAGAAGCGGATCGAGCTCACCGGCTCGCTCCAGGGCATGCAGATCATCACAACCACCGATGTGGCGGTCATCGATGAAGATCTGCGGAACACTGCGACGGCCATCGCCCCGGGCAGCCATGGCATCACGACCTGGCTCATCACCATCCACGGAATGCTCGGTGTAGGCAACACCTTTGCGATCCAGCAGCTGTTTGGCGCGCACGCAGAAGGGGCAGGTGCGCCATGTGTAGATCTCGACGCTCGGCATAGGGCCTTCAACGGGGGACCTGAATCCTATGCAGCACCGGTGGTCAACTCGGAACGCTGCATTCCGCACTGATAACGTCGCGAGATCCGTCCAACGCACTCCGTTGCTCGACCTCACCGACTTCAAGCGCGACCTCTCCGAGCTCACTGACCGCCTGGGCAACGCCCAGGACTGTCTTTGACGTTCCTGCACTGAACGCCAGGCAACAAGATCTCGAACAACTCGCGGCCCAGCCCGATTTCTGGGATGACCAGCAGAACGCCCAGAAGCAGATGCGGCGTCTGGATGAGGTGAAGGCCCAGCTGTCT
>MDTA01019264.1_pt1 | contig 11871 bp, 6 predicted proteins | sample 811151 | NCBI WGS metagenome assembly MDTA01 (sample SAMN05326648, study PRJNA326480) | marine metagenome | isolation source: seawater | place: Indian Ocean: South | collected 2010 | reverse complement strand
TCGGTTCTTTTGACTTGAGCTAGAAACGAGACATGGAAACAAACAAAACTCACTATTTCCCAAATTCTAGGCCCCGAACCGTTCCAACTGCCCTCGCGGTTCCCCAACCCGGCTTCTTCTTTCCCTGCGACGCCGGCGGGGTCTCCGGCTCGGGGACCATCGCGTAGTTATCCTGCTCCGCGTCGCTGTTCACCCCCTTTCGCGTGAAGGGCGTTCGCCCCTGTTCAAGACACGCCAGCTCGTACTCATCAGTCTCGTACATGTTACCCGCGGCGTCAACAGTGACGGGCGCGTCGGCGTCCATGAGGCGGTAGTATCGGGGCTTGACCAGTGCGCAGCCCGAGGGTCTGATCACAACCTCGCTCGGCGGCAGGTTCCGCAGCATATTCCGGTCGCACACGATGAGAGAGTTGGGCGCCACCATCTGCTGCGCAAACGCGTCGTCCAATTTCACGTCGCCCGTGCCGTCGTCAAACATCATCCTCTGATCGCCGCCAGAGTCCAGGACGTCCCCGCCGCCGCCGCGACCGGAGCCGCTCGCCTTGTTCGGTGGATCCTCGTTGATTAATCGGCGTGCTTCCTTGGCGGAGATGTCGTCCGCCAGGTGGAACTCGACCATGGGAAGGTGCTCAAACGTGACGAAGGATCGAACAAAGTGTCCGCCGCAGTTTATGCACACGTCACCCTTGACGGACACGAGAGGGTTCGTGGTGCTACATCGGAAGCACAGCGGCAGCAAATCGTCGCCATCGACGTTCGGCCTCGACCTCGCCACGACGGATGCCAGATCGACCTCAGCCTGCCACGCCGCGGGTATTCGCAGAGATTGCAGCTTGTTGTAGGCGAACCTCGCGAGCTTGTATGCTCCCAGCGCCTCGCCGTGTTTGGCAATTGTGATGAGAACGTACGAGAGACTGATACCCATAGGCATCTCGTCGTGCGTGGCGAACTTGGATAGCAAAAATTGCCCGATGTTCAGTAACGTCGAGGGGAGGCACGAGCTGAACGGCTCCTCCATGGCACGGAACACGTAGTCGTAGGCGTAGTAAATCTCGGATCGGTCCTTGAGTTCGTGGAACCGTGCCAACTTCGCCTCGTCGTCGTCCGAGAGGAGCGCCCTGGAGTCCTTCGGCAGGCTATCCGCGGCCTCCTCGGACATGAGCCAGTAGTAGTACCCTGCGTCCTTGAACCTTCGCATAAGCACCGCGTTGAGGGTCAGCTGCTCGAGCATCCGCGTCGACATCTCGGACCGCCCGGCAACTCTGTACGCCACCCGCGCCTCGTCGAACCGATCGTTATCCGCCAGCCAGTTGGCGTACGGCAGGTGCACCTTATCCGCGTACTCCGGGTGCTGCTTCAGGAGCGCGAACGCGTCGTCCCACTGGTTCTGCTGCACGTGCAGCGTCATCAGACCGGCGTGGTCGCCGAGCTTGTTGTACGCCTCCTTGGCGTGCGAGGAGTCGCCCCACCGTGCAAAGTGACCCGCACATTGCTGAATCACCTTGGCGTCATCCTTGACGTCGAGCAACCGCATGATCTCCACCAGCTTATCCCTCCAGTTGTTCTTGCCCACCAGCGCCACGGCCTTCTCGAACTTCTTCGCCTGGACGTACATGTTCACCGCGGATTCGTAATCGCTCGTCTCCTCCGCCCACTCAGCTTGGCGGTTAACAAAATCTGTGAGGGAGATGTCTCCGCCGCCGTGCGTCTTGGCGTACTCCTCGGCCCATACCTTCGCTTCGTCGAACATTCGCATTTCCGTGAACATCTCCATCGCCTTGTCCGCGCGGCCACCCTCGGCGTACTCCTTGGCCGCCTCGTGAAACTTGCTCTGGTACGCGAGACTCAGAGCTCGGAACATAAACGCCGGCTCACCCTTCTTGAGCCCCTCCTCAGTGTCGGCCACGAGGTCGATGTACTTCATGTCGCGGCACCTGATGAAGCACTTACGCGCCACCTCCAAGTTCATCCCCCAGTGAGCCGCGAGTCCGAGGTTCATGAAGTCCTTATTCGTCACGCCAAGGCACGCAACCGCATACGCGCCGTCAAAGTCCCCTTTCTTGATGTAATTCTTCACGCTCCAAGAGTGCGGCACGACGACGGTCTGCATGCTGATGTTGTGCAGGCAGTATATCTTAGATGCGTTGAAACCCACGGCAAAACCGTCAAGGTTCTGCGTGTGAACGGGGAAGTCCGCCGTCTTGATGGACAGGATTCCATCGCCCGCGTAGCAGAACATGTCCTCGTAGACGGAGTTGAACGCCACCGAGTTGGCACCCTTGCCCTCGAACAGGACAGCTTTTGTCTTGACGTCGTACACGACGACCGCAGAGTTCTCATCCACCACAGCCAGCTTCTTCCTGAACGCCGACATGTCGAGGCACCGAACGGACGCGCCGTGGTTGACGAGCTCCACAGGAAAGTCGTTGTTGATGAAAATTTTCAGGCACATGCCATCCTTGAGACCCACCAGCACGCCCTCTCCCTTCTCTGGGCCGCCGTTCACTTTGATGTACCTAATCACGGAGTCCATCGACCACGTTCGCTCCTTTTTGCCTTCCATCGTGTACAGCAGCAGCTTCTTCTCCATGCACAGGATGACGTGGTGCGAGGTGATGACGAGCAGGTTACACTTGAGGTTGTCCTCAATCGTGGTCATCATCCTGTACTGCATGTCGTCCGGATCGTCGCTCTCGATCTTCTGATAAATCACCAGCTTATCCGGCAGCTGCACCGCCAGCTTATCCTTGTACACCGCGATCTTCTTCACGTAGTCCTTGCACCGGATGCGCACCTTCTGATCCGTCTCCAGCTGCTGCACGATGACGTCCGTCATGAGGTCCCTGTACACGTAGAGCTCCTTGTACATGCCGTGCACCGTGGAGAAGGTGAGCGCGTGCGTGCTGATGGACCCGTCCTCGGACCCGACCGCGATGGCGTTGTGCCCGGGCCGCGCCCGCGCGCACCACACCCACGAACCGCGCTCGCACAACGTCGTGAGCACCGTACCCTCCTTCGAGCACAGCCGCGCCGTTTTGTCCGTCCCGCCCACCACCACGTAGTCGCCGCCGCCAAAGTACGACACCGAACACGGATCAAAGCCCAGGCGCGTGTCGTCGCCCACCTGCATGCCGTTGAGCTGGTAGAACGAGAGCGTGCCGTCCCAGCACCCGACCGTCATCACGTCGTGGGTCTCCCGCTTGTTGGGGTTCCACGCCAGCGACCAGACGGGCGCGCCCCGCTGGATCTTAACCTTCTCGCCACCCGTCCTGTCCCTCACCGACACGCACCCGTCGTACTGCCCGAGCGCGAGGTGCTGGCCGTCCTTGGTCCACCCCATGCAGAGAACCTTGCTGCTCACCTTGTGTTTCTGCACGGACTTTTGCTGCGGAGCCCAGAGCCCAAAGTCGCTGGCGGTGGCGGACGCGAGTTGCATCGAGCAGGGGTTGAACGCGAGGCACTGCACCGACTCGTTGTGGTTGTACTTGAGGATGCCCTCAGCCTCCGACGTCCAGATGATGATGGTCTTGTCCGCGCCGCCGGACGCGAACCTCGACCCTTCGAAGCTCCACGATACCGCGTACACCGCATCCTTGTGAGCCTTGAGCGAGTGGAGCAGGGCGCCGTCCTGGCACCCGTAAACCAGAACCCGATTGCCCATCCCAGTCACCAGCTGGGACCCATCGGGTTTGTAGGCGACGTCGTAGCAGACGCTGCGCAGGCCGTCCCTGTCGGGCGGGGCATCCTGCCAGCTCACCGTGGCTCGCATTTCGCACCCCTAGATGACCGCGCGCTCGCTCCCGCGCCTTCCAAGTGTGAGATCGGAGGCGCGAGGAGGAGCCCCCCCAGTGAAAACGCGAGGTTTTTTACGTGTTAACTTTTCGAGAGCTGGCAGCGGTCTCTTGCTGGCTGGGTTCAAAATTCACATCGAACCGTCCGAGAGCTGGAGAGGCTACACGGATTCGTTTCCCCGATCTATCTGCCTCTCGGTTGACTGCCCGTGGCTCAGTCTCACCGGGAGGAGCGCACGGAGACCACGCCGCGGCGTGGGTTGATACCTCCCTACGTCAAGACGCCTCCCCCGCACTCACGGGTCGTCAGTGAGCGGGCAGGCAACCTTCTCGCGGGACTTCGGGAGCTTTCCATTTTCAAGCTCAGGCGCTGACAGCTCTGCTTCCATCCATGGACGGCGCCGAAAGATCCGCGAGGAGGGCGACTGCCTCCGCAAGGCCGAAGCTCAAGAAATTCCTGCTGCGTTACTATCCCCCGGGCATAATACTGGAATACGAGCTCGCGGGCGAGCTCATGCAGCGCAGCGTGGACCTCCTCGACCTCTCCGCCGACACCGACGCGGACGTGCTCGTCAACGCAATCACTCGCCAGGAGTCCATGATCAAGGAATCACACAGGGAGCCGCTTCGCAAGCTTGTCAAGAAACTGCAGTCGAAGCTCCGCGCGGTGTCCACGAAGAGCTTCTCGCTGGTCAAGGAGCTCAGGGCGCACATCCTGCCCCTCACCAACTGCGCGTTCAACAAGAGCGGCGACAAGTTCATCACCGGAAGCTACGACAGGACGTGCAAGGGGTTTGACACGGACACCGGCGAGGAGATCCACACGCTGGAGGGGCACAAGAACGTGGTGTACGCCATCGCGTTCAACAACCCGTACGGCGATAAGATCATCACGGGGAGCTTCGACAAGACGTGTAAGCTTTGGGACGCGAACACCGGCGAGTGCTACTACACCATCCGCGGCCACGCCAGCGAGATTGTCTGCCTCGGTTTCAACCCGCAGAGCACGGTCATCGCCACCGGCTCGATGGACAACACCGCGAAGCTCTGGGACGTCGAGACGGGTACGGAGGTGTGCACTTTGGCAGGTCATACCGCGGAGATCGTCTCTCTGTGCTTCAACACCTCCGGGGACACGATCGTCACCGGCGGCTTTGACCACGACGCCAGGGTATGGGACGCTCGAACGGGGCGATGCGTTCGCGCGCTCGAGGGGCACGGCGCGGAGGTGAGCTCGACGGTGTTCAACTACGCCGGGGACCGCGTGGTGAGCGCGTCCATCGATAGGACGTGTAGGTTGTGGGACGTCGGCGGCGGGAGGTGCGAGTTTGTCTGGCGGGGGCACAGCGACGAGGTGCTGGACGCGTGCTTCGACGCGTCGGGCCGAAGGGTCGCGAGCGCTTCGGCGGATGCGACGGCGAGGGTGTACGACGCGTCGAGCGGGGAACTGGCGCACGTCCTGGAGGGACACGATGGCGAGATATCGAAGGTTGCGTTTAACCCGCAGGGAACGAGGGTGATGACGGCGAGCAGCGATAAGACGTGCAAAATCTGGGACTCGGCCACGGGGCTGTGCGCGCAGACGCTGGAGGGACACACGGATGAGATATTTTCATGCGCGTTCAACTACGAAGGCTCGTACGTCATCACGGGAAGCAAGGACAACACGTGCCGCATTTGGAAGGCTTAGCACTTCGTTCGTTATTAGTGAAAGATTTATGTAGCTCAAATCACCGGTAGCCACCGTATTGAGGTCCGACTCCTGGCGGCGGCTGCGGATAATTCGCAGGAGGAGGGGGAGGAGGAGGGAACCCCTGTGGCGCTGGAGGGTACCCCTGCGGTGCCGAGGGGTACCCTTGCGGCGCTGGAGGGTAGCCGTACGCGGGGGGTTGCGGCTGCGAGTAGTACCCGTGCGGCGATGGGGGAGCCCCGACGGCGATGCCCGGCGGCGGGGCCGGCCCGGGAGGGGGCGCCGACATCGACATGTTCCTGATCTGCGCCGCCGCCGCAGACGCCTGCGCCTCGGCCATAGCCCTCTGCGCAGCAGCCTGGTCCGCAGCCGCGTTTTGCTGCGCGGCAGTCGCGGCAGCCTGGTGATGCGCGACGGCGGCCGCCTGTTCGGCCCTCCTGGCGACCACCCCCTCGAGTTGCGCCTTCTCCCTGCGTCTGTTTTCGACAAACCCCTCGCACTCCCCCGCGAGACGGTTCACCGCCTCCGCGAACCCGCTGTAGAACGTCAGACCCTGCTCCAACCCGGAAGATAGCTCCCGATAGTGCGCAACTGCCGCGCGCACCGAGGACGCGTGGGCATCCGTCGCGGCTCTCCACGCGTCGACGTCGTACATCTGCGTGAACCTCGCATGCGTCGCCCGCAGCCGCGATAAGATATCTGCCTGGCTCGACACGTTCGTCGCGATCGCTTCGCGGGCCTTGTCGTACTTGGCCAGCTCGGTCTTGAACAGGCCGTCGTAGTTGTCTGTCTTGGCCATGACCTTACCCATGATGTTGTCGTCTTCCTTGATCCGCCTCATCATCTCCTCGATACCCGCGCGCTCGCTGCCGACCGCCTCCAGGTCCTCGAGCGCCGCGCGGAGCGACGGGAGCGCGCCAGAGTCATCCAGGGTGGACAGCATCGGCGCGCGAAGCTTGGGCGCGGCAGCCGCCAGGTTGACGGGATCCAACACGCCCAACACGCCGTCCACGCCGTCTTCGATGCGCCTCCTGAGGGAATCGTCGCTCCTGGCCGCCTGCGCGAGGTTATTCCTGAACGACGCCAGCTTTTCGCGCAGGTTAACCGTGAGCCCGGCGCTGGGCGGCCGGGTCCACGCGCCGGGTCCGTACGTTCCTCGGCACGCCTCATCCTCCGTCGCCTCGACGTCGAGCGCGGACTGGGCCGCGCCAATCTGCTGAGCGCACGACTCGTTCATCTCGGCGAGGCGGGGCGGCCCCCCCCTCAGCGCGGCGAGGCCGCCCGCGCCCTGAAGCGACGCCACCTCCTCGTCGAGGGGCGACGGGAGCCCGCCGCCCGACCCGGCGGCCGAGTCCTGGCCGCAGCCCGGGGGCGACTCGGGCTGCGCGCCAGCCTCCGCAGCGATGAGGAGCTCCGGAAGCTCCATCTCCCGGAGCGCGACCCTGGCCTCGTCGCTCGCGAGGGCGAGCACGTCGTTCTCCTCCCTGATGAGCGCGTCCACCTTCTCCGTGTATCTGCTCAGAGCCTTGAAGCCGCTCTCCGGCACTATGGCGGCAAACATGTCCTCCGTGGCCGCGTCCACCGCCTCCGCGGGGGGTCTCACAGCCTTGACCACAGCCGCGGCACCGAGCGGCGCGACGTCTTCGTATGCGGGCACGCGCACCATGTACACGCACTCGTTGTCCCGCTGAGCCCTGCGCAGCTGCTCGTCCACCGCATCCCGCAGGGTAGCAACCGCGCCTACGCAGTGGACGCTGATCCCCCCCGTGTTCTTGGTCATCCTGTGCGCGGCGTGAAGCTCGGTGGAGGCGACGAGCAGGCGGGCGATGGCGGATCCGATGTCCTCGTCGTCGTCCTCCGCCATCTTCGCGGCGCGGGAGAGAGCCTCGGCGTGGAACATCGCGGACTTTGCCGCGACGTGCGCCAACCATGACTTTTCGAGGTGTTCGCTCAGCGGCGGCGACGCGAGCGCCGTCTTGACCTCCTCGTAAAACAGGTGCGTCTGCTGCGCCAGCTTGACGCAGACCGCGGTGCTCTTACCGTCCGTCGCCGCCTTGTCGTAGAAGCACTCCTGCGCCTGCGCCAGGTGCAGGGAGACGAGCATGCCAGCGCACTCCTCTGAGAGATCCGCGGTGGCATCCCCGCCGCCCACGCCGCCAATCTTCCCGAGCACGTCTTCGCGCAGCATGGCGAACGCCCCGGCCGCCTGCTGAAACGCGTGCGCGGCCGTCTTGATCCCCTCCGGCGTGGTGCGGTCCGCGGCGAGGCCGAGCTGGGACCAGCTGGCGCCGAGGTTGAAGATCACGGCGGCTTTCTCGAAGTGCACGTTCGCGATGGACACCCTTTTGTGCGTCTTGAACGCGTCCGCCCAGGAAAACGAGACGTCGATGTGGCCCGACTGCTTGCTGATGGGAAATCGTGACTCCACGACGCACAGCGCGCGATAGTACGCGAGGAGGGTCTCCCTTCGCTGCTCGTGGGTCTGCTGGTTCGCCCCCGTCTCGGATCTGAGCAGGCCGAGCCTCGTCAGATCCTCCTCCGACGACGTCGCCTCTTCGGGAGAGAAAGTGTTCTCGAGGTAGCTACGGATGGGCCCGACCAGGTCAACATCTTCGCCCTGCGTGCATCGGCCGGGAACGAGCGTCAGGGAGGAACCCCGCCGGGAAGGCTCTCGGAGGTGACGAGCGTTGCCAATTTAATAATTTGGGGGGAATTTCCGGGGGTGCCGTCGCACAGGCGCGAGGGTGGGCTTCGCGACCTATATCGGGTATCGGGGTCGGGTCTTGGTGGTGCTCACCTTCTTGGGCAAGATACCCAGCATCACTCCGTTCGCTGTTAGGTGTTCCATGGCTGCCGCCCGTGCGACGCCCCACGTGATGACCCTGGAAGCGATGGTAACATCGCCGTCGGTCTCGTCGCTTTCCTGAAAACCGAATCTCCAGCCATAGACCATTAAGTCTTACTCTATGATACTGCCATACTGTTTGCCTGTGCAGATCGCCCGGTCGAATGCGATTGGTCAGATAGATCTCTGCGTTTTATCTGTTGACACTTGCACATCGCTGCCCGACGGAGGGCGACCACAACAGAGGGACCAAGCGCGCACATCATGTCGAGCGCGTCTCTCCACGCCGCGGTATGCGCCGGCGTTAGGCCCAAGGTCGCATCCAAGAGTTTCTGCGTCACCTCCGTGGGGCACGGTGCGTCCTCGCCTGTGTCTTGGTCCAGCATCGGACTTTTCTCCTCCTCCGGCAGGTTTCTCCGAGGTCCGCTGTCCATGAAGGCCGCCGCCGCGACCGCGGCGGCGTCCAAGGAGACTGAGCAGTACGCAGGGCGATGTGTGGTCCTGACGCGCGAGGAGGGAAAGAACGGGGACATGTGCAGCAGGCTGACCGCGAGGGGGATCGACTGCCTGGAGATGCCCCTCATCGAGACCATCAACGGAGCCGACCGCGACGCGCTCCCCGCGGCGCTTAACGATCCGGAGGGGTGGACGTGGGTTTGCATCACCTCGCCGGAGGCGGCGAAGGTGTTCCTGGAGGGATGGACCGAGGCCGGCCGGCCCGACCTCCCAATCGCCACCGTCGGCGCGGGCACGGCGAGGATCCTCGCCGAGCACTACGCGTCTGGAGCTCTCGCGGCTCCGACGTTCACGCCGTCGAAGGCCAACGCGGACACCATGGTGGTCGAGCTGCCGGTCGATGAGAGCTCGCGGGTGCTCTACCCGTCGTCCGCCAAGGCTGCGAGCACCCTCCAGGACGGCCTGGCGGCGCGGGGCGCGACGGTGACCCGTCTCCACACGTACAGCACGGAGAACGTCACCGCCGTCGACCCCGCGGTGCTCGCGAGGGCGCTCGCCGCGGACGTGGTGACGTTCGGGTCGCCATCCGCGGTCAAGGCGTGGATGGCGCTCTCGGGCCTGGATCCCGCGGCGTCGGATCACCCGGCGTACGCGTGCATCGGGGGCACGTCCGCCAAGGCGTGCGACAAGATTGGCCTCCCGGGGGTGCTCTTCCCGGAGGACCCGGGCGTGGACGGGTGGGAGGGGGTGGTGCTCAAGGCCCTGGAGGCTGCTAGGTAAAGAACCGGGGTAACCGTATCATAATCACGTATTGTCTCACCGTCTCACCCGTTCTCCCACACGACACTTGACACTCGGGCAGCTAACTTTTAACGATATGTCGTCGTCTCCATCTAAACGCGTTCATCCACTCATCGACGCGTCGGATAAGCATGGCGACATGGCGGGTGTTCACCCGCACCGTGTACACCGCGATCGCGGTCATGATTCTTATGGCGTCGCCGGATGTATCGTTCGCCGCGGAGCAGCCATCGTGTGAAGCCCCGCCCCCGCACATCGTGGTCGTGGGATCCGTAAATGTTGATTTGACGGTGAAGGTCGCGAGGCCGCCCGCGTTGGAGGAGACCGTCACGGCGACGGACCCACGCGTGAGCGTCGCCGTCGGGGGTAAAGGTGCGAACCAGGCCGTCGCCGCCGCGCGCCTCGTCGCGGGCTCGAGGCCGGTGAGGTTCGTCGGCCAGTTCGGCGGCGATTCACACGCGTCGATGCTCGAGGAGGAGCTCGTGGCGAACGGCGTCGATGTCTCCCTGAGCGGACGCCACCCGGACCTTCCCTCGGGGACGGGCCTCGTCATGCTCTCGCCCGGCGGCGAGGCGTCATCTGTGGTCGTCGGCGGCGCCAACTCCGCGTGGCCCGAGAACGACGACGAGCTCGTGTCGACGATGGTCCGAGCAGCGAGGGGCGCCGCGGTGATGCTGCTGCAGCGGGAGGTCCCCGACAGGGTCAACCTCGCGGCCGCGGCGGCTGCGAAGGCCGCGGGGGTTCCCATCGTCGTGGACGCCGGGGGCGTGGACGCTCCTATACCCGCCGCGCTGCTCGAGGCGGCGGATTACCTCTGCCCGAACGAGTCCGAGCTGGCGAGGCTCACCCGCATGCCGACATCGACAGACGACGAGGCGGTCGCCGCGGGCCTCGAGCTCGTCGCCCGGGGCGCCAATCGCGTGTTGGTCACCCTCGGCGCGCGCGGCGCCATGGTCATCGGCGCGACGGGCGTGCTCGTGCGGCACGACGCGCTGCCGGTGCCGGGCGGTGAGGTCGGTAAGGTCGGTGAGGTCGTGGACGGCACCGCGGCGGGCGACGCGTTCCGGGCTGCGCTCGCCGTCGCCGTCGCGGAGGGCGTCGACGTCGTGAAGGATTCCCGGGGTTTGGCGCTGGCCGCTGCGGCGGGGGCGCACGCGGTGAGCGTCCCGGGCGCTGTGCCGTCGCTTCCCACGCGTGACGATGCGGAGAATCTCCTCCCCGAGCACCGACGTCTCCCCGCGCCGGCAGAAACGGAAGCGTGCGAAACCGACGCCGCCCTTCGCGACGACGAGTGCCCGCTTCGATTCGGCTCCAGGCTCAACTCCATGAAGGAGCGCCCCGACCTGTGGAGGGGGCGCGAGCGGCTCGACGTCCTCGGCATGGTTCGCAGGCTGAGCGAGGTCGAGGGTATCGACCTCGTGGACTTCAACTACCCACAGCACCTCGACGGTCGAAAGCCAAAGGCTGTGACCAGCGCCCTGAGAGCGGCTGGTCTCGCCGCCGGCGCGGTGGCGGTGCGGTTCCCGGCGTCGCGGTTTCGAGCCGGGGCGTTCACGAACCCCGATCCGTCCGTCCGTGCCGCGGCCGTCGACGTCGTCGCGGGCGCGTGCGCGTGGGCTCAGTCGCTGGACGCGTCAGCCGGCGTCATCGTCTGGCCACAGTTTGACGGTTACGACTACCACCTCCAGGTCAACTACTCAGACGCGTGGCGGCGCGGGGTGGGCGCCATCCGCGCGGCTCTGGACCGCGACGAGTGCGAGGGAGTGAAGGTGTCGTACGAGTTCAAGCCGACGGATCCCTCGAGTCGGTTCGCGCTGGTTCCCAGCACGGCGGCGGCGCTGGCGCTGGTGAGGGACGTGAATCGACCGGGACGGTTCGGGCTCACCCTGGACGCGGGCCACCTGGTGGCGGCTGGGGAGAACCCCGCGCAGAGCGCCGCGATGGTCGCCGACGCGGGTGCCCTGTTCGGCTTCCACCTCGGTGACGTGCACTCGAAGCTCGCGGCTGAGGATGGGCTCGCGTTCGGGTCGGTTCACGCGCCGGGGGCGCTCGAGCTCGTGTTCTGGCTCAGGGCGTCTAAATACAGGGGCCACGCGTACTTTGACACCTTCCCCGAGGCGGAGGATCCGACGCGCGAGGCGGCGTACAACGTCCGCGCGTTCAAGAGGATGTGGAGATGGGCGGCTCGGCTGGAACGTGACGGTATTCGCGACGTACTTCTCAACCACGACGCCATGACGAGTCTGGAGATGCAGGAGGGTCTTATCGATCTAACTAAGCCGTAACTG
>MDTA01014670.1_pt1 | contig 11871 bp, 8 predicted proteins | sample 811151 | NCBI WGS metagenome assembly MDTA01 (sample SAMN05326648, study PRJNA326480) | marine metagenome | isolation source: seawater | place: Indian Ocean: South | collected 2010 | reverse complement strand
TTGCTCCTGCTCATAGAGATCACGCCCGTTCTCAGTTTCAATTTGCACTGGGATTAAGCCTAAACAGCTCAAATCATAAGGACTGGCACGCATGTCTAGCTCACGAATCTCCATCGCCAAAAAAAATGCATCCTTGAGCAGATCGGAGTCAATCCAAGGGCTCAGTTTATAGCTCCATTTGTATAGGTCCATGTTGGTGTGCAGGCATCCCGGCTGTTCACTATGAATTCTACTTTCTAGTGTCGGCGAGAGATTATTTAGGGGGCGCGCCTTTTGTGTGAAGAAACGAAATGCGTCATAGTGGCTGCAGCATATCGCCTGACTTTCGACAAGATCTGCGATCTCTGACTCGCTTAACCGCAGTGGAAAACCCGCATGACGCACACTCGACGCCGATTGTCGGTAAACCATTGCCCACTCATGGAGGCCGTAACAACCGAAATTTGCCCTGCGCTCTGTAACCGCTTTCAACATTTCATGAATCCAGAAGAGCTCTCGGCGCTGGCGCCTACCCATGGCTGCAAGATTCAAACGTGAGCCTTCACTAGTATCATCTGCAACCCAATAACGACGTTGAGTAAACTCCTCGCGGGAATTTTCCAGAACCACACCATATCCCGGACTCCATTGGATCAAATGGCCTGGCCGAAAACTGTAATACGTGAAGAGAAAATCCACCACCGGGTGCTTCTGTGCCCGTGCGCGCCTGTCCCGTTGAGCCTCTAAAACAGGCTGTAAATCAAGGGCATGTTGCCGTTGACTCGCACGCCATTGACTCTCTGGAATGATTCTCATGGTTGCTCAAGGATAATCTATACAATACTTCTCCCATCAACATGACACCAAGGAAATAACCCGGTTGCCATATACGGCCTAACCAATGTATAACTGACTGACTACGTATCTTTAAAATGACCGCCAACGACAAAAAATTCCTATTCAAGCTCCTTTCCACCCCAAGTCCAACTGGATTTGAAACACCCGGACAGCGCGTATGGGCAAGCCATGTCAAAAAACATGCCGATAGCGTCGATATTGATGCTTATGGCAGCACATGGGCAATCCTAAAGGGCCGTTCCGCAAAAGCTCCCACTGTGATGCTCGAGGCCCATGCAGACGAAATCGGCTACATCATCAAGCATGTCAGCAAAGAAGGATTCATTTACCTCGACCGGGTCGGCGGATCGGATGCTGCCACCGGGCGAGGACGACGCATCAATATTCTTGGCGACAAGGGGCCGGTAAAGGGCATCATAGGCAACACCGCTATTCACTTGCGCAAGGATTCCCTCGGCAATGAAAAGGCACCGAAGATTCATGAGCTGTATGTAGATGTCGGAGCATCTTCAGACAAAGAGGTCAATAAGCTCGGACTTCGTGTCGGTCATCCGGCTGTCTATGCTGATGAACCAGAGGAGTTTGCCAATGGCAGGATTGTCAGCCGCGCCCTAGACAACCGTATTGGTGGCTACATTATTGCGCAGGTCATGGCCAAGCTGGCCAAGGCCAAGACCCGTCCAGCTGCCACATTGCAATGTGTGAATGCCGTGCAGGAAGAAATCGGAGGCCACGGAGCAACCATGATCACTCGACGCCTGATGCCGGATGTTGCCGTTTGCCTTGATGTGACCCATGCTACCGACACGCCGGGAATCAGCCATACGATTCATGGTGAAGTGAAATTCGGTGCCGGCCCAAGCCTGACACATGGTACCTGCAATCACCCAAATGTCGTCAAGCGCCTGATGGAAGTGGCCAAGAAAGCCAAGATCCCCATCCAGCACGAGTCCAGCTCACGCTACAGCGGGACGGACACCGACAACATTTCCTATACCGGCCAGGGCATACCAAGTGCCCTAATCTCCCTCCCCCTGCGCTACATGCACTCGGTTGTCGAGGTGGTGGACATCGGAGATGTCGAACAGGTCATTGACGTTCTCGTTGCCTTTGTTCAATCCCTGAAGGCAGGAGATGACTTTGCTCTCAAGCTCTAGGATCCATCACTTTGGTGGCAACCATGGAAAACCTGCCAGAAATCAACCACTGCAGCCCGAATCTCAAGGCCTACTGGTGCGCTGCCTGTAAGGCACACAATACGTTCGACATAAAGATTGTTGTAGAAGAGGGCCATAGGAGGTTGATCTACCGCTGTAAGGCCTGCCGCTGTAAGATGTTCAAACCTGCCGATTCCTCGCGACGGGGACAGTTACTGAGATTCGGTTCGGTTTTTTCCTTCATCATTGCTTATATATGTTCTTACTATGGGGGCAGTCGGACTTCTAATCTCGTCGTTTTGAGCGGTATTCTCCTTGGAGTCCTCTCGGCCGTGCCCGCATGGTGGATGCTTCACTGCACGAAGAAATGGAACATCTGGCGTTCCGCTCAGCGCAGGAAGTCCCCGGAGCAGCTGACACAGGAGGGCATGAACCATCCTTTTCAGCCCGAATACGAGAGCAGCGGGGACTTTACCGAGTGGGCGGAACAGTTCCTTGCCCCTGAAGAAGTGGAGCAACTGCACGTAAAATACGAGAGGGCGAATGTTTATTCCGATTGATCAATAAAATTGATCTTTCCCGCCGCCTTTTCCATCGCGGCATGCTGCTCATCGGTGCAAGCGGAATCTGTCGGGGCATCCGCTTCCTGATCGGTCTCACCCACCAGTTTTTCCTGCAGCAGGTAGGCCTCCACCTCATCGCCACTCACGTCAGCGAGCATCACGTCATTTACAACCACACAAGGTGAGAGAGGCTGACCACTGCGCTGCTCCATTTCCCAACGGAATGCAGGATTGGCAATGATGTCCTTTTCCTCGTAATCAAGTGAGTGCTTGCGCATAATAGCACGAACTCCCTCACTCCATCCACAATGTGTTTTTAGGTAGGCGGTAATTGCAATATTGTTTTCCGACATGTCGTTATTGGGTAAGAAGAGCAATTATAAATCGCCAAAAGCAATCAATCAAGAAAGAGCTTGGATAATCACACCTTAAAAGCTCATGAGTGCTGAGCTTTTTTACACAAAAAAGCATTAGCAGAAAGGTTAAGGGCAAAGGCATTCTGTATTGAGCGTTTTATGGCGGCGATTATTGAAAAAACCATTCCCATCGCTACCGCTACTCACCAGTTACATTTGATGGCAACCTATGGAATTTCTTCGCCTGATCCTGTATAAAGCCACTCAACCACACGGTTGCCAGAAATGATCGCCATGCCCTCGGTATCAAAGGTCCCAAATAAACTGGTTGTGGGATAGGTAACTGTGGCTGTCCAGTAGGGCTTTGAATTCCAAATCTGTGGCCGAGCTGAGCCCCAGCCCTTAATGCTCGAAGCCTTAATGGATTTCACTTCCCCTTTTTGGATACTGGCTAGCATCACAGTGTAGCCTCGACCACTCTTCTGGGGCTCCGGTCCCAAAGCGGCTGCATATTTTTCTCTCTCACTGGCAGTCATTGGCCTGGGCACATCATCTCGATAAGCACTATCCGGGACAACCGGGGGCAAGACAACAGGATCATCCTCGGGCTCGAACCCTGGTTCATCCTCGGGCTCGCTCTCTGGTTCATCCTCGGGCTCGCCCCTCTGGTCATTCGGCGACTCTTCAGACGCTGAATTGGGTGGGGTATCACTGATCTGGGGTCTTGATGCCCTCTGCACAAGGTCCCGGAATTTGCGAGTCGCCAGTGCTTCATCAATATTATTGGCCCTAGTCAATTCAACCTGTATTATTTCCAGGCTGCGGTCGACCGCATAACGAGCCTCCCCGTCTCGACTGTTCTTCAAGCTGTTCACACGGGCGAAAATTTTCTCATACTGTGCCCGCATGGTTCGAACATAATCCGGAGCTGAGTCAATCTCAGCCGACCGCGAGGAGTCGCCGCTCTCAATACGCCCAATTTCCCCATCAAGGGCAACCGCAGCCCTCGTTGCCTTAATATTGATCATTCTCTGCCTGGCCTTTTGAAGAGCCCCTATGTATTTTTCATTAAGGGTTTTCAAGTAATCCTCGTGCTGCGAAGCGTTATCGTTGAGTGCCTCTTCAAAGGCTGTGAGCGCCTTTTTTTGCTCATCGGAAAAAAAATCCGGTGGACTCGGCAAATTCAGCACCTTGGCCATTGAAAAGGTCAAAGTGGACAAAAAAACAGCTAAAAACAGGAAATGAGGCACAACGAACGTCATTATTTGTGAAAAATTAACGATTTTATTGAACGAAATCACCGTATGGTAACGTATAATTCGGCAAAGTATGGTATTGTCGGAAGTAACGGGGATCAAATATTCAATGCCGATGTCTGCGGAAAAATGTAGGCAATGGCACATACATAACCTTGACTTCACCCTCTCCTGCTAAATCATAGGCACAATTACAACTCTAATGATTATGAAATGGATCTTTCAACTCCTGGGACTTGCAGCACTGGCTGCTCTTTCACTCTCCGGCATTGAAGCCAAGCAATTTGAGGACAAATTCGGCCGAGTAATGGTCGCAGAACTCGTATCCCACACCGGTGCCGATGGCAACATCGTCAAGATCGATAAGGGTGGCAAGAAAATGGATGTGAAGATCGATGTCTTTAGTGAAAAAGATCAGCAATTTATTCGTGACTGGATGAAAAACACTCCGCCGACCCTTGATTATGCTTTCCGAGTGCAGGCTGTTAAGAAAAAGCTATCGGAAACCAAAGGTTCCCGTAGCTGGTATTCAGGAAAAACCGAAGTCTATGTTTATGAAATCACGGTCACCAACCTCACAAGGCAACCGGTTAGTGACCTTCGTATTGAACACCGTACTGCCTCAGAAGGCAGATCAAAGTCATTAAAGTTCCAAAGTGGTACTGAGTCGATAAAGGGTCCACTGCGCTACAACGATCGCCACACTTTTGTGAGCATTCCCGCAAAAATTGAAAGCGCAAGCGGGCGCAGCTACCGCGGCTACGGTTCATCATATAGTTTCAAGGAAAGTCTACTTGGAGTCATTCTGAGAATTTACGGCCCCGACGGTGAACCCGTTAAAGAGTGGAAATCGCCGGGAAGCAGGATGGAGCAGGTTAGCTGGGGTGACTCGGAACAATCCGGTTCCAGCCCTAGGCGAGGATTCACAGGGGAAGATGATGACGATGACGACAAAGATGACGATCGAGGCAATGGTAGACCGCGTTTTGATGAAAAGGATCTTGATGCACTCAGGAAACTTCTTGAGTCTGGTGAAAATCCGTTCAGAAACAGAGGAAACGATGAAGGTGGCAAAGGTCCTGATGTGAAGCCGGAAGATTTTTCCAAGAGGTTCGGTTCACGATAGCTTCAATGGCGCCTTTGTTTGTGCGCCAAGCTTACATCGCAAACTCACTTGAATTATCTTTCGGCGTATCAACTGCATCCTCGATGCGTTGTGCGTCCCACTTTTCTAAGGTAGTCGGTTTGAACAAAACCCGCTTTAAATCCTCGAGAATGAGGTAGACGCAAGGAACTAGAAGCAACGTGATTGTCGTTGCAAACAGAATCCCGAAACCAAGTGAAATCGCCATCGGAATCAGAAACTTGGCCTGCAGGTCCGTTTCCAAAAGCATGGGCGTCAACCCGGCAAAGGTGGTCAATGAAGTCAATAGAATCGGCCTAAATCTGGCCACTCCTGCCCCCCAAGCGGCCTCAATCACTGACCGACCGCGAATACGATGACGATTAACGTAATCAACAAGGACTAGGCTGTCATTTACCACAACTCCCGACAGAGCAACAATCCCGCACATTGACATGATACTTAGGTTTGCACCCATCAGTATGTGGCCTGCCACTGCACCCACGATGCCAAAGGGAATGACACTCATGACGATCAAGGGCTGGATATAAGAGCGCAAGGGAATTGCCATCATCACAAACATGGCCAGAAGGGCCACGAGAAATCCCATCCCCATCTCCTGCATGCTCTGTTGCTGATCTTTTTGCTCGCCCTGAAACTCATATGATATCCCAGGAAACTTTTTCCCTAGGGCCAACAAGGTATCCTCCTCCAGAGTGCGCCGAGCCTCGTTGGCATTAGCATTCGGGTTATTCTTGTCAATGTCTGCCGCGATGCGAATTGTGCGCATACGGTTGGTTCGCTGGATGGTTGCAGCCCCTCTCCCCTCACCAAATTCCACAACCGCAGATAGCGGCACCTCATTACCCTTGCGTGTACGCACTTTCATCTGTTCGATATCCTCAAGTGAAGTCCGCTCCGAGCGCGGATAGCGCACCATCACCTTAATCTGATCCCGTCCCCGTTGCAGTCTCTGCACCTCCTCACCATAAAATCCCCTTCGCATCTGATTGGCCACATCAACCAGTCTCAAACCAAGAGCTTCACCTGCAGGTAGAAGAGATTCGAGAATTACTTCCCGCTTCCCGCTCCTATCACTATCATTAATGTCAATGACTCCTTCTATACCAGCCAGGGCATCCTTCACGTGCTCAGTAGCGTTACGTAACTGTTCAAAATCCAATCCGGTGATCTCAAGGTCAATAGCATTACCACCACCTGCTGCCTGACTCTGAAAACTAATTTCCGCTACCCCGGGAATATCTCCGGCGAGTTCGCGCCATTGTGCAGCCAATTCCTTCGCCGTAACTTCACGCTGCGCACCTGGCAACAACTCTAAGGAAACCTCTCCGAGATTTGATCCCTTGGGAGTAATTGGGGTAAAGCCCGTCTTGAAGGGCTGGCTACCAACGCTGGCCAGCATATGCAAAACCAGAGGCCGTCCCAAATCCTTTGAATGAATTTCGTTTAGCTTTTTTGCAGCAGCCTCAACACGCGCAACCGCCTCAGAAGTCGCTTCAAAAGCAACCCCGTCAACCATGGCAATCTTGGTCGCGATGATCTCGGCCTCAACCTCGGGAAAGAATTCCATCTTGATACGTCCACCTCCAACAACACCAATGGTAATGGTGAAAAGCGCAAAAAAAGTAGCCAAGACCAGATAGCGCCCGTGCAGGGCACTGCGCAGCACCGGACGATAAAAAATTTCTACGAATCGCTCCAGACCTCTTGCAATGCGGGCCTGTACCCTTAGAACCACACCTTTGTGCTGATTGCTCCCCGCAGGCTTGAGCATCGCAAGGTGCGCAGGCAATATGAATTTTGACTGTAATAATGAAAAAAGCAGTGTCGGGATAACGATCCAAGGAATATTGCGCCATATTTTGCCGCTAACCCCACTAATTCCGAGCATCGGGGCAAAGGCAATTGCTGTGGTCAATACACCGAAGATGACAACAACCCCCACTTCATGAGTTCCCCTCCATGAGGCGTCTCTGGGGTGTTCCCCTGCCCGAATTCGCCGGTAAACATTCTCACCGACAACAATGGCATCATGCACTACGATACCAAGCACCAGAATGAACGCAAAAAGGGTGATCATGTTCACCGATATGTCAGTGTAAGGCATCATCCATATAGCCCCGGCAAAGGACACTGGGATACCAATGGTCACTAATGCCGCGAGACTGGGGCGAAGAAAAAGGGACAAAACAATCAAGACTAGGAGTAACCCCCAAAACCCATTTCGCGCCAAAAGATCAAGCCTTCCCTCCAACATCTTGGAGCTATCATTCCATATTTCAATGGACACACCTTCAGGAAAATCTCCGCGCGCCTGTTCAATATATGCCTTGGCTGCACGAGCTACGTTTAGCGTATCTTCATTACCAATACGGAAAACTTGGATCGTAACCGCGTTCCTGCCATCAAACCGGTTTGTCATATCAACGTCTTCAAAGCCATCGACTACCGTTGCCAGTTGACCTACCACCACCTGAGTTCCGTCAGGGCGGGTAATAACAGGAATATTTTCAAAGCCCTGCGCAGTGTAACGCTTGGCTTCAGCCTTGATTAAAATTTCCCCTGCTGCAGTACGCACTGAGCCCCCAGGCAAGTCAAGAGATGAAGAACGAATCGCTTCAGCCACCTGTGCAAAGGTTAACCCGTAAGCACGCAGAGTATCCTCAGAAACATTAATCGATATCTCATAAGGACGCACTCCTGATAGGGCTACCTGACTAATGCCAGTGTCCTTGCGAAATAAAGATGCCAGCCGCGCAACAAAGCCTTGTGGAGGTGCTGGCTGGAAAGATAACAGCCCGTCCCGGACTTTTTCCGCATATCCACGCAATGTGCGCTCATCAGTATCGGCTGAAATGGCCACCGTGAGAACCTGATTCTTGATGAGAATCTCCTCGTAAACCGGAGCCTCAGCGTTCTCTGCAAGGTTCTCAATGGCATCCACCCTGCTCTTGATATCATCCATCAAGTCACGCAATTCAAAGTTACTAGCAACTTCGACATAAACTACACCATATGAGTCAACGGAAGTGGACTTCATCAGCTCGATACCCTCAAGGTCCTGAATCGCTTCCTCTACAGGAATACAAACTCCTTTTTCTACCTCTTCAGGTGTTGCTCCAGGGTAAGCAACTTTGACTGCCACATAATTGGTAGCAGTCTCGGGAAAAATTTCCTTCTCCAGCTTGAACCATGTCATCAAGCCAGCAAGCAACACCCCGCCCATAATGAAATTGGCAGGAATATGGTTACGTGAAAACCAATGAATAATGTTACCCATTGTACAGTCAGTCACTTAATCCTGTTTCCCCGTCATTCTCCCCATTATTCCCTGGCTCCCTATTAATCTTAACCGACATGCCGTCAATTACATTCGGAACAGGACTGATCGCTACGAGTTCCCCCTCACCAATTCCCTTACCAACAACAACCTCATCTCGCTCTGTGCGAATGACCATGACCTGCCGTAACTCAGTCGTCTTGTCCGTATTTACCACTAAGATCCGGTCCTTACCATAAAATGCCCTGCGGGGAAGCGTGTAAACCGCCGACAATGTTTTTCCGGTTAATTCAGCCTGTAAAAAAAGCCCGGGCACAAGGAATTTCGCGGCTGCAGTGTCAGGTTCAACCGGCGCGATACCGGCAACCAAAAAAACCGACTGACTACCACGATCAACCTGCCCTTCCGTCCGCAAAAGTCTTCCTTTCCATGTGATTTCATCACCGCCAAATCTCGCCATAAAGGTAACATCCACCGTGGATGTCATGTCAATAAACCTGAAATCCTCAAGCGAAACCGGCAGGCGAAGCTCAAAATCTCTGCTAAATAAATCGGCAACCGGGGCACCAGCAACCAAGGATGATCCTTTCTCGGTAAACGTTGCCTTTATTTGACAGGCATAAGGTGCCCTGACTTTAGTTCGCGACAGATCACGCTTTGTCTTATCCAATGCCGCTTGAGCAGCATCGACGCGTTTGGTAGCACTTTCGAGTTGGGGTTTACGTAAAACAAGTTCACTTGCCTTTCCACCGCCACCAAGGGCGTCCCAGTCGCGTTTTGCTTGCTCCGAACGTGCACGTTCCTGTTCCAGGTTCAGGACTGCAGTAGCAAGCTCAGAAGCGGCCATTATTTCTGCCGCCTCATAATCCGCACGATCAATCTCCACTAGGATCTCATCCTCTTCAAAACGTTCCCCAACCTCAAACTTCGGGGAAACCCAAATAACCCTGCCTGAAACCTCGGCCGCCAAGGAAGTTCTACGACCCGGCAAAACCTCACCTTGTGAAGAAATTCTCACGGCATAATCGCTTTTGCTAGCCGAGATCACCTCCACAACAGGCAACGTGGCACTACGGGGCTTTTGAGCAGCCTTAGGCTTCGTTTTTACCAGCATCCAGCTGATTCCGGCACCGGCAAGAACCATCAAAATAGACAGTGCAATTTTAACCCAGTTTTTCATTTTTCCTTATCAATACTTCCCCCAAGGGCAAGGTGTAGATTAACACGATTATATAGGCGCAGGCGCCGTAATGTCAGCACTTGGGAACGCACTCCTAGCATCTGTCTCTGCGTAAGCAGAAGACTTGTCGCATTACCCACACCCCGACGATATTCATCCATCGACCGATCAAAAGCCGCAATTAAGTACTCTTCAGCACCACGTAATGCATCCTCCCGCTTGCGTAATGCCACTTCATTATCAAGCCGTGTTTCCACCTCACTGAATGCATTCAGAACCGCCCGCTGGTAATCGATGTAAGCCTCTGACTCGGCCAAGTTACGCAGTTTTAGATTGCCGAGTATTTCCCCTGCCCTAAAAATTTGTTGCCCAAAGCCACCGGCGACACTCCAGACACCAAGACCGGAATTGGTTAATTTCCTTAATGATGCACTCGCCAAACCGCCATCCCCTGTAAGTTTAATCTGCGGAAAAAGTGCGAGTTTAGCCTCTTTCATACGTTGATGTGCTGCCGTTAACCTTCGCTCTGCTGCAACAATGTCGGATCGTCGACGCAACAGTCCGGAAGGAACACCAGAGGGCGGTGGTAGCGGCATCTCCGGAAATCCACCAACTGCTTGCAGATCAGCAGCAGGATAACGCCCCAACAATAACTCAATCTGTCGTTGTGCGGCACGCTTTTGTGCTCGCCGCTCTTCAAGAAGTGCCTTGGCCGTTTGAACATCAGCTGATGCAACACGCACCTGAGAAGCCGAACCGCTGCCTGAATCAAAAGCATCACGAACCGTCCTTTGTGTTTCCATAAAACTGGCCAACCCCTGCTCACTCAATGTGATTTGTTCGTTAGCCTCGAGAAGGGCAAACCAGATTTTTGCTGTTTGAGCAGCTAGGGATGCTGCCACCCCGCGAAGGTCCTCAGATGCCGCCTGGACCTCTGCAATGTAAGCTTGCTGACCAGTTCGGATACGCCCCCACAGATCCACCTCCCATGAAACATTTAATGCAGCACCAAAATTATTCGACAGCGCCTTTGCTATTTGCCCCTCTCTTCCAGAGCCGGACTCAGCACCAAAAGGAAAACCGATGAAAGCCTGCTGAGCACGTCGCCCCTCAAATCCGGCACTCAGAATCGGAAACCTCTTAGAGCCGGCAATCCTAGCATTTGCCACAGCCGTCTCAACACGTACGGCTGCCTTCTTGATATCCCAATTATTCCTTTTTACATCCTCAATTAACTCTTTAAGCATTCGGTCTCCTGAAAGCTGACTAACCCAATCCGTCGATGCAGCTGATTGATCAAGCTTGCTGCTATACGATGGCGGGACATCCACACCAAGGATATCCTTCTTGGAAGAAGGCACTTTTGCCACGCAAGCCGTCAAGGCAAAAGCAATGAACAAATTACTCACCCTGCCCAAGAAACATCGCATACCCATCTCAACAATGTGTTTCATTTTCTCACCTCCATTCCCCTCGAAGTAAGCCCAGCCGCTAAAAAGACGACCATTTCCTCACGCAGCACATCAAAAGAAGGCAGGTCACATCTTCCCTGCGAGAGAATGGCCAACTTATCATGATGAAACAAAGAATGTGCCATAGCTCCTGCCATGAAAAGTAAACGCAAATGAGCAGTATTAGAACTGACTCCGGGACAGCATTCACAAATAATTTCCACAAAGCGAGCAACCACCTCGGGAAATTGCCGCATCACCAGTCTCGAAACCCTTTCATCACGAGCTGCCATGCACCTACTCATGAGCTTAAAAAAGCGATTGTCACCTCCTACGCCTCTTGCGGCTGCCTCAAGAACAGGATCAATAAACGCAATTACGATACTTCTTGCATCACGAAGCTCTTCCTGCCTGATACCATCAAGAATCTCAATCCTTTTTCGATTCACCGGCTCCACAAGTCTTGCCACAACGGCTTCAATCAATGCCTCCTTGGAGCCAAAATAATAATTCACCGCTGCAAGGTTTGCTCCGGCATCCGTCGTGATGGCACGAAGTGAAACGGCATCAAATCCATGCTCGGCAAAAAGTCGCTCAGCGACATCAAGCAGCCGATCTCTGGTATCGGTCGACGCTTCATTAGCGAT
>MDTA01065329.1_pt1 | contig 11874 bp, 10 predicted proteins | sample 811151 | NCBI WGS metagenome assembly MDTA01 (sample SAMN05326648, study PRJNA326480) | marine metagenome | isolation source: seawater | place: Indian Ocean: South | collected 2010 | reverse complement strand
TCCTAAAATTAATACAGTTTTACTTTTTTTTTTATTCAAACTACCGTACATGAATTACAAGGTGACATTTCAGATCTCAATTTCCTTAAATGATTATTTCTATACTCCTGGTATTTTACTGAATTCCAAATTTTGCTTACGGAGTCGTTTTTTATATTATCTACGCATAAAGCAGATTTATAATCAACATCACATGGATTTACTTTTCCATCCCACCAGATAAACATTCTTCTCCATAAATCTGAACAAGGTTCTTCAATATTATTAGGTTCTTTTTCATAACTGTTTTCCCAAGGGTTATAATCAACGAAAGCAACTTGGTCGACTAACCCATTCCACAATTTTATCATTTTATTGAAGTCTTGCTTTTCATTAAACTTTACTCCAGAAACTCTCGTAATTATAGATGTTTTTGGGTATTGAGTATTTTTGATCTTTTGAAAATTTTCAATATTTTTTAAAACTTTTTTCAAATTACCATTAACGCGTAATTCACTGTAAAGTTTCTCTTCTGCAGCGTCTGCTGAAAACACAAGAGTTTTAACTCCCCCTCGTAGAATGGAATGAATTTTTTTTTCATCTAATAGGGAAGCATTAGTATTTATTTTTAAATTTAAAAATTTATCATTACAGTATTCTAACATTTTTGGAATCTCTGGGTTAGCCAACGGTTCCCCTCGCGATGCCAAGGATACAAATTCTATTTTTCCTTGAATTTGATCGACTATCTCTTTAAAAAGATTGTAATCCATTTTTCCCATATAACCATTCTTCTTATTTGTAAAACTTACGTCAGTTTCAAAACAAAAAACACATCTGTAATTACAGATTGAAGAAGGCTCAATTTGAAGATATGGAGGATACTCATCAATTTTTTTTATTTTTGGGTAAATTTCATATTTAAATCTATATAAGATATATCTTAAAATTTTATTATCATTTAAAGATAATATTTCATCTATTACATTTTTTGTTAATTTAAAAATATGAGTTTTATTTTCTATCTTTGATAAATTTAAGTGATCTATAGCTTCTTGTAGAACACTATAGTCACTGCTTTTAACATTATCTAATCCAATTTTATTTTCATAAAGATTATTAATCTTATTAATAACTTTTTTTTCGTTAAAATCTTTATTGATTGAACTAAAAGAAAAAAAACTATTATGCTTATTGTATATATTTTTTTTCTGGAAATTTTTGTTACTCATAAGTTTATTACCTATTTTTTTTCAACCAATATTTTAATTGTGGTACCTGCCATTCAAAATCTAAATCGAAACCAGCATCAGATTTGATGGGTGCTATTTTTTTACCCATCCATTTTTGCGGCAATAATCCATTATCAATATTTTCAAGACATTTTGGTCTTACAACCGAAACAGACATATCTGCATAATAAACATTTCCTTGGGAGTCTCTATCACAATTTAATTTAAGAGGATTACCGAAACTTTTAAATGGAACAAATGGCACTAATAATCCTTTTGAGTTTAATTTTCGTGCACGCAATGGGCTCCACATGTTGTATACAGATGTAGAGACCGCAGAGTCAATTTTTTTGTTTTTGAGTAAAATTTTAATCCCTTTATCTATAAGTTCTGTATTAATAGTACCCGCATTAGCCATTAACAGTATCACTAACTTTGGTTCTTTTCCGATTTTTTTTAATTCTTTTTTAATAAAATTATACCCGTGCTCATAAACTTCCTCTCCAAGAGCAGAAGAGCTACATAGTCTTTTTGGCCTAGATATGATGGTAGATTTATATTTTTTAGATATTTTCTTTATTTTAGGACAATCAGTCGATACAAATATTTTATCAACAAGTTTTGATTTATATGCAGCTATAAGTGGATATTCACATAAATGTTTTTTATTTATTTTTAAAAGATTTTTATTTTTAAAACCTCTACTGCCAGCTCTACCCATCATTAGTGCAACAATCATGTTAAATTAATTTTTTTCTTTCAAAGTATAATTCTTTTAATTTTTTTTCAAAATTTTGATATTTTGACTTTAAAAATAAATTTTTGCCTTTTTTAAATTTGAATTTTTTCGGTTTGCTCACATAATGTCCATCTTGTGCTAAATTTTTATATAATATTTTTTTGTTATTAATCTTGATTATTTTAGAAAGAGTGCTCATTAGCTTAGTTATTTTAATTTTTTTTTTTCCAGTAATTGTTAAATATTTATTGTCATATTTTCTTTTCATAACTTCAATACATACTTTGCACGCGTCCTCAACATGTATATATCTTCGAGCTGCATTTTTACTACCCTTATATTTTAATTGTTTTTTTTTTATTGCAAAATCAATAATCTTGTTTACACCATTTGAGATATCTCCCCCAACTCCATAAATTGAACCAAATCGTAGAATAGTAAAATTTAATTTATATTTTTTGTAAAATTTTTCTACATAGTCTTCAGCAGCTCTTTTGCTTACACCATAAAATCCGCCTTGCTCACTTGAGGCATAAATAGAGCTTGCATGAATAAACTTTTTAATGAAATTTTTTTTAGAGATTAACAATGCATTAACAGTACCTAAAACATTTACCTCTGCAGTTTCTAATGGTTTATTTTTTGCTTCATCAAGATCTGCAAGGGCTGCAAAATTAAATACATAATCAACATTCTTGAAAATAGATTTATAATTTTGAATTTTAAGTAAGTTTACTTTCCAAAAAATTTGATTTTTAATTATTTTTTTCTTTTTAACTAAATCTACAATAATTACTTTATATCTTCCAGTTTTAGCAAGTTGGTCAGACAAGCAACTACCAATAAATCCACTACCGCCTAAAACTATAATTTTTTTCATAAAGTATTTTCAAAAATAGTCTTGAATGAGTCTGGCACATCTTTAGAGCCTTTTTCAAAAGTATATTTTTTAAGTTTATAATTACTTTGATTTAATTTTTTGAAAATTTTACTATTCTCTAATCTTTTAATTCCAGACTCTTCAATATCTACCATAATTTTTTTGGGCAAAATTTCTTTTTTTGATGAAGATAGAATAGAATCAATTATTTGATCTTCTGCGCCATACGCATCAATAAATATATGAGTAGGATAATCCAGTCCTAAATTTTCAATTAAAAAATCGTATTTCATAAAAACAAAATTACTAAAAACATGTTCTTTATGAATTTTTTGATTAAATTTCATAGAATGCATACCCATAGAACTTACAGGAAGGTCAAATTTATTATTTTTAAATTTTGTATTATAATAAAATTTTTGTATCTGATTTTTATTGGATATTCCTATATTTACCAAATTACAATTTTTGATTTTATTAATTATAATATTATCATTAAGACTCTTAAAGTTTGTTGGTTCAATTTCAAAAGCACATACAGTGCCAATATCTTCTAATAATTTAGCAACAAATATTGTGCTATAACCAACATTTGCACCTATTTCATAAAAAACTAATTTTTTTTTATCTTTTTTATAAATTTCAATATCTTCAGTAATTTCAGCTAAGCAATAATCCTCATAATTATATGTTCTCCAATAATCCCAAAAGTTATTTATTTTTACTTTTAGTTTTAGATTTTTATGGGAAATATTTTTTACAAAAAAATTTTCAGTATTAAAATTTTTAAAGAATATATTTCCTTGTCCTATAAAAACTGTTTTTGAATTTAAAAAATTTATTAATTTTAAAAACAAATTCACAATTTTTCCTACTAAGGATAATTGAAATAAGATCATTTTTTTTAATTTGTTTTTCATTATTTCTATATCAAATTTGATTTTTTTCTAAAAACAAGAAGAATATAAATTTATCAGTTTTTTACTAACTAGTTGAGTACCCAGATCATTTAAATGACCAGAGTCTACATACGTTGTCTGTGAAATATCCTTAAAAATATTTTTAGATAAATCGTTAAAACATACATTATCATGTTTTTCTTTTTCTGATTTAAAATACATTTTCATCTTATTATAAAACAACTTTCTATCATCAATTTGTTTTTTTGTGAGAGTTTGAAAAATTTTTTCTTCTTGTTTAGAGTATATCTTATTATCTATACCCATTATTGGCTCTGTCGAAATAATAATTTTAGTATTAATTTCTTTTGATGTAGCAATTATATTTCTTAAAGCATTTTTATATCTCTTTTCAAAATATTCATTTAAGTCATATACATTTGATGTATTTAAATTTTCTTTTTTATTAATAATTGAATTAAATTGTTCTGTAATCTTTTTGATTGATCTTCTTATATAATAATGTGTGGCAAATTTGTTTAAGCCACTGTTTAAAGATCTAAAAGTTCCATGAATAAATAATTTAAAAGAACCTAAAAAACTGTAACTACTTTCAACAATATAGTTTATTTTTATATGTTCTCTATTTATAAATAATTCGATATTTTTATTTAATTTACTTAAACTTCCAAAATATTGGCTGTCATTCCATCCATGATGTAAAATTAAAAGATCTGGATTATAATTTTTTAATTTATAAATTAATTGTAAAAAAATTTGTTCCGAGTAATAGCCTGGTACTCCTGCATTAAGAATTTCAAAATTTTTTATTTCCTCGCTTTTTTTTAATTCTGTTTTTATTTGAGATGCTAGATTATATTGATACCCAGACGTTCCAATACCAACAACATTTGAACCACCTAATAAAATTATTCTAAATGTTTTATCATTTTTTTTTTTGTTAATAATATTATCTTGAAAGTCTGATAGAAAAAAATTTTGCGGGCCAACTATATGAATGGGCACTTGGCCATATATATTATCTATAAATAAATTATTTTCTCTAGGAACGTATCCAACTAAAGCGTCAGGTTTATAAAAATCGTGACTATTAAAAGAACTTAAACAACCTAAATTATTAAATTCTGACAATTCAGCTGGTACTTTGACATTAAAAATTTTATCTAAAATATAATTCTTATTCAAAGAACAATATTCTTTATTAGATCGCACATAAAATATAGAAGTTAAAAATATTTCTATAAAAATTAAAATAGCTAATAATTTAATTGTACTTTTAAATTTCATTTATAATTTTTTTTATTGAGGAAAAAATATTTTGATAAGGATTATTGTTATTGATCAAATAATTTTTATTTCGTTTTAATGTGTTATTTTTCAAATTTAATAAGTGCTTAACCAGGCTATTTTCATTTGTCAAATAAACAACATCTTTATCCGAATTTTTGACCTCACAATGCTTATATCTTTTTTGTGGATCATATAAGATTACTGGCACTTTTGAACATAAGGAGTCTTCTATTACTGTTGATGAATAATTTATAGAAGCATAAGATTTTTTTAGCAAAGAATCAATTTTGTCAGAACTGAAGAATAAGTTTTTAAATAAATTTCTCAGATCGGTTATGCTATCAGAAACACTTGGATGGAGTTTTATAAGAAATTTAAAATTAAATTTTTTTGCTAAATTATTAAAAACTTTTAGATTCTCGTAATACTCAAAAAATGACTCTACTCCAACAAAATGCATATTTCTAAAATCTTTCATTGTGACTGCGTAAAGAATAAATTTTTTATTGTTAAAAATATTGTTATTATGTGCAAAAATTATATTGCCAGTTTTATAAAAATTATTAAGTTGATTTTTTTTTTGATATCTAAGACTGATTTTTGATTGAGCAAATACAAAAGATATTTCTTTGTTAAATAAAGATTGAGCTATTATTTTTTTGTATATTTTATCATATTTATTAAAATGCTTGGAGACAGTGCCGTGTGGTATAATTATCGATTTAATATTTCTTTTAATTGAATAATCAAAAGCAACTCCCTCAATACCTTTTAAAAAATTACCTATAAATACTTTTATATTATAATTTGAAAAATATTTTTTAAATTTTTTTTGTTGATTTTCTAAATTTGAATGATTTAAGTTTTCTTGTTGCGCGAAGTAATTCAATAATTTAGAAATATTTTTTTTATTATAATAGAAACTAATTTTTGGAATTTTGATTTTTTTTAATTTAATAAAATCTTCTTTTACATTGATAAATTTCACTCCCAATAATTTACATAAAAAAATCAACAAACTATTATTTTTACCCTTTTTTAAGATTATAATTTTTTTCCTTAAAGAAATTAAAATAAAAATTATTTTATAAAAATTATAATGTAAGTTCGTGATAAAATAATATTCTTTTTTTTTATCTAAATTTACATCAAAATTGAAAAATTGAAATTTATTTTTAATAATTATTTTTTTTTTATCTTTTTTTAATTTGATAATTTTAAAATTTTTCTTATACAATTCATCTATTATTGAAGATAAAAAATAATTTTCTTTAGAAAATTGAGATTTGTAACTATTCCAACCCGAAACAATAATGCAGGAAAGTTTATGTTCTCTCTCTAAAAGATTTATTGACTCAATGATAAATGCAATTGAATAAAATTTAAATCTAATAAGTGATGAGTGTATTAGTTTAGATGTGTTAGATTTAAGCTCGCCATACTTTAGTTTATTAACTAATTTCTCTGACTCAGTTATTATCTTATAATGATATTTATTTTCGAATTTTCTATTAAATTTAAAATAATTGATTTTTTTTTTTTCACAAAAAATCAAGGTCTCCAAATTTAGGGGTAGACAAATTTTATCATTTTTATCTTTAACCTTCTTATAGATAAAATCTAGTTCTTTTGCCGTTTGGCCAATTATTAACTGCATCAAAATAAATTGAATTAAAAATTATTTAATCGCTAAAAATCCAGAAAAACAAATATACTTAAATACTTGCATATAATCTTTAAACCCTGCTCTATCTAACAATTCAGAATTTCCTCTGGTAGAAAATGGCTCCAATATACCTTTTAGGCTTCTCGTCTTATTAAAAATTTCTTGAGCTTTATATCCATTATTGAGTTTAAATTCATTGTAAGTCGCAGTTGCAATATCTTGGAATCTAGCATCTCTGGCTCTTACTTTCTCAAACATAATAAAAGCTCCGCCCCAATTTAACGAAGAAAAAATTCGATTAAAAAGTTCTTGCCTCAAGGAAGGATTAATAAATTGCATAGTGTAGTATGAAATTATTAAATCAGCTTTCTTAAATTTTAATTTATTGACGTTTCCACAAAGAAATTTAATATTTTTTCTATTATTTTTTTTTTTAGCAAATTTAATCATATCTTTTTCAATATCAATGCCTATAAATTTATTTAATTTTTTACTTTGGTGTCTCTTTGAAATTTGATTTAAAAGAGTACCTGTTGAACAACCTAACTCATAGCAAACAGATTTATCTTTAATAAAAAAATCACTTAAAGAGGTAATTAATTCGTGGCCCTCTTTATACAGAGGAACTGATGAAGAAATGTGTTTATCGAACTTTTTCACTAAATTAGTTCCTTTAAAACTCCAATTAGAGTTTAAAGCTTCTATGCCATCTCCAGCCTTTTTTTTAACCATTTCTTTAATTCAATATTTTTCTTATTTTTTCTGAAATTTTTTCATGCGTTTCAGAATTATCAAACAGTCTTAAAAAAATTTCAGACTGAAGTAAAGACCATTTTACATAACTTAATTCTTTATCAAAATAAGTATCGATTAATCCATTTAATTCTGACTTAGTTAGTTTTAAAAAGTTTTGTAAATTAATTAGTTCAAATGATTTCAAGATTTTGTCAATACTATTTGCATCTAGAAAAATACCCTTTTTTTGCCTAGTAATTATTTTATTATTTACTAAATTGAATTTTTTTGAGAGGGACCTTAAAATAACTTTATTTTCAATTAAAGAATACTTAGTAAAGGATGAATTAAAATTTAAAAACTTTCTTTTAATTTTGTATTTTAATTGAGTGTTTAAAGCTAATTTTACAATTTCATCGTCCAAAAAAGGAATTCTTAATTCTACGGAATTCATCATTCCTGCAATATCTGCTCTATACATGTATCTTTTCAAATTATTTTTAAAATAATTCAAAATAAATGATTGAATTTTTTGTTCTTTTATTGATTGTAAAAATTGATATTTATTTTTATCAGCAAACCATTCTTTATATTTCGCACTGTCATTTAAAGAAAAATCATTGAAAAGTACATTAGATGAATAATTGTTAAAAAAGTCTGGCTGAAATGATAAGTTTCCTGCGTTTGAATAATTTTTGATACCAGGAAATATATAATTAATAATCTTGATTAAATATTGAAATATTCTTGAGTTTGATAAAGATACCTCATTAAAATATTTTTCATGTATTGAATATCCGCCGAACAACTCATCAGCCGAGTCACCTGTTAACATACTTTTTATTCCCAAGTTTTTTGCATGATTAGTTAATATTTGAATAGAAGAAGTGCTCGGATTAATAATATTTTCTGCAAAATAAATAGTTTTTGGTAAATTATAAATTGACTCATTTTTTTTTTCATCAACTCTCACCAGATTTTTTTTAACATCTTCATTAATTAGTTGGGCAAACTGCAGATCATTTTTTTGATAGGAATTAAAGTAAAAACATTTAATGCTATCTTTAATATCCGATGAAATTGCGGAAACAATCGAAGAGTCTAAACCGCCACTATACAAAATAGAGGTTTCAGCATCGCTTACGAGATGCCTATTGACAGATTTGTTTAGCGTTTTTTTGTATAAATCTAATGTTTGATTTAAATTTAACTTCGATAATTCTTCATAAAAATCCTCATCTATAAATTCATCAAGAGACGAATGTAATTCTGATTTGATTTCTTGTGTATTAAGATTCACAATTAAATTATAACCAGGTTTGACTTCCTGAATATTGGTAAAATTTGTTTTAGACTCAGAATTTAATCCAAAGAAGGAGGTCTTAAGCAGTTGGACTCTATCAATTTCACTTTTACCATTAAATTTTCTTATAGCTTTAATTTCAGAAGAAAAAATAAAATTATTATTATTTGTATAACTATAATACAAGGGTTTCATTCCATACTTATCTCTAACCAAAAAAATAAGCTTTTTCTTATTGTCGTAAATAGCAAAGCTATACATCCCTTTTAATCTTTTTAAGGTTTTATTTAATCCATTTTGCAAATATGATCTCAGTAAAACTTCTGTATCGCTATTGGATTTAAATTTAATATTTTTAGAAATTAATTCTTTTTTAATTTCTTTAAAGTTATAAATTTCTCCGTTATAAATTATTAAATTTCCATCAATTTCAAATGGCTGATTTCCAGAGATTGTAAGATCTTGTATCGATAATCTTGTGTGGCCTAAACTTAAATTATCTAAATGTGTTTCCCCTTTATTGTCTGGTCCTCTATGGTTTAAAAGATCTAAAGAAATAGAAAATTTTTTTCTATCAATATTTTTTCCTACAACGCCAAATATACCGCACATTTTATAATTAAGATTTTTTATTTAAAAAATATTTTAAAATTTCAACATCGTGTTTGTTGTCTATATCCAGGTTCTCAATATCAGATACTTCAAAAAAAAAAGGTTTTTTGCCAATTCTACACTTATATTTTAGTAATGCTTTTTTTTGTATTCCATAAAGACCCGTAGTTTCGACAACAACTGGTCTTGCATCTTGGCTTCTTGGTAGAACTTTTGGATTATAATTTACTGGTCTTTTTTTAAACCAAAACCAGGAATAGATTGATTTTGATGTAAATATAGAGTCTATTTTTTTATTTTTAACTAATATTTCTATGCACTTATTAATGCTCTCAATTTTCAAAAGCGGTGCTGTCACAAATAATTGAAAATAATATTCTGCATCAATAATTTTTGAGTGATAATTTAATAAATCATTCCCATTAGCTTGATCTTTTGATAAATGAGGTTTTCGTTGAATAAATTTAAAACCTTTTTTTTTACAATAATTTTTAATTTCTATGCTATCAGAATCTACATATATTTCATCAAAACTTGTTTTCGTTAGTTTGTCTAAAAATATTTGATAGAGTTTTTTATTACCGAATTTTAAAAAGTTTTTGCCCTTTACTCTTTTAGAATATTTTTTAATTGGTATAATCGCTACAATTTTTTTTTTTCATTTTTTAATTATATTTTTTATTATATCATTCAATATTACTTTATTTTTTTTGTATGGTATTTGATAGTCTTTATTTATGTTAGATTTTTTTTTTTGTTTTTAAATAAATCCTCAAACTCTTTATTAAAATTATTTTTTATAAACTGATGAAAAAAAACCTTTAAATTCATTGCCTGGAGTTCGTAACCTAAATTTGAGTAATTTGATGCAATTATTTTACTTTTGAAGGCTAAAAAATATGCCGTTTCATTATCGAAATTAATTTTTTGATTTATTCTTAGAAAATAGTCACTTTCTAATTTTTTTAACCGTTTACTAAAAGATTTATCTTTTCTGTTAGAAGCTAAGGCTACACATAGTTTAAGTTTTTTTCGCTCACAATATTGAGAGATCTTTTTAAAAAAAATTTCACTATCAATAAATCTTTTTTTAAAATTTTTAAATGCGCTGCTACTGATATTTTTTTTTAAATAAGATAAATCTCTGAATTCAGAAATAAATAAAATATCATATATTTTTTTATGTTTTAATATTTTTTGATCATTATTCCTTACAGAGCCACCAATATATATTTTTGTTTTTTTAGCATTAAATATTTTGCTTACGAGATTTTTCATTTTTTTATTGAAAACAATGAAATAATCTACTTCTTTATTTTTTAAAATTTTTTTATAAGCATTAATTTCATCTTTGATTATAAAAGAGAACTGGTAACAAATAGTTTTAATTTTCGGAAAAATTTTCTTAATTTTAAAAATTCTATTGTCTAAATCATCCCCTATTACAACTTTTGGATTAATTATATTAATAACATGCTTCAAATAAACTATGTTAAAACTTTCTTTAAAATTTTTTTTTATTATTAAATTATATAAAAATTTAGTAACTACAGGAATTATATAGAATATATTTATGGTATTAAAAGTAAGTCTTTTAATATCTTTTTTATTATAAAAGCTGGACTTTATATTAGATAATAAAACAATATCAGCAGCGCTATAAACTTCGAAAGAGAATTTTTTCATTTTTAGAGGTAAATTATTTTTTCTGAAAGGTTGTTTATAATTTTTTTTAAATCTTTCTTTTCTATCTTTATAAAATTTTCACCCGCACTACCTAAGAAAAAATTGTTAAGATTTTTTTTAATAAAATTTTTAACATCCTCTGAATAATGCTTATTATCTATTTTTTCTTTTAAATTATTATATTTAATTTTGTTTTTATTAAAATTTAATGAATATTTTAAAGAATTAAACCATGTATCTCCAAAAGTAAGAGATATTTTTTTCATTCTTAATGACTCTAAAGCTGTGCTTCCAGTGATAGTAGCATTTAACCTCGAATATTTGATTAATTTTTTTGTGTCAAAATTTATTGGAACTAAAAAAGTATTTTTTAAATTAATAATTTCTTTGTAAAATTTTTTTGATCTGAAAAATAATTTTCTTAAGTCTTGATAGTCACTTAATTTTTCAAATTGTCTAGGGTGTTCTTTCACATAAATAGCCCAATTATTAGGAATCATTTTTCTCAATTTTTTTATACACTCTAACTGGTTGTAATTTTTTCCACCTTCCGGGATTGTGCTTCTTTCAGGTTGAAAGTGAAGAGAGAAAAAAACAAAATTAGATTTCAGTTTTGGTAATCTTGTGTTTTGATTAATAAAATTCTTAAGTGAAAAAATTTCAAATAACCTTAATATTCTGAAGTTAATTTTATGAATAAAGCTATAATCTTTGAACCAATATCTACTCGAATATTTATTTTTATTATATAGATTTTTAAGTTCTGAGAGAGTTATTCTTATAATCTGAAATATTAAATTAATTATTGTAGAATTATCATTTAACATTCTTT
>MDTA01009873.1_pt1 | contig 11874 bp, 10 predicted proteins | sample 811151 | NCBI WGS metagenome assembly MDTA01 (sample SAMN05326648, study PRJNA326480) | marine metagenome | isolation source: seawater | place: Indian Ocean: South | collected 2010 | reverse complement strand
CTTAGGTTGGGTAAAAAGAGGTTCTTTGGTTAAAGAATTTGAAACTGTGGCTTTTACTTTAGATTTAAATCAATTAAGCGACCCAATAGAAACAGAGTTTGGTTTACACATAATAGAAACCTTGGAAAAAAAGGGTGAAAAAATAAAAGTTCGACATATATTACTAATTCCCTCAATAACTGAAGAAGACTCAAAAAAAACATTTACTCTTTTAGAAAAATTAAAAATTGATTCTATTAAAACATTGTCTGATTTTAAAAACGTAGTTAAAAAACACAGTGATGATAAAACAACAAGAAAAATTGGCGGTAATTTAGGTTGGATAGATCCTTCAACTTATTCAATTCCGGAAATAGGACAAGCTATTAAATATTTAAAAATAAATGAATGTAGTCCACCTATATATTCTTCTTTAGGTATTCATTTATTATGGATTGAAAAAGTAAAAAAAGGTGGGGTGATGAGCATAAAAGATCATTACACAGAAATAAATAACTTAGCATTAAATCACAAAAAAATGACTTGGTATAATGATTGGATAAAAAAATCAAGAGAACAATTTTTTATTAAAACAGTTTTAAATTAACATTTTTATTAACAGTTTATATTAATAATACATCAACTTTAAATTTTTATATTTTTTGAAATAATTTTGTTAATAATACAATAGTTATTAAGTTGTTTTTGTTACCACCAACATAAACCATGACTTTAAATATCTTTTATAAAAGCATTATTGTTCTATTAGAAACATATTTTATAAAATTAGTTATACACATATTAACAATATATATAAATAAAAATTCTTTTTTAAATAAAAAGTAAAATTAATATTATAATAATTTTCTTTTTAAAAAATATCGATATTATTATTTTAATACACCTAATAATGATTATAAATATTTATTCACAGACTTTTAAAATTTAAGACGAGTATTAAATGAAATTTTCCACTTCAAAACAAGAACTACAAAAGGCTTTACAAAAAGTTATAAAAGCAACACCTATTAGGTCTACCTTACCAATATTGAGTTGTGTTTTTATTAAAACAACAACAAAAAAAACAATCTTAAGAGCAACAGATTTAGAAATAACAATACAAACAGAAATACCTGCTAGTATTGAAGAGGAAGGCAGCCTCTGTTTACCAATTAAAACATTATTAGATATAACAAATGAGCTTCCAGAAACAAGAATTACTATATCAGAAACAAATTTAAAAACAACAATTTTTACAGATTTTGGTGTATATGATTTAATGGCAAAACCAGCGGAAGATTTTCCAAAAACACCAAAAGTAGAAACAAAGCAAGATTTTAAAATATCTGGAAGCATATTAAAAGAAATAATAAAAGCTACTTTTTTTGCTATTAGTAAAGATGAATTAAAACCAGCATTAACAGGTGTTCTTTTTCGAATAAAAGAAAATAATATTACGGCAGTTTCAACAGATGGTCATCGTTTAGTAAGGTATATTCAAAAAGGTTTAAAATTAAATGATATACAGGGAGATTTTATAGCTCCAAGAAAATTTTTAAGTTTTTTACAAACACAAACCTTAGATAAAGACATCAATTTAATATTAGGTGAAAATTATATAGCTGCAAATTTAAAGAAAGATACTGTGGTGACGAGACTTATTGATGAGAGGTTTCCCGATTACGAGAGTGTTATACCCAATGATAATATTAAAGAATTAAAAATCACCAAAGAAAACTTTTTAAGTGCAATTAAACGGGTTTCTATTTTTTCAAACAAATCAACTCATCAAGTTGCTATAAGATTAAACCAAGAACAAAGCTTGTGTGAAATTTCAACAGAAGATCCTGAAAAATCGTCAAAAGCAAAAGAATCTTTAAAAGCTAAATACACAGGTGATGAGTTGATTATTGGGTACAATGCGGAATATTTAAAAGATGTTGTTTCACACATATCAACAGATGAAGTTGTTATAAATTTTAACACATCAATAAGCGCAGCTCTTTTTAACCCAAATGAAAAAAAGGAAAAAACAAATATATTAATGTTGCTTATGCCAATAAGGTTAAATGATTAAAATTGGTGCTTTTTTTATAAGATGGCAATTAGTCATCTCAAAATTAAATCATTTAGAAATCATAAAGAAAAAACAATTTCTTTTAATAAAGGACTAACAGTGATTTTTGGAGATAATGGTTCTGGAAAAACATCTATATTAGAAGCAATTCATTTATTATCTATCGGAAAAAGTTTTAAAACTAATAAAAAAAGAGAATTAATAAATAAAGATCAAAAAGCTTTTCTTTTAAACGGGTTATTTGTAAGAGATGATTTTGAAACTAATATATCAATGTATGTTCATAAAAAAGAAAAAGAACAAATAAAAGTAAATAATAAAAAAATTTTAAAGAAAAAAGAATTGTTAAATAGAAACAATGTTGTTGTTTTGTCCCCAGAAGAACAAAAAATAACAAAGGGGCCACCCCGGGAAAGACGAATGTTTTTTGATAAATTGTTTTCTATCTGTTTTAAAGGCTATTTAACAAAATTGCAAGACTATAATAAAGTATTAAAACAAAGAAACGCTATATTAAAAGACCCATCAAGTCAAAAAACAACCACCCTAGAACAATGGGATCATTTATTAATTGAAAAAGGTATAAACCTTTGGAAAGAAAAAAGTGAAAAGTTTAAAATTTTTAAAGAGCTATTTTTTGAAACAACAATAGAATACAACGATAGGGCAGAAATTTATTTAGATTATAAAAAAACAATAATTTCTATTAAATCTTATAAAGAAAAACTATCCAAAAATATAAAAAGAGATGCGCTTTTAAAAAGAACCTCTTTTGGTCCACACCTTGATGATTATACTTTTAGTTGGAATAAAAAACCAATTAGAACCCATGGTTCAGAAGGAGAAAATAAAACATTTTTAATTTTGTTAAAGTTAACAGAATTAAAATATATTAAAACCACCACCAACAATAGCCCTATTTTACTTCTTGATGATTTATTTGCAACGATAGATTTTGAAAGAAGCAAAAAAACAATATCTGTTTTACAAGAACTTGAGATAAAAAATAAAAAACCAATACAAACTATAGTCACCACCACAGATGTTTTAAGTTTAGAAAATCTTGGGTATAATTTTAAAGATTCAACAAACAAACTATATGAATTAAGACGCTAATGCAACATATTGGAACAGCTATAAAAGATTTTTTAACTAAATCAGGATTAAAAAAAGGAGTAGAAGAACAAAAGGTTTTTAAAATATGGAACAAAGCAGTGGGTGAAAAGATCGCAGAAAACACAACTTTAATTTCAGTAAACAAAGGTGTTATAACAATAAAAACACATAACTCTGTTTGGAAACAAGAGCTACAATTTCAAAAATTTAAAATTATCAACAATTTAAACAATAAATTAAACAAAGCAATTATTAGGGAAATCAAATTCAAATGAACAAAAATCAAAGCAGTGGACAATATAGTGCTGAAAACATTAAAGTTTTAGAGGGTTTAGAAGCGGTAAGAAAACGACCAGCGATGTATATTGGAGACGTGGGAAAACGAGGGCTTCACCACTTGGTATATGAGGTAGTAGACAATTCAATTGATGAAGCATTAGCGGGTTATTGTAACAAAATATCAGTTGTTTTTAATAAAAATGGATCTGTGTCTGTTATAGATAATGGTCGAGGGATCCCTGTTGATATACACAAAGAGGAAAAAAAACCAGCTGTTGAGGTTGTGATGACTGTTTTACACGCAGGTGGTAAGTTTGATAAGGGATCTTATAAGGTTTCAGGTGGGCTACATGGTGTTGGTGTGTCTGTGGTTAATGCTTTATCAGAGTGGTTATGGGTCGAAGTATCAAGAGATCAAAAAATTTATAAACAAGAGTATAAAATAGGCGAACCACAAGACAAACTTAAAACAGTGGGAACATCAAAAAAAACAGGTACTAAAGTTTGTTTTTTTCCAGACACCACTATTTTTAAAACAACAATATTTGAATATTCAATTATTGCGGAAAGATTAAGAGAGTTAGCATATTTAAACAAAGGACTAGAAATAAGTTTAAGTGATGAAAGAGAGGAAGATGGAAAAAAAGATGTTTTCAAATTTAACGGAGGTTTAAGCGATTTTGTTCGATATTTAGATGAAAACAATAACCCTCTACATAATAAAATTATAACAGTTAACAGAGAACATGGAGAGGTGCCCGTTGAGGTTGCTCTAAGATACAGCAACACATATAATGAAAACATATTAACCTTTGTAAACAACATCAACACAATTGAGGGCGGCACACATCTTTCTGGTTTTAGAACAGCTCTAACAAGAGCAATGAACAATCATGCAGCAAAAAACAACTTAATTAAATCAAAAAAAAATGAAAAAATCACCCTATCAGGAGAAGATTTTAGAGAAGGCTTAACGGCTATTGTTAGTGTTAAAGTAGCAGAGCCGCAATTTGAGGGCCAAACGAAAACAAAACTTGGAAATGGAGAAGTTAAAGGTGTTGTTGACAAAACAGTTTATGAGGGTATACTCGATTTTTTAGAAGAAAACCCCTCAATTGGAAGAAGGGTTGTAGAAAAAGCTCTTTTAGCAGCTAGAAGTCGAAGCGCAGCAAGAAAAGCTCGTGAGTTAATAAGAAGAAAGAGCGCATTAGGAGGCTCTTCTTTACCAGGAAAATTATCAGATTGTTCTAATAGAGATCCTGTGTTTTGTGAATTATATTTAGTGGAGGGAGATTCGGCTGGTGGTTCAGCAAAACAAGGGAGAGATAGAAGAACACAGGCAATATTACCTCTTCGAGGAAAGGTAATTAACTCAGAAAAAGCTAGAATAGACAAACTTTTATCCAACAATGAGGTTCAGTCAATAATTACAGCTCTTGGTGCTGGTTTTGGTGGTGTTGATGATGAAAGTGGAGAAAAGTCTCCCGGTGATTTTGATCCTGAAAAATTAAGATATCATAAAATTATAATAATGACAGATGCAGACGTCGATGGTTCTCATATAAGAACATTGCTTCTTACCTTTTTTTATAGAAAAATGAGACAGGTTATTGACGGTGGATATTTATATTTGGCTCTACCTCCACTTTACAGAGTTTCCCAAGGAAAAAAGGAATCATATGCTTATGATGATAATGAAAGAGATTTAATGATAGAAAGAATGCAGAAAGAAAATAAAAACACAAAGGTTTCTATTCAACGTTATAAAGGTCTTGGCGAAATGAATCCAGGTCAACTTTGGGAAACCACAATGGATCCCGAAAAAAGAACACTAATGCAAGTAACGGTTAATAGTGCAGCAGAAGCTGCAGAAACCTTTCAAGATCTAATGGGAAGCGACGTTGAAGCGCGAAGGTCTTTTATAGAAACAAACGCTAAGTTTGTAGTTAATTTAGATATTTAAAAACAGGAAAAATACAATGGTGGATTTTAATAGAGACAACACCCTTCCAAGGGACATAGTTGATGAAATGAAAGAAAGTTATCTTAATTATTCTATGTCTGTAATTGTTTCAAGAGCATTACCAGATGTGAGAGATGGGTTAAAACCTGTTCATAGAAGAATCTTATATGGAATGAGCGAACTAGGTTCGGGTTGGAATCGACCCTATAAAAAATCAGCAAGAATTGTTGGTGATGTTTTGGGTAAATACCACCCCCATGGTGATAGCTCTGTTTATGATGCTCTTGTAAGAATGGCACAAGGTTTCTCAATGAGGTATCAACTGGTTGATGGACAAGGAAACTTCGGCTCAATTGATGGTGATAATGCAGCTGCAATGAGATATACAGAATCTAGAATGACTCGATTAACTAGCGAAATGTTAAAAGACCTTGATAAAGACACAGTTAACTGGGATTTAAACTTTGATGAAACATTAAAAGAACCAACAGTTTTACCTTCATCTGTACCAACATTATTAATAAATGGATCTGAAGGAATTGCTGTTGGTATGGCTACTAAAATTCCACCACATAATTTAAAAGAAGTTATAAACGGATTGGTTGCAACAATTGATAATAATAAAATTTCAACTGAGGAATTGATGGAATATATTAAAGGTCCAGATTTTCCAACTGCGGGTTTTATTTTGGGAATGGATGGGTTAAAAAGCGCATATAAAACAGGTCGTGGAAAGATAAAAATGAGAGCCAGGGCGCACATTGAAACAACTAAAACAGGTAAAGATAGTATAGTTATAACCGAAGTACCGTATCAAACAAATAAAGCTAGCCTTGTTGAAAAAATAGCAGATTTAGTTAGAGATAAAAAAGTTGTTGGAATTTCAGACTTAAGAGATGAATCTGATAAAGATGGCATAAGGGTTGTTGTTGAAACAAAGCGAGATGCTGTACCTGAAGTAATTTTAAATCAACTTTATCAGAACACCCAATTACAAGATACTTTTGGAATTATATTATTAGCCCTGGTTGATGGAATTCCTAAAATAATGCCTTTAAGAACAATTTTAGATCATTTTATAGAGTTTAGGCATGAGATTGTTGTTAGAAGAACGACATTTGAATTAAAAGAAGCAGAAGCAAGAGCGCATATTTTAGAAGGATTAAAAATAGCTCTTGATAATATTGATGAGGTTATTTCAATAATTAGAGGTAGCAAAGATCCAATTCAAGCAAAAGAGGGCTTAATGAATGGTTTTAGTCTTTCAGAAATTCAGTCACAGGCAATTTTAGATATGAGATTACAAAGACTGACAAGTCTCGAAGTGGATAAAGTGGTTGCTGAATATAAAGAGTTATTAAAAATAATATCTCATTTAAAAGGAATTCTAGAAAATCGCGATCAAAGAATGGAGATAATTAAAGAAGAACTAATTAATATAAGAGACCAGTATGGTGATGAAAGACGAACAGAAATAATTAAAGTTGACTCTAATTTTTCAATGGAAGATATGATAGCAGAAGAAGAGGTTGTTCTTACAATTACACACCAAGGTTATATTAAGCGAACAGCTTTAAATACATATAGAACACAAAGACGTGGGGGGCGAGGTGTTCAGGGGGCGATGAGTAAAGAAGAAGATTTTGTTGAACACTTGTTTATTGCAAACACACATAACTATATGTTGTTTTTTACAGATTTAGGAAAGTGTTATTGGTTAAAGGTTTACGATATACCCCAAGGAGGAAGAGCAACTCGTGGTAGAGCTATTGTAAATTTAATAGGCTGTGAACCTGGAGAAAAAGTTGAAGCATTTGTTAGCGTTAAAGAATTTGATGATAATCACTATATAGTAATGGCAACAAAAAAAGGATCAGTTAAAAAGACAGTATTGTCAGCATATGGTAAACCAAGAAAAGGCGGCATATACGCTATTGAAATCAGAGACAATGATAAGCTTATTGAAGCGAAAATAACAAATGGAGAACATGATATTTTACTTGGAACCTATGAAGGAAAGTCAATACGGTTTTCTGAAAACAACATAAGACCAAGTGGAAGAAAAACAATGGGTGTAAGAGGTATAAGGTTGAGCTCTTCCGAAGATTACGTGATAGGTATGTTGGTTGTTAAAAGAGAAGGAACTATTTTAGTTGCAACTAAAAAAGGGTTTGGTAAAAGAACAGACATCATCCAATATAGAACTCAAACCAGAGGTGGAAAGGGTGTTTTAACAATGAGATGTACTGAAAAAACAGGAAAAATGGTTAAAATTATGGAGGTTGTTGATTCAGATGATCTTATTGTTATAACAGACTCTGGTGTTTTAATGAGACAACCAATTGCAGCTATTAGAACGATTGGGCGCGTAACCCAAGGAGTTAAATTAGTTAAATTAGATTCAGGGGCTAGCATCTCATCAATTACAAGGGTTATTAGTGAAGAAAAAGCAACAGAAGAAAAGAAAGAAGAAGATAATCAAATTTCCATAGGTGGCCTAGAAGAGAAAAATAAAAGTGAAGATAGGTCTAAGTAAAAACATACTTAGAATAAAAGAAGAGATTTTTGAACTCAAGAAGAAAAGAAAAGACAATTCAAGTATAAAAATAGTAGCAGCAACCAAAACACAATCTTTTTCTACGATTAAAAAATGTTATGAGTTGGGTATTTATTCTATTGGAGAGAACAGGGTTCAAGAAGCAGCAAAGAAATTTGAATCATTTGAAAAAATGCCAAATATAGAAAGGCGTTTTATTGGCCATCTTCAAAGAAATAAAGTTAAAAAATGTTTAAGCTTATTTGACACCATTGATTCAATAGATTCTTTAAAGTTAGCAAAAAAAATATCAAACACCGCTAAGCAATTAGAAAAACAAGTGGTGGGCTTAATTGAGGTAAACACAAGTAATGAGCCTCAAAAAAAAGGTTTTAATATTGACAACATTAATGAAATAATAACTTGTTTAGGTCTTCCAAATTTAGAGATTAAAGGGTTGATGACGCTTGGTCCAAACACAAAAGATAAAATAGAAATAAAAGAGTCGTTTTTAAAACTCCGATCCTTGAAAAATCAAATAAACAGCGATTATAATAAGAATCTAACAGAGCTTTCTATGGGTATGAGTGGAGATTATGATATAGCTATAAAAGAAGGGTCCACAATGGTGCGTTTAGGAACGGTGTTATTTGGGTCTAGATAAAAACTACAAACCTTTGAGGGGGTCTATCCATGGAATGGTCCAATCAAATATCTTTCTGTACCCGATTGAAAGTTGTACTCCTTTTATTTCTTGATCGATTTCTTCAATGTCTTCATTTAAACCCCCTTTTAAGAAAATGGGAAGTTTTATATTAAAAGCTATTCCGCTGTGCTTAATGCTCCAAACAGAACCAATTCCTAAAACAAGTATAGTAGAATTAGAGTTTGGGGCAGTTTTTCCATTCCAAAATGAATCAGTCCTTTTTTGAATACTTACGTTTCCCCCTAAAGCACCTTTTAACCATGCTGTTTCTTTTGTAAATCCAGTAAGCGCAACATCGTAAATGGTGCCGCTTTTAAACCCGTATTTATTTTCAACTAAAGGGTTTGTTATTGTAAAGACACCACCTATAAAAACAGGGTTAGTATTTCTTTTAAAAAAAAATTGTGTTTCAAAAATGCTTTTGTATAGTCCTTCGCTTAAACTAAAATGTCTATGTTCCTCTTTTTCTTCATCGTTTAGGAAAAAAGGGTCAGAGGTTAAAGTGTTTTTAGACGGTATAACTACCCCCCCGCCTAAATAAAATCTTTTCCCGGTTCCTTGACCATCATTAAAAACCAAATAGTTTGCAATGATTTTACTATCACCAAGGTATCCACCTATTGAGTTTTTAAAATTTGTGTTTGTTGATTCACTTCTATGATGAATTGAGTTAAACCCACTTTTCCAGCCCATTTTTCTATAACCTAGAGTTGTACCTAAAGTCAAATTCCAATAATTGGTAATTCCAATTGTTAATTTAGGGTTGAATAAAGATGACAATATATTACCTTTGTGGTTTCGTTGTTCGTCATCACCTTTTATAGGGCCATGAAACCAATCTATATAATCAAACATTTGATCGGAGCTAAACATTATTTGCCCCGCCCATAAACCTACACCTTTTTCTGAATTACCGACCGGTAATGATGGATTGTTTCAAAGGGCTCATTGACCAGACAAAGAAAACAAGAAAATAAAGAAAAAGAAAAAGGGTTTCATTTTGTAAATTTACGGATAATTCTTAATGTGTTTTATGAAAAAGTTCTTTTATTTATTAGAGACTCCAAAAAGTTATAATGCTGTATTAAAAAACAGAAACCATATTCTATATTTTTCTGGTAATCAAACGTATATAAAGCCCAAATCGCCGATATCTAAACATATAAATCCAAAATCGATATATAAATTAAAAAAAGACTTTAAAATAGAAAAAATTATAATTTTTGATCGTGTAAAGAATTTAAATAAAGAAACATGTATCATTAATCATATAAATAGATCAGGAACAAATTTTTTAATTGGAAATACTCCTTTTAAAAACCTTCCAACATTTCCAGACATTACAAGTATTTATAATAAAATTAAAGGATATGATCAGGTAGTTGTTCATACAGTAGGCCCACGTCGATTTAAAACTTTTTCGGAAAAAAACACACTTGTTTCTGAGATTGTTGGGTTGGTGGCTCCTGTTTGGTATTATATTGGAACAAAAATATTTGCAAAAAGTTATTAAAATGCAAAAAATTGACCCAAAAGATTATAATTTACCCTCTCGATTAAAAATTGAGTTGAATAATAAGAGGGAACTTTTTTTTATAATTAATCGCAAATCTAGAATAATTATGAAAGATGGCATTAAAATTTTAAAGTATGTTGAAGAGATTAGAAAAAAAGATTTTAATATTAAAATAAATTTAAAGACAAATGCCCCTGTTTGTAGCAAAACTAAGACTTTTTTAGTTGAAAGAGGCGTTAAAGTTGTTAGTTGATAAATTAAAAAAATCTATATTTTTTCCAAAAAACCTATCAATATTTAAAAAAATATTTTTTTTAGCCCTACCTTTAATTTTTAGTCAATTAAGCAGAGTTTTTATGGGGTTAGCTGATTTAGCTATGGTTGGAGGTTTGGGTCCAGAAGCGTTAGCTGCCACGGCATCAGGGGGAATAATTATTTGGAGCGTAACTAGCGTTGCTCTTGGAATAAAAACCTCAGTTCAAACGGTTTCTTCTCGAAGACTTGGACAAAAGAACATGAAGGGTGGAGGGCGATCTTTCTATAACGGTCTTTTTATGGTTTTTGTTTATTGTGTGCCTGTTGTTTTAGCTGGGTATTCTTTTACGCCAGAAATAGTAACAATTTATCTAAACCATCCTGTTTCGACTCCAATGTCAATTGAGTATACAAAAATATTGTTCGTTGGGTTATTCTTTACTACAACAAATTTTGTTTTTCATGGTTTTTTAACAGGAGTTGAAAAAACAAGGATTCACTTGTTTATTGCGGTTTCCAGCAATCTCTTAAATGTTTATTTAAATGCCGGTCTTATTTATGGAACAAGTGGTGTGGTTAATTATTTTAAGGATCTAAATCCGGTGTTTTTTTTCATATCTTCATTATGGACAATGTTTTCATTTCCAGAGCTAGGTGTTAAAGGAGCCGCTATAGGCACGGTTTTTTCTTCTTTTTTTTCATTGGTTCAGTATTTATTATATGTGTTTTTTTCTAATATTAAAAACCAATATTACTTAACCTCTCCTGGTTTAAACTATGCTATGTTAAAACGACAAACAGAATTGGCTGTTCCTATGGGCATTCAAGAGTTTGGTTTAGCTATTGGTTGGGCTTTATATTTAAGAATATTCTCAATTATAGGAATAATTGAGTTTGCTACAATTCATGTTATTTTTTCAATTATGCATGCTTCTTTTATGCCCGCTGTTGGGGTTGGGCAGGCATGCGCTACTTATGTTGGTAAATATCTTGGAGAAAAAAAACCAAAAAAAGCAGAAGAAAGCATTAAAGAGGCGGTGAGGATTTCTGAATATATAATGGGTTCTATGGGGATTCTTTTTATTTTATTTCCTAGATATATTATATTTATTTTTACTAGTGATCCAACTATTGTTGATATGGGTGAAGCAGGTTTAAGAGTTTTGGGTATATTACAGTTTTTAGATGCCCTTGGAATTACCTTTTGGCTTTCTTTAAATGCTGCTGGAGACACAATATTTCCCGCGCTCACTGAAATAGTCTTACTCTTTTTTTGGTTGTTACCAGCAAGTTATTTTTTAGGTGTTTATCTAGAAATAGGGTTTTTGGGGCCTATTTTAACCCTTCCAATACATTTTCTTGCTTTTTCTGCCATACTGGGGTTTAAACTGTATAGCGGTGGTTGGAAAAAAATAGAGGTTTAATAAAGTTGCTCACAACAACAGGT
>MDTA01183486.1_pt1 | contig 11875 bp, 10 predicted proteins | sample 811151 | NCBI WGS metagenome assembly MDTA01 (sample SAMN05326648, study PRJNA326480) | marine metagenome | isolation source: seawater | place: Indian Ocean: South | collected 2010 | reverse complement strand
TTTTATTATAAATTCTTGCTTGGTTTGGACTTTGATGAATATATTTACCAGCTTACTAGTGACAGTGCTATTAGAAATGGCCCAGATCAAGTTAATATTGACTTACTAAATGAAATTATTAAAAATAATGAGTCAGTCTTTCCAGATGCTTTTGAAGATATGGATGCAGCAAGAGAACTATTTAAGATTAACACAGGTATAGCAAATACTTTATTTTTTAACTCTGAAAGATACACAAAGGCTGCACTCTATCCTAACGCATTTGACAGAGTTTTTTCTGTTCTAATTAACGAAAGAGACTTCATTCATTATACAGGTAATGTTAAGAATGATAAGTCAGCAAAAAATTATGGTAATATCGTAGGGAATATATTTAGAACAAATTGTGTTGCTGAAACCTTTAACGATATCAGAAAACCTTTGTCAAACATGACATTAAAAGAAAAATATTATAACAAGACTAGAAACAAAGATTTTCCTCAAGTCTATATGTACTATGCTGAAATCAGCATTCTTAAGAGAATTGAAGAACCAAGCTTCTAGGAGACAAGATGCCAATTAGAAAAACACCAGGAAAAAGGTTTAACGCAAAAAAGCTAAGATCTGCCGGAAACCTTACAAGAAAAAGTTTAAAACTAACAGATCTTGTACAGGATCAAAGCCAGCTAGAGAAAAAAATAGAGGCATTAAATCTTACAGAAAATGTTGGCTATACATCATATACATCCAGAGCTGTACCCTCTGTTGATATTCCAGACCCTTCAGACATGAAGCTTGAGTTTGTTTACAATTATTACACACCTGATGAGCGTGTTAAAAGACAGATTAGTAGTGATGAGCAAATAATTAATTTAGAGTCTAGTGATGAGGCACAAGTTTTATACCAGATTACTAATGATAGAAAACCTAGGTATATGAGAATAGACTTTAAACCTGCAAAATTCCTGAAAAATAGCGATGATCTAGATATTGCAGACGTTAGCATTCTTGATAATTTAGATAAACTATTTGTTGAAGGTGCAACTAGTTCAAAATACTTTTCTGGAACAGAATTAGTTGATACTTTAGCTGATCAAAGTTTTTATAATTTAGGAGAATTGTCAGAATTCATATTATCTACTAAAAACTTAGATTCACCTAATAGTAATGCACAAGAACTTTCTAAAAGAATAAAGTCAAAAGATCTAAAAGGCGATCATAAGAAATTAATCATGGATGTAATGTCTGATCTACAACCACAAGGTATTTCTTACGCATCTTCTGATACACGTCGTGAGCAAGTTGCAGCAGCATATGATTCTGCAGCACGTCAATCTTTTTCACTTAAGTTTAATAATATGTTTTTTTCTGATGTAATTACTGCTGGAAATAGACAGGTTTATTCAGTATTTGAAGATGAACTTAGGGCATATACAACTTCACCTTCAATAGCTGAACAAATACAAGAAGAAGGTATTAAAAAAGTTAATCCTACTAAAATATTTGAAGATGAATACGAATTTTACGGTACACCAGTAAGTTCTGTTGTCGTTAAACCAACAAACGGTGTCAAAAGTATTGACACTAGACCTCGTTTTGCAGTCACGGGTTATATTATACAAAGGTTTGAAGTTTTAGAGAACGGATCGCTTGAAATTTTAGAACCTTTAATTGTTGAAAATCCAGAGGCTACATATGCGCTAGACTCAAATATTAGATACGGTGGGACTTATATCTATAAAATTAGAACAGTCGCAATTGTTGAAGCAGTTGCAAAAAGTATTAAGCGAAGAAGAAGTGGTGGCAATACAATACAATATGTTAGATCAAAATTTTTATTAGCTTCTGAAGGTGTTTCAGGAACAATAAATTGTATTGAAAGCAATCCTCCTCCACCGCCTGTTAACGTTAGATTTAGATATGATTATGAACATAGAAAGCCTGTAGTTAGCTGGGAATTTCCAATTAATCCAACAAGAGACATAGTTAAATTTCAAGTTTTTAAGAGAATGTCAGTTAATGAAGCGTTTAAATTGCAAGTAGAATATGATTTTGATCAAAGCGTATTTAAGTCTTCTTCTCTTGAGACAGGCGCAGGAAAAAGAGTTGTTGAAATGCAATACCCAGTTTTAAATTTTGTTGACAAAGGTTTTAAGGATGGTGACAGTCCTATTTATGCAATTGCTGCAATTGATGCACATGGTATGACATCAAACTACTCAGAACAATTTCAGGTAAAATATAATAAATTTAAAAATACAATTGATAAAACATTTATATCTCGAGGAGGAGCTCCAAAATCCTATCCTAATATCTATTTAGAAGTTGATACTTTTCAAGATACTATGAAAAGTTCTGGAAAAGATCGAATGACAGTAGTCTTTGATCCTGAATATTATACAGTTACTAAAAAAGTAGAAAGAAAAAATAAGGAAGGCAAGGTAGTTTTTAGTAGAGAGTATGATTTAAAATTAATTGGTATAGATCCGGAAAATCCAACTTATAAGATTCAAATTATTAATACAGATTTCCAACAATCTGAAAACGTAGACATATTTATAGGTGACTTAACGTCACCACCACTTGAAGTACCTGCATCAAAGCTTTCTAAAAATAATCTAAGCTTTGAATTTGGTGTCAAGGTAGATTAACACAATTCTTTTACTATTTTTTATTGTAGAGTATATTTATTGACAGGAGACTAACACATGGGTTTTTTAGATCACAGCACAAATAACATCATCGTAGACGCTGTTCTTACAGATAAAGGTCGAGCATCACTAGCTAGAAACGATGGAAGTTTTAATTTATTTAAATTTGCACTTTCAGATGACGAAGTGGATTACACTATTATTCAACAATATGGAAGAACCGTTGGTAAAGAAAAGATTGAGAAGAATACTCCAATTATGGAAGCGTTAACAATTGGTTCTCTATCTATGAAAAATAAACTGCTTTCTGCATCTAATGAATTTTTAACACATCTTCCTGGTTTAACAATAGATACTGGCGGAACAACAGTTCTTTCTTTGACCACAAATACAACTAACAGTGCAACTCTTTCTAGTACTGTTACGGTTAATGTTAATATTAAAAATTCACAAAATACAGCAATAGATAATGATTTGAGAGATTCTGAGATTAAAGTTGAAGTTAATGACTTATTTATATCACTTACAGGAAGAACACCTGATTTTAAGTATTCTGACAATATAGCTTGCTATAGAGTTGGAACTACATCTAATGCAGACGGAAGTATATCAGCAAGCTTTACAATAGCAGTAAAATCTTTCTCTTCATCAATATTCAACACATATAGTGTATCAACAGGTACATTCATAAGAACATACATGACAATAAAAGGCATGAATTCTGGTGTATCTTCACAAAAAGAAATAAACATTAGTCAAACTTAGAGGGTGAACAGTGGCAACTTTTAAAACAATATCGAGTGCTGATATAAAATCAACACGCTCTTACTTAAATCAACTTGTAGATTTTGTTGAAAATGACATATCAGGTTCTTCTACGAGAAGAAAATATAAAGTATTTGTTACAGGAGGAATTGGTCCTGGTGTGACTTCTAGTTTATTTCAAACAATTTATGACCAAGACTACCAACTGCAAACATCAAATGCACTTTTTGACATAACATTTGGTTTGTATTCAGGGTCAAATTCAGTATCAACAACAGCAACAGGTCAAGATTCAGCAGGTAAATTACTTTTTCCATCTTCTTCATTGATGATGAGAGAAAAGGTTAACATTTACAGACAATTTGCACAAACATTGTTAGGTAATGCTGAACACTCTTTTGTTGCACCTTTCAAATCAGGAATAGATGGCGCTTCTTTTGGAACTACATCAAATGCAATTGGAGAAGCTCTATTTTTAACACATAAACGTCTTTTTGTTCGTGATGGTGTAAAAAGAGAAACATTTGCAATGAGATTTTTTCAAAGTAGTTCTTTTGGTGATCTCTATTCTCATAAAGGTTTAGAGTATTACAACTTACTAGTAAGCCCAGCTAATCCAGCTTCAGGTTCTTTTATATATACAGATGTAGGCTCAGCAACATCAATAGAAAGATCTCCAACAGGTGGTGATGTAGGAAATGTTGTTGATGCATCTAACACTTCAAGAACTGTTGGTTTAATGTTTTATCAAGAAGGTGTTACAGTTCTTGATATGGCAAAAATCCTATCAGGCGGTCAACATATGTCAGGGGCAATAAGCGCAATCAATACAAGCGGAATAGAACATGTCTCAGCTTCGTTTATTCCCGGCTTCATTACATCAGCTTCTATGGATAATGTGTTAGATCACATAACTCAAACAAGATTTGGCAGTGGATCCAATACAGTCATGACATATCAGAATAATACACAAATTAATTCTACACTTGTTTTCTGTAGAGCAACAGCAGATGAATTTAACTATTCAACAAACCCGACATATACGGATACAAATGGTAGAATAATTGTTATTGATGAAACACAGCAAAATATCCAAAAATCCTTTTCTTTCGTATCGACTGTCGGGTTATTTGATGCAAATGATGAATTGTTAGCAGTTGCTAAGTTAAGTCGACCGGTTGAAAAGAACGACGAAAAAGATCTGACATTTAGAGTAAGGTTGGACTTTTAATGTTATGTCATTCACTAGTATCACAAAAGATCTTTTCGAAAACACGAGTATAACACTTAAGCCTGAAGTTCACTTCATATCCTCTTCAGCAGGCGTTACAGGTTCTGCGCAAGTTTCTGCTCTTGTCATGGGTAAAGCTACGGGATCAAGTGGGATTAAAGACATCGTAAAGCCTCCACCTGATAGTGGGCTAGGATCGCTAGTCCTTAATGCGCCTGGATATGACGAGGGTGACTATGAAGCCTTGACCTTAATTAGAAGCGCTGGGCACATAGTCAACAAGATAAGATCACAAGGTTTGTCTTCAGCTGATATTAGCGGTTTTATCAACAGATATCTCGAGGCAGTCAATGATGCTCCTCATTCTTTAAAGCACCAAAAAGCTATTGATGTTTTTAGATTTGATCCACCTATAACAAAATTCCAGAAAAATTCTGCTGTAAAAAACAATATTAGAAAAGTCTTGATGCCATATCATAGGGCAAACTATCAAAATTGTGAGTTTTCTTATTCAAATTATCATACACTTAATTTTTTTACAGGATCTATATTTCCTACTTCTTCATGTTTAATATATCCTAACAAGTCTTTAAAGACAGGAAAAATGGGTATATATAATCCAAGTGGATCTTTTACACTTGACTTTTGGATTAATCCAAGATACCAGTTTGAAAAAGGAACAGAAATTAAAGCAGGCACTATATTTCATATGTCTTCATCAATTGCATTATCCTTGCTATCCGGATCTTCAGTAGATAGCGATGGAAAAGTAAATAAGTATAGATTACTTTTGCAACTAAGTCATAGTGCTGATAAACCTCCAAGTTCTTTTAACCCTAACAGTCTATCAAATACATTTCCTGATGATTTAGTTTTTGCATCCGAAGACAATGTTCTGGAACATAATAAGTGGCACCATGTTACTGTAAGATGGGGTGGTTTGAATATAAATAATGCATCTGGAAGTATTGCTATTGATGAAATAGGAGGGCAGAATTCAACAGGCATAAATTATGAAACTATATTTAGAATTCCATCTGCTTCTTTGATTCAAGACAATTTTGATGCAATATTTTTAGGAAATTTTTATGATGGGCCAAATGAAAATGTAGGCTCAGGTGATGCTGTTGTTGAATTTTTTAATTCAAATGCCTCTAACAGTGAAGGTATTACGCAAATGGGAGGATCCTCAGACCCAGCAGGCGCAGACAAAAATCTAAACCACCCATTGAATGCAGAAATTCACGACGTTAAATTATACAATAAATATCTTTTTAATTCAGAATTAGAGGAGATAAGAACCAACGGTCCTGTGTCTAAAGATGATCCTAGCGGACTAATTTTTTATGTTCCACCTTTTTATCAAATGGAAACAAGGACAAGAGATGTGCTTGTCACGCCTTTTCAACCTATTAGAGGGACAACAGGGGATCCTTTTAATGTATCTTTTTCTTTCGGTGTTGGAGGAAAATTAATTAATTTAGAAAATTTTACAAGAGAGTTAATTCAAGGAGAATTTCCTAGACTGTATCACTTAACTGCATCAATAATAAACAAGACTATAGAGGATATATCTGCAGATGATTATGTCTACGGTACAATACCACAGTCTAAATTAAGCGCAGCTGGTGTAATTCACAAATCTGGGTCAATTGCAAAAAGAAATTTGACAATTTTACCTAATGACAATGGTCAGTTTAGACCTAATTATTTTCCTATTGTAACTAGTTCTGATGCTTTAGCTTCATTTAAAACGCCTGGCGGAGGAATAGATTACTCAAATATTAGCTTAGAAAACTTAATTCCTAGTTCTTCACTTTATGAAGGTTTAGTTTTCCAGACTGGAAGTATATTTGAACAAATTGTAGGATCATCGCCAGAAAATCCGGGTGTAGCACCAGGGGCTGTTCTTACAATAGCACAGCGTACACGAGATTTAAGTTCTAATGAAATCGTTGTATTTGATATATCAAACCTTTACTACGGGAACAGAATTCATCCTGGTTCATTTGTCGCAACTGATGAAACGCTTACCGGATCAAGAGGCTTGATAAACTTGACATTTAAAGATAATGGTATAGGTGGCTTATATAGGGCAAATTGTCTATCTGCACAAGCATCTTTTGCTAATCATGGAAATATATTTTATGACGAAGGTATTGCAGTAATTAAGACTCCACACGCTTTTTATTTTGCAAAAGATAAGACAGACTTAAAGTTTAAAGGTGAGCACAATATGCATGTCATGACATTAAATGCATTTTGCCCTCAAGGATTATTTAACTCTTCATCAAATCCGCAGTATAAATTACTATCAGCATCGAACGATACAAATGACGATAATTCAAAATTTGTATACATTACTGGTATTAATGTTCATGATGATAATCTTAATGTTATCATGAGAGCTAATTTAGCCCAGCCTGTAATAAAACGTGATAACGATGGATATTTGTTTAAAATTAAAAAGGATTTTTAATGATACTCGCACTTGACATATCAACATCTTGTACTGGTTGGTGTGTATTTGATGAGAATGGTTATAGAGACATTGGTTTTATTGACCTAAGTAAACATAAAGGAATGTACGAAAAAGCTGGCAGAGTTAAAACAGAGCTGCTTAATTTAATAATTAAATACCCTTTTGAAAAAGTAATTGTTGAAGAAAATTTACAGGCTTTTCGTCCCGGGCTTTCATCAGCAAAAACACTTATGACACTAGCACAATTCAATGGTGTAGTTAGATGGATATGTCATTCTGACTTAAATGCCGATGTAGAATCAGTCAATGTTAACACAGCTAGGAAAACTGTTGGACTTAAGATAGATAGAAAGTCAAAAAAGAAGACAAAAGAACAAGTTTGTGATTGGGTGAAGATAGCTAATAATAATGATAGTTTAAAAATACAGTGGCCTATGAAGACACTTAAAAGTGGGCCAAATAAAGGTCAAGTTCGTCTTTGCAGTGAAGCTTATGACATGGCTGACGCTTATGTAATTGGTAAATTTCACTTTTTATTGAAAAATGCAGTTTAAATTGTTATAATTTGCATTATGCAAACAATAACATCTAAAATTGAATTTATAACTGGTCATTTTGGTGAATGTGATGTTAGTCGAGATGGAACTAACGTAGCTGTAAAATGTCCTAGTTGTGGAAAAGAAAACAAAAAAAAGCTATCTATATGCCTAGAAACCTGGCGTTATCACTGTTGGGTCTGTGGTATGAAAGGAAAAAACCTTTATAAGCCGATTAGAGACTTTAGAGGTGCAGATTATGCCAGAGAATATTCTAAGAGATTTAATCTCAATAGTGAAGATAACGAATCAGCACCTGAGATTATTAGCGTTAAATTACCAAAAGACTATATGATGATAGCACCGAATCTCAAGTGTAAAGATCCTGACTTTAAGTCAGTATTAAGATATCTTCGCAGCAGAGGTGTGACAGATAAAAAACTTTGGCAACACAAAATAGGTACATGCATATCTGGCGGATACTGGAATCGACGCGTCATATTTCCTTCTTTTGATGCAAAACAAGAATTAAACTACTATGTTAGTCGTGCAATAGAAGATGATATTAAACCTAGATATGTTAATGCAAAAGTTAAAAAAAGTGAGATTATTTTTGATGAGATAAGAATAGATTGGAAAAAGGAATTAGTAATAGTTGAAGGTGTCTTTGATATGATTAAGTGTAATCATAATGTCACCTGTCTTTTAGGTAGTGACATGTCAATAAAACACGCTATTTTTCAAAAGATTATTGAAAATCAAACACCCGTAATTTTAGCTTTAGATGAAGACGTCAAAGATAAGACTTACAAAATTGCTAATTTATTATTTACATACGGAATTGAAGTTAGAATTGTTAATACACAAGGCTTTGAAGATGTAGGTGCAATGAGTGTTGAAGAATTTGATCAAAGACTAGTTGAAGCAGATAATTATAGTGGAGACTCTAAGATTAGCTATCTCATAGATAGCATAAGATCGGGATCAATTTTTTAGGAGGGACTGTGAAAAATTTGTCTGTGAAGAAATTAAGAAAAATAATATTAGAAGAGTTACAAAACATGATGTTAAATGATGATGTACTATTCTCACTTGATCAATTACCAGCATCAGGTACGGGTAAGGTTAGTTATGATAATGATGATATGCTTTATCCATATGATGACGAAGAAGAGGAGTCAGAGGAATACAGTTCCTGTTCAAGTTGTGGTGGACAACATGCTCCAACTACACCTTGTGGTGCACATTCAAACGATAATGATGTCGACGGTATAGTAAATCACATAATGGATCTTTTAAGATAAAATTGGGTGCGAAATATGATGTCTTTAAAACATCTTTTTGAAAATGATGGCAAAGATTACGATGTTGAAGACACACAAAAAAACATCAAGAAAAGAAATAGAATTAATTTAAAAGCTGACGATATACCTGTTGTATATCCTCCAAAGTTTGGATCAAAAAGGCATACAGCAGATATTGAAACAGTTATGCACTGCTACAATCATCCTATATTTACACCAGCATTTTTAGAGATTAGTGACAGCAATGCTGAAGAAATTTATAAAAGATTTGTTGAAAATCAAAACTTAGACGTTGATTTAGACGATATTGCAGAATTATGTAATGAATTTGATAATACTGTTATGACTCTTAAAAATTACTATGCTCGCCCTAGACCTAGAGAAGAAATTAAAAAAGTTAATGACGATTTTCCTTGCGATAATATTAAAAAATCAAAAACACATTCTTATCCAAGCGGTCATACTGCTATGGGATACTTTGTTGCAAATATCATAGCAAATCAATATCCAAGTTATCGTACAGATTTAGAAACTATAGCAGAAATGATAGGACAATCTAGAATCGATAATGGTGTACACTTCCCATCAGATGTTGAATTTGGAAGATATGTTGGAGAGCTAGGTGCTAGCAAAATAGGTGAAAAAGTGAGTAATAGTGACACAATAACAAACAGAGAAGTTTGTGATATGTTTAAACAAAAATTAAGAGAAAATGAAAACTATATAAGTGATCTAGCTGAATTTATTAGAAGGTCAAATGAAATAGAAAGATATCCTTTAGATTATGGCGAATGTCTGAAAGCTAGCAAGGATTTTATAGCAGGTTATCCTGTTGAATATTGTACAAATAATAAGTACATAAGATCACACCTTTCAGGGCTTCGTAAAGCTGCATCAATTAAAGAAATCAATACACTAAACGATATTATTGATATTCATAAAAAGCTAGGTGATGATGTTATTGAGAACGACAATGGTGCAGGAGCATTAAGAAACTTTATTCACTCATCTAGATCAGGAGTAAAGTATCCAGATCCTGAAAATATTCCTAGTGAAGTTGATCAGTTTTTACAGACACGATATGACCATCCATTTGGCAAACATGCACACTATGAGTGGATCCATCCTTTTTGCGATGGCAATGGAAGGAGTGGAAGAATTATCTTGGCACATGACTTAGATTTTGATTTTGAAGAGATATTAAAATATATTGGTGATGATTATTTGCCTAATATTATTAGCATGACAGGAAATATTGCTGATAATAAGTTTTAAATTGCGTGTATAATTCCTACTTACTATGTATAATTTAGGTACCTACCTAAAAAGGAATTATTATGGCAAAATTTAGTAAAAAGCTATTAAGGAAAGCGGCAAAAGAAGCCAAAAGTAATGGTTTAATTGATAAGGCCAAGAAGAAAGAAAATAGAAATACAATGCGCGATGTAGCAAATACAATGCGTCAAGAAAAGAGAAAAACTACGTCTTTGACTTGGAATATGCATCCAGGCGATCTAGTAAGAGTTCATGATGGAATATTGGGTTATATCATTCAAATAGACTCATCGGATGCTTTAAGACTAAACGACTGGCGTCAAGAAGCGACTGTAATGACTAGTCGTGGTAAGATTGGTGTGCATCCTAAAACATTACAAGTTGTGCAAAAAGCTTAATTTTGCGTGCAAATTTAAAAACTAAAAATTATAATATAAGTGTTAAAACAATAAAAATTATCCAAAGGAGTTAAAATGGAAATCAAAACATTCGTACAAGTTGTATCAAACTTACCACCTGAAATATCTGTACTTGCTAGAGGTGCTACAGGTGTTGGTAAATCACAAATCTTTAAGCAAATCGGTGCTAAACTAGGTTTACCAGTTATTGACAGACGCTTAAGTCAAATGACGGAAGGAGACATTATTGGTCTACCTGAGCTGAAAGATGGTATTACTAGATTTGCTCCCGTTGACTGGTTTGTAAAAGCTTGTAACGAACCTGTTATCTTATTCTTAGATGAGATTAACAGAGCTTCTGTTGAGGTGCAACAATGTGCCTTCCAGATCGTCTTAGATAGGGAGTTAAATGGAATGAAGCTCCACCCTGAAACTAGACTTTATTCTGCTATTAACGAAGGTACACATTACCAAGTTAATGAAATGGGTCCTGCTTTAACTCGTCGTTTTTGGGTTGTCGATCTAGAACCAACAACTGAAGACTGGTTAGCTTGGGCTGAAAATAATCCTGAAATCGATCCCCTCATAACAGAATTTATTAGACAACAACCTGCCCACTTACGTCACAAAGGTGAGATGGAACCCGGAAAGGTATACCCTAATCCTGCTTCATGGGATAGGCTTAATTACAGTTTTGCGTACGCTAATATGAGTCCTACAAAATGTTGTGGAAAGGAAACACCTACAGGTTTTTATGCACTCATGACCGGTTTTGTTGGTACTGAAGCAGCAATTGCATTTAATGACTTTGTTGTCAACTATGACAAGCAATATTCAGCTGAGTGTATTTTAGATGACTGGAATGATAACAAAGAAAAGATATCATCACTCTCTAATGACAAGCATAATGACTTAATTGCTAAGCTAGTCAATCACTGTAAAGTTAATGATTGGACTGTAACACAAACAGCTAATGCAGTTGAATTTGTCAACAGCCTCTCTGGTGAGATGATAGTATCATTTTTTAATGAAGTTATGGATACTGAACAATTGGACAATATCAGAAAAGTTCACAAGTTGATTGGTAAGAAAGTTGTTGATATTGTTAATGCATCTGAGAAAGTTGATTGGAAAACAAAATAACCTGCGTGCATTTTTGTATGTAAATTTGTATAATAGAAACACACGGAGGTTATATGACAAAAAAAGATATCACAACATCAGATTACATATTCGATGCAGTCTCTGACGAGG
>MDTA01061350.1_pt1 | contig 11875 bp, 12 predicted proteins | sample 811151 | NCBI WGS metagenome assembly MDTA01 (sample SAMN05326648, study PRJNA326480) | marine metagenome | isolation source: seawater | place: Indian Ocean: South | collected 2010 | reverse complement strand
TATGACGGGCTAAGGAAAAGGAGGAATCTCCGTGGAAATGTCATAAGTCAAGAGACTAGGCAAATCAATCTGAAAATAGTTGAGGCTGGTAAGAGGCCTCTGGGTGTGATTTTTGGTGTGGAAGAGGAAGCTCCTGACAATCAGTCCTCCGGTGAAGAGGAATGAATATTGGGAGATGGTGTAACTGGTGAACGATTTACCAAGTCAGCCTGAAGTAAATATTGGGATGGTCGGACACGTAGATCACGGGAAGACCACGCTGACAAAGGCACTTTCGGGAACGTGGACTGATACCCACTCCGAAGAGAGGAAGCGTGGAATCAGCATTAAGCTAGGATATGCGGACACCGCTTTCTACAAGAACAATGATGGCGAGTACTATGCCAGAGGCAAAAATCCGAAGGGGGGAGATGATTCTGAAAATGACCTCCTTAGAGTGATTTCCTTCGTTGATGCTCCCGGACACGAGACTCTGATGGCCGTAATGATTTCCGGGGCGGCAATCATGGATGGGGCCTTACTATTGGTTGCAGCTAATGAGACCTGTCCACAGGCACAAACCAGAGAGCACCTTGCCGCACTCCAAATAGCTGGCATAAAGAATATAGTTGTGGTTCAGAATAAAGTTGATCTTGTAACTAGAGAAAGGGCTGTAGAATCATACAATGAGATATTGTCATTCATTGATGGCACGATTGCCGAAGGCTCCCCAATTGTTCCAGTCTCAGCTCATCATGATGTCAATCTAGATATGCTAATTAGAGCGATAGAGGATACCATTCCGAGTCCGGTTATCGATTCTGATGAGAAGGGACTGATGTATGTTGCTAGGTCATTCGATGTCAATAGGCCAGGATTGAGGCCAAGCAAACTCAAAGGGGGAATTGTCGGAGGTAGTATAGTCGAAGGTTCATTCAGTGTGGGAGATTCCATACTGATAGCCCCAGGAAGAAGGATTGTGGAAGGCAGTAAGACAAGATGGGAACCATTGAAGACGGTCATAGAGAACATTCAAGCTGGAGGACTAGATCTAGAAACTGCTCATGCAGGAGGGCTTTGTGGGATAGCAACTCCTCTGGACCCAATGTCGACAAAGGCGGACGATCTCTCTGGACAAGTGATGGCAAGGGATGGTGAGCTTCCCCCAGTATGGGAGTCTCTCGATTTGAAGCTTGAGCTTCTTGAGAAGATGGTATCGGGAGGGGATGGCGACGAGGGATTAGTTAAGCCCTTACAGACCAATGAGATGTTGATGGTAAATTCTGCCACCGCGACAAGCGTGGGGACTGTTTCTTCCGCCAAGAAGGGGGAGGCGAAATTAACATTGAGGTTGCCAATTTGTGCTAAAAAGGGAAGCAGGATTACATTATCAAGAAGGGTCGGCGCACGCTGGAGACTGATCGGACACGGTACCATCAAAGGGTGATTGTATGACGGGGATTCTCGTCGACACGTGTGGATGGGTTGCCTTGGTAAAATCTGGACTAAATCTAGATTCAGAGATGTCCAAAGTAATAGGGAAGCCGGAGCTAATTGTCATAAATAGTGTCTGGGAAGAGCTGGAAGATCTGGCTAAAAATAAGCGTGGTCTTCTCTTAGAGTTACTGAAATCAAGATGTAAATTAATCGAAGACCCAAAGGGGCAAAATCATACAGATAGGATGCTGGTTGAGCTATCTAGAGAAAATAAATGGCCGGTTTTAACAGTTGATACCCGGCTTAAAGAGAAGCTATCAAAATCTGGATGTCAGTATATCGAGGTCGTATCGGATAGGATGTTAAGATTGATTGGCTAAGGGAGTGTGAAGAGGTTGTCATCTCCTTTCCCGTCCATGAAACCTATTCTCACAGCTGCATCTATCCAAGCATGGGCATAGTTTATCGCACCGAAAGCTCTGACCATATCTCCCTTTTGCATGAAGTACTTGGCATCAGAGAGATAATCATCACACATTCTAATCATTGATGATAGCTTTTCTGAGTTTTCTTCACTTAATTTGGCAGGAGTTGCCTTTTCCCTAGCGGCCTCTGTCAGTGCAATATATTTCTTGACCAGATCATGCGTAACAACCACATTGTCACTCAAATCTATGCCTCCACCAGTTTTCTAGCCGCTTCCGTAATTTTGAATAGTCTTTTTCTTCCTTGTTTTCTTACAGACAGGAATCCTGATTTATGAAGGCCATTGTATATCTGAGAAAGTCTGGGCCTTCCAACTTCTAATCTAGCTTGTAGTTCAGCATCGGAGGGAGATATCTCCCTCTTTGCCGCGACTGAGATTACTAAGAGTTCGGCTTCGTTGAGAAGAGTTTTTCGAATCTCATCTAGAGGCTGATCGGGTTCCCAAGCATTGATTCCCTCGTATGCATCCATACTCATATCGATTTTAGGAACAGGGAGATTGGAAATTTCACCGGTCGGCGAATCATCGATACCGAAAAGTGAAGCTTCTGGCATTTTATCTTCTAATCTAGGTAATGAATATTTCATAGAAGGCTCCACCGACCAATGAGCAGAATCCGTGGATATAACACTGGAAGGAATAGATTTCGGATTTTTGATTGCATTATCGCCATCGTAACTGTCATCCAAAAAAATACCATCTTGAGCTTCAACGTTCTCAGGATATTCTGTTTCCTTATCTGGCCATAGAGACGGGACCTCCGATATTGATTCAATAAATGGGGCACCTTCCTCTGAATTGGGCTGTGAATTCTGGGCCACTCTAGACCTACTGGCCAGTCCTTTGAAACCGTTACCGGAATTAAACATTGGAGGTTCACTACCCGGCTCCATGTAAACAAAATCATCTAAGGTACCTTGTTCAAATACAGTTTCTCTACCCATCTCATTCCTGCTTTTTTCGTTATTTTCAGATTCTTCTGTATCCTGAATCCATAAATCACTTGGTTCTTTAAATAAATCATCTTGTTTACTAGTGACGTCTAAGATGTCCGATTCATTAGAGAAATCATCTACATCCGATTTTTCGTCAGCTTCATCTACTGGACTGGGTCTTTCCTGTAGATGTTGTGGAGATGAGATATATTCACTCTCTTCGCCAATACTATCATGACGAGTTTTTTCTTCATCCTCAGCCACAATTTTTTGCGATGCCCCTATGGCATCTGAGGCATCTCTGATCCCAATAGTAGATTTTTGCCAACGCATTAGCCTCTCTAAAGTGCCCTTGGCGCCTACATCTCTCCTCTCATCAGTAAGGTCCCTGAGTAGCCTTATTACATCTCTAGGATTGCCGGAGGTTGATTCGTGGATTCTTGAAAGAAGGGCATCATCAATAATCCATTTCTCCCTAGCCTTCCTAGATACGAGTCTGTTTGAAAGATCTTGTATCTGACTTTTTGTCAGGTTTGGGATGTATTCAGGAACATCATATAACTCAGTAGTTTCTTCGTCCAATGTAGATAGCTGAGAAGGAGTAAGTACTACAATCACCAAAGCTCTGAGTCTTTGAAGTATTGGCGACAATGAGCTAAGGACTGGGGCTAAGTCTACATTAGAGGGGTAGTCTAGAGAAACTACTGGAAGGTTACCTGAAGACTCCTCCAAATTAGTGACCAGGTCATCTATCATCTTCTGGTTGGATCCCGAAGATTCGAAACCACAGAAGTGAATGGAGAGCTCGTGTATTATGGAATTAACAGGATCTTTCATTGGCCAAAATTGCCCAACGAAACTCCTTTTGGTTTGGGATGCCAAAGTCCTGACAATTGATGATCTCCCGGAGCCCGTCTCTCCGACTAGCAACATCATTCTCGGGGATTGTGAAACTATGTGTTCCCTCCATGATGAAATAAGTCGGTCCCTTCCAACCAAGTATTCCGCCCTTCCACTTTCGATTGGCCTGAGATCGAATGGATTGCCTCTGAGCAATGGTAGCCCAAGTTCCTCTGGCATACTACTCTTCACAGACATAATGCGAATGAAGGAGTAAATAATATTAACGTTTATTTACGGAAAATAGTATGTAAATTAACACATATTTACGCTTTTCAGATAATTATTTTTTTCGATATAAGACTAGTAGTACGATTTTGTATTATAATTATTAACGCTTTTCTAACGCTTAAATGATGCGTTAACGAAGCGTTAACAGCGATATTAACGCTTTAAATTGAGGATGATGATTCATTTCGAGGACATACTAGATGTCGGTCAAATGATATTAAATGAGAAAATGAAGCGAAATGTACAGAAGGGTGTTTCTGTCTAAGAGACATGATAACATGCCAGTTGATAGCAGTCGATTGAAAGGATTTTACAAACTATCTGTCCCAGAGAGGAGGAGCTTGCTAGCAGATATAGCGGGACTAGATGATGAGATGGTAGGTGCATGGGCCTCGGTTGGTGAGCTCTCAGAGGAAGTTGCTGACAGGATGATTGAAAATGTGATCGGAACTTATTCTCTCCCTATTGGAGTTGCAACAAATTTCATTATTGATGGTGAGCATTACCTAATTCCATTTGTAGTCGAAGAGGCGAGTGTTGTGGCCGCGGCCTCTAACATGGCGAAAAGGTGTCATTCCAAGGGAGGTTTTGTTTCTGACAATGATGAGCCGGTTATGATAGGACAGATTCAAGTTGTGGGTTGTGAAGATCCAGAGGCCGCCAAGATGGCTATACTTTCAGCTGAGAGTGAACTGATTGAGGCATGCAATGAAGTAGATCCCATACTCGTTAAATTTGGAGGTGGATGCAAAGGCGTGGAGGCCCGGATTATTGAGACGGGCTCTGGGCCCATGGTTATCGTACATATTTTGGTTGATTGCAGAGATGCGATGGGGGCAAATGCGGTCAATACAATGGCAGAAACCATAGCTCCAAGGATAGAAGAGCTGAGCACAGGGACTGTGATTCTGAGAATAATAAGTAACTTAGCTGTTCATCGATTAGCAAAAGTAAGTGCAGTATTCACTCCAGAAGAAATGTCCGATAACGGTTTAGATAGGGAAGCCGGATTGAATGTCATCGATGGAGTTGTTCAAGCGTATCACTTCGCGGCTGCAGATCCATTCAGGGCAACAACACACAATAAGGGAATAATGAATGCAATCTCCCCAATAGCAATAGCATGTGGACAAGATTGGCGAGCAATAGAGTCTGGTGCTCATTCATACGCATCTTATAGAAGAGAATATGGATCAATGACTCATTGGGAAAAGGACATTGAGGGGAACTTGGTCGGCTCAATAGAAATACCAATGGCAGTTGGACTAGTTGGGGGCGCAGTTAGGATACACCCAGGTGCCCAAGCTAACGTGGCCCTATTGGGACTGAGGACTGCTGACGATCTTGCAAAAGTCATGGCAGCGGCTGGTTTGGCTCAAAATCTTGGAGCTCTAAGGGCCTTGGCAACTGTAGGTATCCAAGCTGGACACATGAAATTGCATCTCATGAATATGGTTGCAGCCGCAGGAGCCGAGGGTAGTGAGGTAGAGGCGGTCGCAAAGATTGTGAGGGAAAGTGGGGACAGGATAACCATGGCAGCTGTTGAAGATGCTCTGGCTTCTGTAAGAGGTGACTAGTCTAATCTCCTGAATGGCTGGTTCTTTGGAACGTACTTAGGCCTGTAAATAGGGGTCCCCCTGCCATCTCTTGAGTTTCTCTCATCCAATATCTGTGCGCATATTCCAGCCACTCTTGCCCATCCGAAGAATGTGGTGTAGTAATCTGGCTTCCTGAAACCTACAGAATGAAGTAGCATTCCACTTCCTAGATCTACATTTGGATATGGATTTCTTATCTTCGGAAGTCTTTCCTTTAGAATATCAGGAGTGATTTCACGTAAGACTTTGACAATCTTGTATAGTTCACTATCAGGACAAATCTCATCTCCGAGTCCTATGAGGAGCCTCGCTCGTGGATCTTCTGCCCTCAGAACGCCATGTCCAAATCCATAAATTGGCCTTCTAGAATCTATCTCTGCATTTACGAATGATTCTATTTCATCTCTATCGGATGTCCCTATACGTTGTATAAATTCCAAAACAGCCTGATTTGCCCTACCATGTAATGGCCCGGACAGGGCATTCATCGCACTGGCCATTGAGGCATACACAGACGCCCTTCCTGAAGCAACAGCTTTCCCAGTGAACGTGGAAAGATTGCCTCCCCCATGATCCATGTGCAATATGAAAAAGAATCTCAGCACTCTACACATCCTTTCAGCTTCTTCACCTTCAATTCCGAGCATATGGACAAAGTTCTCGACAAGTCCAAGCTCTGGTTTTCTGGGTCTAAGCTGTTCCTTCTTGCCACCTCTAAGTAAGAATACACGGGCCATTAGTTCCGGCATTCTTGCAATTAAGTTCATCGAATCTGACTTTGGATCTCCTGTTTGCTCAGCTGTCCCGAGAGCCATAATCCCAATGGCGAGCCAGTCCATCGGATGCCCACTTCCTGGCGTGAGTGATTCCAAGACTCTCAACGCCCCTGTTGGTAGTGTTTCCCCTCTAAGAGCGAGTTCTGCTCTAAATTTCTCAGACTGCTCCGGGGTCGGGAGTTCTTTATTCAGCAACAGAAAGACCACGTCTTCTTCCTCAAGATTAACCAAATCCTCCACTGGATATCCAACGTAATGAACGCCTTTGAGTGGGTCAACATAGGATGTTTCGCAAGTTCCTACTGGCATCCCTCTGAGGCCACTATCAAGGTTTGATTCCCTCACACTGAATAATACCTCATCCTCTTCCATATAGGCACCGGGAACGGGGGACGAGTGAAGAGATGATAATGTCTCCGTTTTTTAGCATGTAAATATGGAAAACGAATAATACTTATTTTCCGGCTAAATTATGAAAATTGTAAGAAAAGACCCCAATGATGATAATTGAATCGACACGGCCGACGACCCATGGATGGATGGCAAGAAGTGGTCAGATCCATGGACAACGAGCATGAGCACATGCTCAGAGGTGGAACTGTAAGTAATTTCTTTCTGAGAGAATCATTGACTCTCAGTCATCCTGTTTTTGTTGGTGGATGTTATGGATTGATGATTTCAATAGCACTGATATTACCATTATACCATGATAATACTCAGAATGGTTTTCTCGAGCTTGCGAGAGATTGGGGGCTCCAATCTGTTATTATAATATCAATAACATCAATATTAGGAGCTTTCTCAATCATTACTTCGATCTTGATTAAGAGGCCCCCTGCGAGACTGCAGAACTGGAGGAAAATACTCTTCGTATTTCCTTTCTTGGGTCTTTCGATGGTTTCTGTATCCATCATTTATGGATTTGGAGGACAGTTTTTTCTAGAGTTTGGATGGTTTCTCTATATCCTTCCTGGTCCACTTTGGGTACATCTTTCCTATGCTCCAAGATGGAGAATTATAGAAAGAATAGATAGAGGGCTAGATCCTTTCGAGGGAATGGGGAAGACAATTTATGGAAGTAACTCTGGACTTAGCAATCCAGAAGACGAAGAATTGGATGAAGTCGTGGGAATAATCTAGGATAAATATCGATTTTATTCCTCGTTACCCAGCATCGATCTCCTTAATGTATCGGGAATCTCAACAGGCTTTCCAGATTTGTAATCTATCAAAACGCATACGACCTTTCCGACGGCTACAATATCATTTTTTTGATTTGAACTATGGATAACGTACCTCATATCGAAAGAGCTCCTACCAATTTTAGAAACCAATGTCTTACAGTTGACGACGTCGGGGAAGAGTACTGGAGCCTTGTAATCTACCTCTATTCTCGCTAATATCGGGCCGATATTAGAGCTTTCATAGAGATCCATCATGCCTATTTTGGAGAAAAATCTCATTCTAGCGGTTTCCATCCATTTCGCGAAAACAGAATGGTTTACATGTCCCAAAGAATCCATATCTCCCCAGTTTACCGTTATATCAGTGGATACTGCCCAATCCAATTCTCCAATATCTGATTCTATTGCCGCCATTCTTTCTACCTCAAATCAAACCCAATTCTTTACCACATCTCTCAAACTCAGATAGGACTTTGTCCAAGTCGTCCCTTGTGAGTCCGGATGACATTTGTGTTCTCACCCTAGCCTTATCTCTAGACACCATTGGGAAGACTATCGCCCCAACCAAAATTCCACTTCTGGATAGCATCGAAGAGAGATCCTTGGCCACCTTACTTTCTCCACACATAACCGGTATGATTGGAGTTTCCGATAACCCTGTATCGAATCCAATGGATTGTAGCTCGGTTCTGAAGTAGTTCGTGTTTTTCCAGAGATTCCTGACATGTTCGGGTTCATCCATTAGAACTTCGACTGCCGCCTTCTGAGATGCTGCTACCCCTGGTGGTTGGCTTCCGGAGAGTAGCCATGAACGACTGTGGTTTAGTGCGTATCTCCTCACTAAATCCGATCCGGCCAATATTCCTCCTTGGACCCCCATAGCCTTGGAGTATGAGCCCAATTCAAAGTCTACCCGACCTTGGAGTCCGAAATGGGCTACTATTCCCTTACCGTCTCCTAGAACTCCCTCACCATGACAATCGTCGACCATTATCATAGCTCCATAATCCTCTGCTACGTCTGTTATCTGATCGAGTGGTGCTATGTCGCCATCCATGCTGAATACACCATCAGTAATGATTAGTATTCTCTCTGCGTCCTTATTTTGTGAAAGTGTACTTTCAAGGGCACTAATGTCATTGTGTGGGTATACTGATCTACTGGCCTTAGTGAGCCTGACTCCATCAATAATAGAGCCGTGGTTGAGTTCGTCTGAAATTATTACATCCTGCTTCCCTCTAACCAGTGTCGGTATAAGGCCAACATTTGCTGTGTAACCCGCTGAATAAATCAGGGAGGCCTCTACTTCCTTGAATTCTGCCGCTTTCCTCTCAGCCTCTAGGTGGATATCCAGTGTCCCAGCTATTGCTCTTACTGAACCTGATCCAGCACCATATTTCCTTGTTGCCTGCAAAGCCGCCTCGACTACTTTAGGATGAGTAGTCAGATTCAGATAGTTATTAGCAGAGAGCATGATCATATCTCTTCCACCAACTTTGCAATGGGGTCCACTCGCGGATTCCAATACCGGTGGACTCCATTCCAAATCCTGTGATTTCAATTCATCTAGCCTATCGGACATCCATGACAGGTCGGCCGCCATGGGTTCCGATTAGGTAGGGGGTACATGGCTCCATCGGAGCGAGTTCTTCATTTCCTAGTGCTCTATCCGAAGTCATGACTGGTGTATCCGTGGAGGTCACTGTACTTGGGATTGCTCAGGACGGTGGATATCCACAAGTTGGATGCTTGAAGGACTGCTGTGCGAGAGCCAGAGATGACCCGACACTATCTAGGATGCCAGTCTCATTAGGATTGAAAGGCACAGATGGGTCGACCCACATGATTGAAGCCAGTAGAATGATGTCGGAGCAATTCGGTCTCTGGTCTTCTTTAGGAAATCTAGATTGGCCCCCTTCCAGCTTTTCCCTGACCCATGCTCATCTTGGCCACATTGATGGACTCGGCCTACTTGGCAGGGAGGTCATGGGACTCAGCGGAATTAAAGTCCATTGTAGCGAGTCAATGAGTGCGCTAATCCAGAAAACACCGTCGTGGGAAATTATGATTGATCAAGGAGTAATCGAGTTGGTTATCTGGAATCCCACGGGGCCCTTTGAACCATCGGAAGGTTGTGGATTTACGATCACACCTATCCCCGTCCCACACAGGTCTGAGCTTTCTGATAACCACGCCTTGATAATCAGGGGAGGCACAAGAAGCCTGCTATTTATGCCAGATCAAGACTCTTGGTCAGAGACCTTGGTTGGAGACGTAGATATATTACAGTGGCTTAGGCAAATGGATATTGATATTGCACTGATTGATGGGACATTTTGGGACTACAGTGAGATTTCCAATAGAGATGTTACGGAGATTCCTCATCCCACTGTAACCGAGACTTTGAGAAGACTAGGAATAAAGGGTGACAAGGACCCTGAGATACATTTCACCCATCTCAACCATACCAACCCTCTATTTGACGAGCGGAGTTTACAATCGGAGAAGTTAGTATCGATGGGCTGGGAAATTTGCAAAGAGGGCAGTGTCTTCTATCTATGACTTGAAGCGGAACCTTATCAGGGATGTGCATGAGGAAAGGGCATGCTACTGCATGGTGCGGTATCTAGTGGCCTTGGTAGGGCACATGTTTTCATGGCACAACCACATTATCAAGAGCAGTTCAAAGAGGTACTAGGGTCAAGTGCATGGCCGGGGACTCTAAATGTCAACCTAGAGAGTGAAAGTCTGAATCCTTACAGAAAGCTAAGAGTGGCTTCAGGATTGGATCTAGGAACGCAAATTGTCGGCCTTAATCCAATCAGAATTCAGGGATTTGAAAGAGATGGTAAGTCGTTTGGAGGGGCTACAGCATTTCTGGCAAATATTTCCGTTGATTCCAAGACGTGGATTAGATGCGCACTGCTAATACCAGACTTAACCAGGCACACCGAAACGGCAGAAATAATTTCGAACACTTTCCTCAGAGAAGATCTTCCCTGCATTGATGGCGATGAAGTCTGGATTAGGGTAGACCGATCTCTCTAATCCATTCTGAATTAATCATTGTGGACATTTCCAGGGAGCTTAGACTCATCCAAGTTTTGTGATGCCGGGTCGAAAGTGGTGGTTTTGAGAAAATTCTGGTATCAGGAGTCGACCCCGTTCCGAGCCCTCCTAGGGAGACGTGCTCTATCTCCCAAAGTATCAGACCTCTTGATGTCCCCATCCCCATATCTATAGGAGTTTGGGGATTTTTCAAAGCATTGGCAACTAATTCAAGTTCAAGTTCTCCAGAAACTACCCCTGTGATGGCAGAGGCCATTCTTCTAACTTGATTCCAAAGGAATGATTCTGCTGTAACGGAAATTCCGATTGGCCTTCCGTCGTGATTCAGCCATGGTTCACAATTAACCACACTCCTCACTGGATTTTTTCCTTCTTCGAGCCTGCAAAGATTGGTAAAATTGTGTGTGCCAATAAATAGTTTACACGCCTCCTCAAGGATGTCAAGATTAACATCCTGAGGCCAGTTCTTCATCACCTCGCACCTGTAGAAGTATTTTCTTGAAATAATTGGTCTTGATGATGTGGTTGAAGGGACCTTTCTTGCTCCCCAGGCCACAATATCATCCGGTAGGCGGTCGTTAAGGGCTGTAATCACCGAAGACCCTTTGATTGAGTTGGTAATCCTGTCGGGTAAATCAAGTCTTATCAGATTCATCCTCACACTTACTCCAGAGTCGGTCCGACTAAATATCCAAAGACAACCCTTGGACCACCAACCGATTTCTTTGAGGGCATCAATCAGGGCACCCTGGACCGTCCTGACATTGGGCTGAATTTGCGAGCCATGGAAATTTTCCCCATGATAACCTATCGCGACTAGGAAACAGTCGCTAGTCAGAGAAAATTCCTCCTTCAATCCTCTGATACTAGATACTCCATGGCTTCATCCACAGATGAAAATCCTAGTCCTAGCATAGCAAATTCAAGGGCAATTGGTATGAACTGTCTTGCATTCGGATTACTTCTATCAAATTCTGTTTTTAGGTCTATTAGATCTATTAGGGTCTTGGCGGCCTCATAAAAATGCGACGAAACATCCAAGTCATCTAGTTTATCTCCGAGATCCTTTAGCTTCCTGAATTCACGCACAGACATCGATATTCTGTCGAATTCTAGTAACGCCTTGGCGTGGGACGCCAAATATTCTGGGTTTTCTGGATCCATCGATGATGCTCGTCTGTAGTATGCGGCAACCTGCCCCTCATTTATCCTATCATTTCCTTTTTCGTCAAAGTTTCCATTCACTTGAATCTCGAATAGGGCTGCTTCGGCCCATCCG
>MDTA01217754.1_pt1 | contig 11876 bp, 10 predicted proteins | sample 811151 | NCBI WGS metagenome assembly MDTA01 (sample SAMN05326648, study PRJNA326480) | marine metagenome | isolation source: seawater | place: Indian Ocean: South | collected 2010 | reverse complement strand
TTAATGAACAATAGTTTTATTCCATTAGTCTTTAAAGAAAAATTAGCTTATATCGTTAACTGGCTTAAAGGCTCACTTTTTTTTCTTCTATCTTTGGCTCTTTTCTTGTCTTTGATGACGTTCGATATTAACGATGACTCTTTTTTAACCAAAAGCAGTGGAGCTACTTCGAATGTAATCGGAACAGTAGGATCATATTTAGCGAGTTTTCTTATTTATTCATTTGGTCTAATGAGCTACCTAATTGTATTTTTTTTCTTAATATGTGCCATTGCCACATTTCGCAAAAAAAAATTTGAATTTTTTTTTATACGTCTTTTATTTCTTTTAATTAGCATTGTCCTTGTTCCTCAAGTTTTATTATATTGGGATTGGAATTATAACTTCATTGACCAAATCAAGTCTTGGGGGGAGATTTCTTATATGCTTTTTGATTTATATCAAATTGAGATAGTAAGCTATGTGCTATCTTTTATTGGCATAATAATATTTTTTTTTACACAAAATATTTTTATTCTTTTTAAACTTCCTAGATTTAATTTAAAGTCTTTAACTACCGAAAAAATCAAAAGCACGAAAGAAAAGAGAATTAAAAAAGAACCATTAATTAAAAATAATCTAAATTTTTATCAAGAAGAATTTAATACTGATAAAAAACTCCAAGAGGACTCTGAGGTAGAAAAAAATTTTAGTAATAAATATAACTCTCCTTCTTTGGATATTTTAGATAACGAAGAGAGTGGTAATCAAAAAAAAGGGAATCAATCAAATATTGAAGAAAGATCTGAATTATTAGAAAAAGTTTTTGGAGATTTTAATATTAAAATTAGTGTTGTTAATGTTAAGCTAGGTCCGGTAGTAACACTTTATGAAATACTCCCAGCAGCAGGAATAAAGATAAATACTATAATTAATCTTGCGGATGATATATCTCGCAGCATGGGTGTTGGCGCAGTTCGGATAGCTCAGATTTATGGAACACAGTACCTAGGGGTTGAAGTGCCCAATGATCAAAGAGAGAGTGTTAGAATAAAAGAGTTACTGAGTAATGAAAATTTTAAAAGCACAACTCATAAAATTCCTATTTGTATAGGTAAAGATATTTCAGGTAATATTGAAGTAATTGATTTGAGTAAAACCCCGCATCTTTTAGTTGCAGGCACTACTGGTTCTGGAAAATCAGTATTTATAAATACACTACTTGCGAGTCTTCTATACAAATTTCCTCCTTCTGAATTAAGGTTAATTCTCATTGACCCTAAAATGCTTGAACTCAGTGTCTATAATGACATAGCACATTTATTAACGCCCGTCGTAACTGAACCTAAAAAGGCAATAATTGCCCTAAAATGGGTATGTAAAGAAATGGAAAGAAGATATTCAATGATGAATGAAGAGGGCACACGTAATCTTGAAGGATACAATCAAAAAGTATCCGAGAAATTGCCTTTTATCATCGTATTCATTGATGAAATGGCTGATTTGATGATGACTGCCGGTAAAGAAGTAGAACATTATGTTCAGAGACTAGCACAAATGGCAAGAGCATGCGGAATTCACTTAGTAATGGCAACTCAAAGACCAAGTGTAGATATCATAACGGGTAGTATTAAAGCTAATTTTCCATCAAGAGTTAGTTTTCAAGTAGCCAGTAAATACGATAGTAGAACAGTGCTTGGAGAAATAGGAGCAGAACAATTATTAGGAAATGGGGACATGCTCATGACAAAAAACGGTGCAAATCTTATAAGATATCAGTCCGCATTTATTTCTGACGGTGAAGTTAATAAATTAATATTAGAAATAAAAAAAACTCAAAAGGTGGAGTATCTAGAGGAACTAGACGCTATTATTAAAAATGATGATGAAAATTTTGATAAACTTAATGATGAGGATGAAGAGTTAATTTCAAAAGCAATAGAGTTGATTTCTCAATCTAACAAAGCGTCAACAAGTTATTTACAACGAAATTTTCAAATTGGATACAATAAAGCAGCTAGAATTATGGAAGCATTAGAACAAAGAGGAGTTGTATCAGAGCCAAATCATACCGGTAAAAGGGAAATATTAATTAATCATTAAAATATTTTTTTTGGATACTATAGATAGATCAACATCTAGTTTTTCTTTAATTAACGATTTTAAATTAGTCAAATGAGTATCCAGCTTATTCATATTTATTTCTTTATCTTTGCTCCACAAAACTTTATATAAAAGATTTTTACAAACACCCTTTTTAGAAATAATTAAATTTATAAAAATTAAATTATGAATATCATTTAAATTGATTTTCGCTTGTTGAAACGTAATTTGCTGTTTAAATGGAAAATAAATAAGATTATTTACTTTGTGTCGATATGCTTGGCAAATTTTTTCAATAATTTTTGATAATTTAGAAAATTCAACTGGGGTGCTAGTATTAAATTTTTTAGTAAATGAAGAGTAGATAAATATTTGATCCACAACTTTGTTAATTTGTATGGTAAAAAGTTTATTATAATTATCATCAACAGTCCTTAAAGATAGTAAATCTTTTAATATTGAATTAATTTGTGCTGACAAAAATTCATCCTCACATTTAATTTCAAAAATCATTTGATTAGTATTTCCTTAAATGGTCTAGGATTAAATAACTTATAATCTAGTAATTTTTCATCACAATTATTAAAGTATAAACTTAGATTAATTTGATTTGATCGTACGCTTATTCTTCTAAAAAAATCAAATTTTTTACTTTTTTCAATTTTAAAATAAAAGTTATTAATTCTAATCTCATCATTGATATCTGGATATTCGTCATACAGTTTAATTAAGTTGTAAAAAAATTCTTTATTTGTTTCTACTGCTTGAATATTTTTTCTGTTTTGATTGTCAACTAAATACAAATTTTGATCAAATTTATATATTAGAGTGTAAAGAGAGTCGTTAAAATATTCATATCTTATATTCTTATTCTGTATTAGCATTAAACCCTCCTGAACTTGCCCATTTTGATAAACTTCCTCAAAATTACAAATAATGGATCTTGCCATTAATAGGTTATTTGTAAAAAAAATTAATAGTATAAAGCTAAGTTTTTTTTTCAAAAATTTTAGATCCAACTCTTATAATGTTAGCTTGATATTTTAGAGCTATTTGATAGTCGTTACTCATGCCCATACTTAATAATAATTTTAAATTAATACTATCTCTAATTTTGCGCATTTCTTTAAAGAATATATCTGGGTCCTCGTCAAAAGGTGGAATACACATTAGGCCTTTTATGTTTAAACCTTTAAAATTACAATAATCATAAAAATCTTTTACGTTTTTTTTTGAAATACCTGATTTTTGATTTTCACCTCCAATATTGATCTGAATAAAAAATTCTTTTGTTTTATATATTTTATTTTTTTTTAATTCTTTATTCACTGCATCAACCAATTTATCCCTATCTATAGTTTGGATCGTATCAAATATTTTTAATGCATCCTTGACTTTATTTGTTTGAAGAGGGCCAATTAAGTGTAAATTTATATTGTCAGATTTGAAAAATTGGAATTTTTTTTTAGCCTCCTGAACCTTGTTTTCTCCAAAAAGTTTATGACCACCATCAATTAGAGATTTAATATCATCAATATTTTGATTTTTTGTAACTATAAGCAACTTTGAATTAAGACCTGTTAAATTAGTTTTAATTTGTCGCAAATTAGAATTATTGATAGTCACGTTAAAGATTTCTAGTATGGAGTATATTGAAACTTATTAGCAATACTTGATAAATCGCTAAGAGATTTTAATTCATTTTTAGAAAATTCATTTTTTGTTTCTTTTTCAGGTAAAATTTGATTTTGTTCTATATAATTTTCTATCAAATCGTAATTTACTTGGATATCAAAACCTGTTTGTTTTAAATGAAAAACTAACCTAGAAAGTTCTTCACCAGGATTATCAACCAAATCTTCATATTTGATAATCAGGCCATTTAATGTGTCTTTAATGTTTGAGTCTGACCAACTTTGATTAAAAATGTGCCAGCCCTTTCTATAAATATAAAGTGATTGCTCTTTTGTTTTATATTCTATTGGATGATCATCTGAATTTAACAATTCAATACTTGGGCTTGTAAAATTTTTTTTCATAATTTGGTAAATCTGATAAGGATTTTTAACAATAAGTACATAACCACTTGTTAATCTTGGATGAGTGAGCGCTTGTTCATTACCAGATTGAAAAAAAGCAGAATTATTTAAAATAATTTTTCTTCGTAATTTATCATCTTCAATGGCAAGTTTAAAAAATTGAATGATATAGGATCTTTTTACATGATCATTTAATTCAAAGTTTCCATTAATAAAATTATTATGATTTAAAAGATCTAAAATTATATCGTGATAGTTTTCAATATCATAATTACTATCATAAGATTGTTTAGATAAATAATATTTTACAAACTGTTCTACATAGATTGCGTCGTTTAAATTAAAAGAATTTATCCAAAATAATTTAGAGTTTAATAGATTTCCCGTTTCGTATTTTGAAAGTATAGAATGAATAGCATTATGAGATAATTTATTGAATATATCAAAATTAATGTTTGCTAATTTTATTAAAGTCTCTAACAATTCATCAGATTTATTTTCGTTTAATTGATTTTCTATTATTTTAGCATAATAGTTCAGTTTAATATTTTGAAGCAATTGCACTTTTATATATATAAACTAATGTGAAAAAATATGAATAAAGAAGTAGAAATTTTAAAAAAATATCTTGAAAACAATGAGTATAAAATTGCTGAAGAATACGCAATAAATTTTATAAAAAAATATCCCGATCATTACATTCCTTATCTAATGCATGGAATTTGCTGTATGTCGCTTTATAAATATGCTGAAGCTAAAAAATCATTTTTAAATGGCATTAAAATTAACCCTAATGACTTTGCCTTGAATAATAATTTATCAGTAGTCCTTAATTCTTTAGAAGAATATCAAGAAATAGATCAATACTTAGCTAAGGCAAAATTAATAGAGCCTGAAAATCCATATCCTTTAATTCAAGAAGGCTTATTGCAAATGAAAAAAAGAGAGTTTTTAAAGGCACAATTATTATTTGAAAGATGTATTGTTTTATTTAAAGAGAAAAATATCCCTTTCAACACAACACCTATCAACACATATTATTGCGAGTCATTAATCGCAAATTTAAATTTTGAAAAATTAAATAATTTTTATATCGAAACTCAAAAAAAGGAATTTGACCCTGAGTTATTCTATTTAATTTCAGGTATAAACAAATTTGAAATAGATGACAAGACTATAAAAGAAATAGATGCTAAATATAAAAATAAGAAATTTAATAACTTATATCAAAAAACTTTCTTTCAATCAGGGGTCTATTTTGGTTTAGCTAGATTTTGGGAAAAAAAAGATAAAATAAAATCTGAACACTATTATCACAATGGAAATGATATAATAAAAAGTTTTCAAAGATTTAATTTATTCGCCATTCAAAAAATTATGAGAAAAAGTATGGATGTATTTTTAAATTTAAAAAAAGATATAAACAAAATTAATCATCATGAAGACAGTGGTAAAAATTTAATTTTTATTACTGGTATGCCTAGGTCTGGAACAACCTTAGTGGAGTCAATTGTTGCAAGTAACGAAGATGTATTTTCTGGGGGTGAAATGTCATCACTGTATGATCAGTTGACGGAGTATGTTGCTAATTGTGATATATCAGATATTAACTTTACAAAATTTGGAGAAATAGTTAATGCCTATTATAAAAAAGTTGATTATCTCAAAAATGAAAAAAATTTTTTCATAGATAAGCTCCCTGAGAATTATTTTTTTATAGGAATCATTAACTTAATCTTTCCAAAAGCAAAAATTATTCATGTTTCTAGAGATCCGTGGGATAATGCCATCTCTCTCTATAAACAGAGGTATATAAGAAATGTGCATTACAGCAGTGAATTTTTTAGTATTGCTGTTCAATTAGCCAATCATCAAAAAATGATAGAATTTTGGAAAAACAACTTATCTCAAGATCAATTGAAAAAAGTAAAATTTATCGAATATGAGGAAGTTATAAAAAATTATTCTAATTTTAAAAAATCAATTTTGGATTTTTGCGAAATAGATATCAAAAAATCTATTAATAGAGAGAAATTTTACTCTAATACTGCGAGTATGAATCAAGTTAGATCAGAAATTACTGATAAATCACTAAAAAAAGAGGATTTTTTTGATTATAAGGATCAATTTGAAAGTGACTTACAAGATCAGTTAATTTATTGGAAAAATAAAGTTTAAAATACTTATGTTGCAATTTTGCAACAATTTATATGTTTTTCAGGATTATCGCCATTAGGAAATTACAACTAACCCTAAAAAAGCTATTTTCTTAACTGTTTATATTTATAAACGTAAACAAATTAATCTTAGAAAGGATTAAATAATGAAAAAAATAGTATATCTATTATCTGCAATCGGTGCTGCTTTTGCCGGTACTGCACATGCAGATATCTCAGTTAGCGGTTCAGCGGTATCTACATATGCTTCGTCTGACTCTAACCAATACGTAAACACTAGCGGTGGAATTGCATTTGCTCTTTCAACAACAACTGCTGGTGGTATGGGCATCTCAGCTGCAGGTGGTATCACAACTGACTTAGAAGGTACAGCTGCAAGAGGTTCTACTGGTTTAACATCTTTAACATTTGCTACAGGTGGCGCTACTATCGTAATCGGTAATGATGTTGCTGCTCCTCAAATTGGTAATGTAGGTGGTGTTGCTGGTGATATGGTTGATCAAGGTCACCAGTCAATTGACGCTTCTCCTGCTGTCGCAACTGATGGAGACCAAGACGGTTCAGGTATTAGCTTAACAACTGCTGTAGGTGGTGGTTCATTAACTGCTGTTTATGTATGGGATGGTTCGCCAAATGCTAACGGTCAAGGTAACCCTGATGCTGGTGACAGCTCAATGGGCTTCTCTTTCTCAATGCCTGCAGGTGGAGCTACAGTAACTGTTGGACACTCTGTATCTGACGATACTACAACTGAAAATGATACATTATCAGGTATCACAGTTGCATATCCAGCAATGGGTGGAACACTATCAGCTGGTTATCAACAGTCACAAGGTGGAACTGATGCAACTGCAATCAGTGCTGCTTTCTCAATGTCTATGGACGCTGATACTACACTTGCAATCGGCATCAAGTCATCTGATGAAGGTGCTGCTTCTGCATCAACAACTGAAGCTAAGATCTCAAGAGCTCTTGGTGGCGGTGCATCTGTTTACGCTGAAGTTAAAAGTTCATCAGGTAACTCAACAGGTGCCGGTGTAACTGCTGGTTCTTCATCAACTTTTGCAATTGGAACAAGCGTAGCATTCTAATTTAAAAGTTATCTATATTTAAAAACCAGGGGTTAAATAATCCCTGGTTTTTTTTTGTTTATTTAGCATTTTTTTCTACTATTCTCTTTTTCAATGATGAGATTTATATTAGTTTTTTCAGCCTATTTGGTATTGATTTCTTGCTCCTCTAGCAATCAAGCAAATTTAGAAAAATTTGATAAGGTTTATGGTCGTTGTGATAACCCTCATAGGCAATTTTCTGATAGAGAGTATAATATATGCGTAGCACAAGAAAGGGCAGGAAGTTTAGATAAAGAGCCAATTTCTATTACGGGCATTTTTAATAAAAAGAATGAAAACCAATCTTCATCTCAAGGATCATTTGGCTCAACAATAAATCAATCTTTATGGCAATCATCATTAAAAGTTTTGACTGATTATCCTTTAAAGAATGTTGACTCAGTAGGAGGGTATATTGAAACTGAACCAGTCTATGACAAAGAAAATTTATCTCAAAGATGTACTATTAAAATTACCATCCTTTCAAGTCAATTAATTTCAAATGGTATCGATAGCAATATAATTTGTGAACAAAAGCAGCAAGATTTATGGATTAATACTAATGAAGATTTTTCTAATGAAGAAAAAAAATTAAGTTTAAAAATTTTATCTGAAGCACAGAAATTAAGTAATACTAATCTAAATTAAGAATTCAATAATGGTTAATAAAAAATACATTCTTGAAATGTTTCCCTACCCTTCTGGAAACATTCATATGGGCCATGTTAGAAATTATGTCATTGGAGATATAACAGCAAGATATCACAAGCTCAAAGGTGAAACAGTAATACATCCCATGGGCTGGGATGCATTTGGCCTACCAGCAGAAAATGCAGCAATTCAATACAAGACCCATCCAAAAGATTGGACTTTATCAAACATTGCAAATATGAAAGATCAGCTTAAGAAGCTTGACCTTGATATAGACTGGAACAGAGAATTAGCTACCTGTAATGAAGATTATTATAAAAATCAACAAGAATTATTTATAGATCTTTATAATCAAGGATTGGTATATAAAAAAGACGCTCTTGTGAACTGGGACCCTGTCGACCAAACAGTTTTAGCTAATGAACAAGTAATCGATGGAAAAGGATGGAGGACGGGGGCAACTGTTGAAAAAAAGGTATTATCTCAATGGTTTTTTAAAATCACCGAATATGCTGATGAGCTACTTAATGATCTTGAAGCTTTATCTATGTGGCCAGAAAAAGTAAAAACTATGCAACGAAATTGGATTGGCAAGTCTGAAGGTGCAGAGATTAGATTCAAAATTTTAAATTCTGATAATAATTTAAATATATATACAACTCGTCCCGACACTATTTATGGTGCTACATTTATAGCTATTTCCATAAACCATAGCCTTGTTGAAAAAATATTAAGTTCAAGTGAAATCAAATCACTTAATGATATATTTTTGAACCTAGATGAAAATAAAGAAAAACATGGAAAATTACTAGATATTAAGTGTGAACACCCTATAACAGGTGAAGAAATTCCTGTTTTTATTGCTAATTTTGTATTAGATAATTATGGCGAAGGAGCTATTTTTGGTTGTCCAGCACATGATCTAAGAGATTATGAATTCGCAAAAAAATATAATATCCCAATAAAGAAAGTTGTTGAATGTCTTGATACAGAATTACCGTTTACTGGCAAAGGAATGGTTATTAACTCTCCTTTGCTTAACGGACTCGATCAAAAAAGTGCAATTCAAAAAGCAATTAAATATTTTGAAAAAAATAAAATTGGGGAAAAAAAAACAAACTATAAATTAAGGGACTGGGGTGTATCCAGACAACGATATTGGGGATGCCCCATACCTGTTATTTATTATGAAGATGGAACTTATAGGGTTTTGGATAAATCTGAATTACCAGTGCTTTTGCCATATGAAGTAAATTTAAACGAGAAAGGAAACTCGCTTGTTAATAAAAAAGAATGGAGAGAAATTTTTTGTCCAATAAAGAAAAAAAAGGCATTTAGAGAAACTGACACACTAGATACTTTTGTAGACTCTTCTTGGTATTATATACGTTTTCTAGATAATAAATATGAGAAACCTTTTAAAAAAGAGGATGTTGATAAATTTTTACCTGTAGACAAGTATATTGGTGGAATTGAACACGCGATTTTACATTTATTGTACTCAAGGTTTTTCTTTAAGGCCTTAAGAGATATTTACAAGTTTAATGCAAGCGAGCCTTTCAAACAATTATTCACCCAGGGAATGATAACTCATAAAACTTACAAGAATATGAATGACGAGTGGATAATGCCAAAATTTATAGCACAAGTGGAAGATAAATTAATTGACATCAAAAGTGGTGCAGAAGTTATTACTGGTCCAGCTGAAAAAATGTCAAAATCAAAAAAAAATGTAATTGAACCTGATGAAATCTTAAATAATTATGGAATAGATGCAACTCGCCTATTTATGATATCAGATTCCCCTCCTGATAGAGATTTGGAATGGACTGACATGGGAATTCAAAGTGCAAAAAACTTAACTTTGCGTATTAAAAAATATTTTGAAAAAAATGAAAGTGACGTAACCGATTTAACGTATAAAAATATTGAAAAATTTATAAAAAAAATTGAACAAAATATTAATGATTTCTCTTTAAATAAATGTGTGGCAGATATATATACTTTATTTAATTATTTAGAGAAAAATAAAATTTTTTTGCAGAAACACGATTTGTCAAAAAAAATTTTAATCGGTATATTTCCAATATTGCCAAGACTTTCATCAGATTTATACAGTAAGCTTTTTAAAAAAGAGATAAGCTGTGAACAATGGCCTGAAATCAACTTAGATTTATTAGTAACTGAAGAAATAAATTTACCGATACAAATAAATGGTAAATTTATCACTACTTATAATACTAAGATTGACTATAATGAAAAGGATATCTTAGATAAAATTTATAATTTGAGTAGAGTTAAAAATAAAATTAACAATAATAAAATATTAAAAATAATTAATGTTCAAAATAAAATTATCAATATTATTACTGATTAGCTTATTAATTTTATCTTGCTCATATCAAAAAAATATTGCACCAAAAAATAAATTATCTTTAAGTTATATAGGCGGGGGCTTTGATGCGTTAAATCTCAGAAATCTATTGGAATCACATTTGAGATCAGCTGATCTTTATGACCCACTATCAAATTATACTATAGAAGCAGGCGTTGGCCATGGAGGAGGAGTCTTTATAACTAATATCGACAATACATCCGACAGAGAGAATGTCTCAACAAGAATTGAAATTAATATCAAGGATAAAAAAAACGATTGTGTATCATTTAGATATAGTGAAACCATTGATTACTTTTATATATATGCCTCAGGCGAAACATTCTCAAGTAATCAAAAAGCCGTTCAGCAAATACGTTTTTATAACACAGAAACATTAATTAAGAAATTTATAACAAATCTATCAGATAATAATTTCGATTGTTTAGATGCAGAATAATATCACAACAATAAAAAATTTTATTTTTGATGATAAAATTAAAGATACTTTATTATGCCATATATTATCTGATGAATTAAAATTATTTTATATTTATATAATTCATTATTTTTGTTTAAAAAAAAATATTATTTTTAGAGTAAATATAGAAAATAATATTACAAATGATTTATTCATCAATAATTTACAATTGATCGAGACAACATCGGAAAAAAAAATTTTAGAGTTATTAAATAATGAAAAAAAGATTATTTTTACAAACTATAGAGTATTTAAAAAATTTCAAAATAGTGAATATAAATTAAATTCTTATTTTTTTAAAAATGACTTAAATATTTTTTTAAACGATTGTCTAAATATTAGTGAAAAATTTATATATGAGAAAATCCTGGAACATCCCTATTTAGTTTATAGTGAATTATTCAGTTACAATATAAATAAAGATAGGTCCTTTATTCACAGAGATGTTAAGACTGATTTCATACTAAATATTAGAAAAGAATTATTCCAACTTAAGCGGGTAAAATTAGATATAAAAAAGATTTACCTTAATCTCAAAGATGAAGTTAAATATAAGAAATTTAATTTTTTAACTTATTAATGATAAAATTATATTGTTCTAAGTTATTAAAAAAAATTTTAATATTTCCTCTACCAGCTTTGCTGTAAGTAATTTTACTTTTAAATCCAATGGTTTGGCTTAAATGAGTTTCTTCTTTTATTAAATTTGGTTCAATGAGTTTTTTTTTTGATTTATTTTTTTCAATATCTCTAACTGAGATTTTGCCAGTTCTAATTTGATCAAGAGTTTTTTCATCAAGGTCTCCGGGTTTTTTTCCAACTAAAGCTCTAGCATGACCCATTGAAAGGATCCCTTTATTCAAAAGATCAAAAAAATATGGGTCTAAGCTTAAAATTCTCAATAAATTAGTTATATGTGACCTACTTTTTCCAACTATTTTGGCTAATTCTTCATGGGTA
>MDTA01173973.1_pt1 | contig 11876 bp, 14 predicted proteins | sample 811151 | NCBI WGS metagenome assembly MDTA01 (sample SAMN05326648, study PRJNA326480) | marine metagenome | isolation source: seawater | place: Indian Ocean: South | collected 2010 | reverse complement strand
TTTACTACAATTTAATGTGGAATCAAAACTTACAATTAAACCTTATTTAGATAAAACAGAGTTAAATTCTCTCCCTACAGCCGGTGTTAATTTAAATTTAAAATTTTAGATATGAAAATTGCTATAATAGGTTACGGAAAGATGGGTAAAACTATTGAAAAAATTGCAAATGAAGAAAATATTGAGATTGTCTGTATAATTGATAAAGAAAAGCAAGAAGGGGATTTATCAAAAGCTGATGTTTCAATCAATTTTAGTGTTCCGTCTGCAGCCGTAAATAATATTCTAAAATCCTTTGAATGCAAAGTACCAGTTGTATGTGGAACCACTGGGTGGCTAAATGATTTTGATAAAATCAAAAAATATTGTGAAGAAAGAAAAACTGCTTTTATTTACTCGTCAAATTTTAGTTTTGGGGTAAATATTTTTTTTAAGGTAAATCAATATTTAGCATCTATAATGAACAAATACGATAGTCCATATGAAATTTCTATAGAAGAAACACACCATAATGAAAAGTTAGATTCTCCTAGTGGGACTGCAATAACTCTAGCAGACGACATAATTGATAAAAATAATTCTTACGAAAATTGGACAAAAACTAAAAAGTCTAAAAGTATACTTATGATTTCTAAGAGGAAAAATAAAAAAGTTGGTGTTCACAACGTCTCATTCCAGTCTCAGTTTGATAAGATTACAATTAAACACGAAGCCTTTTCAAGAGATGCTTTCGCAAAAGGATCTCTAATTGCTGCCAAATGGATAAAAAACAAAAGAGGAGTTTTCAATATGAATGATATTTTAGATTTTTAATTTCAATAACAATATTTATGTCTGAAATCCAGTGGTTTATCTTTTTTATTTTAATTCAAATTATTCATTTCTTGGGCACATGGAGATTATATGTTTTGGCAGGAAGAAAATTTTGGGAAGCATTAATACCCGTTTATAATGGAATAATTTTATTAAAAATTATCAAGAGGCCCATATGGTGGATTTTTTTATTATTTGTGCCTGTAATCAATCTAATAATGTTTGCTGTAATTTGGGTTGAAACGATCAAGAGTTTTGAAAAAAAATCAAATTTGAGCATTTTTTTGGTAATTATTTCTCTTGGTTTTTACATTTATTTTTTGAACTATTCAAAGGGAACTAAATTTTCTGATTTAAAATATAAAGAAAATTCAACTCCAATAGGAGACTGGATAAATTCAATATTATTTGCAATAATAGCTGCTACAATTGTACACAATTATTTGATTCAACCCTTCATTATTCCTACAGGATCATTAGAAAAAACTCTTTTAATTGGAGATTTTTTATTTGTAAGTAAATTTCACTACGGAGCTAGAATTCCAATGACTTCTATTTCTTTACCTATGATGCATGATACTTTACCTATAATTAAAATAAAATCGTATCTAAAATATCCACAACTTCCATATATGAGACTCCCAGGATTTCAAAAAGTAGATAGAAATGAAATTGTAGTTTTTAATTGGCCTGCAGATACAGTTAGAAAATTTTTTGTTAAAGAAAAGGGAGTTAGTAAACCAATAGATAAAAAATCAAATTACGTTAAACGCTGTCTAGGTCTACCTGGAGATAGCCTTGAAATAATTGATGGTTTAGTCTATATTAATGGTGAAAAAAATATTTTACCAGATAGAGCTAAACTTCAATATAAACACTTTGTCTACAATGCTAAAGGCGTTTCATCAAAAGCATTACTTAATGCTAATGTTAAGGGATTTAATAGAATTTACAGAATTGAGAATATTACTCAGAACACGTACAAAAAAATTTCCAAATACATACTGGGAAATATTTCAAATGATGTTAAAGATTTTAGAGTTTTAACTACTTTTGATGGCCTACCTAACAAAATTATAAAAGAAATAAAGCAAAATGAACCATACATTCAAATTAAAGAAATAATTGAAAGAAAAAAACAGGTAAATTTAACTTTAAATCAGGCAAACAAAATTAGGAATAAAAATATTTTTGACAGCGTTATAAGAAAAGTAAACAAAAAATTATCTCATAACGAAAGTTTTTTTCCAAATAACCTAAAATTTAATTGGAACGAGGATAACTTTGGTCCTATTTTAATTCCAAAGGCGGGCAAAACAATAAATATTAACAATGAAAACTACCCACTCTACAAAAAAATTATTAAAGATTATGAAAAAAATTCTGTTAAAAAAGTTGGTGATAATTATATAATAAATGGAATTCAAAAATCTTTATACACTTTTAAACAGGATTACTACTGGATGATGGGGGATAACAGACATGGTTCTGAGGATAGTAGATTTTGGGGTTTTGTTCCTGAAGACCATATTGTAGGTAAACCGGTTTTCATTTGGTTTAGTGTGGATAATTTTAACAAAGGAATTTTAAATTGGAAAATTCGTTGGGATAGAGTTATGACAACTGTTAAAGGAGAGGGAAAACCGATTTCGTTTTTACTCCCATTTTTGGTTGTAATTTTTATATGGCAAGTTTTAGGTTACGTTCTCAAAAAAAGAAAAAAAACTTAGGGTTGGTTCATCTTGTTCCTTCTTATTTACCGTCTATTTTATATTACTGGCACATTGTAAACTCAGATGTGATTTTCGGTTTGTCTATGAAATATCAGAGGCAAACCACCAGAAATAGATGTATAATTATGAGTGCAAATGGTCCACTTAAACTTATTATTCCAATAAAACATAACAAAAAACAAAAGTTATATGACTTCAACGCAACTATGGATAACAATCAGAACTGGAAAGTAAAGCACTGGAAATCTATACAAAATGCTTACAGATCGTCACCTTTCTTTGATTTTTATGAGGAAGAATTTTATAATTTTTTTTTTAATAACGAAAAATTATTGTTCTCTTTAAACTTAAATCTTATTTCACGTATTAACCAAATCTTAGGACTCAATAAAGAGATTAAAGTTACAAGTAAAAAAATTCCACATGATAAATACGACAAAAGATTAATAAATTTTCAAAAAAACTTATACTTCAATATTCCCAAGTATAATCAAGTTTTCATGTCAAAATTTGAATTTGTTCCAAATCTGTCTATACTTGATTTATTATTTAACATGGGACCCAAATCATTAGAATATTTAAATGATCTAAAGTTTAGTCAATTCCATAGTAACTGATTATTGGATAGTGATCTGATAGTTTTTTTCTGATGATTTTAAAATCATTAATTTTTAATTTTTTATCTGAAAAAAGGAAATCTATTCTTAAAGGGATGAATGAATATTTGTAGGTCTCACCTAGACCTGATCCAGCAGTGTGAAAGGCATCATTTTTTTTTCGAGACAAAATCTTATAGGTTTCAGAAAATTGAGTATTATTTAAATCGACAGCAATAATTGAAGGATAATCGTTAAATTTATCAACTTTTCTAAACAATTCAATTTGATTTATTTGTCTTCTACTAACTTCATCAAACTTAATCTTAATTTTTTTTGAAAAGCTAGAATTGGTCATGCTGTCAACTTGCTCAAGTTTAAATGACTCTAAATGGAGATTGTAAATTCTTAGATTTTGATTTTGAAATGAAATATCAATATAGATTCCACAATTGGACGAGTCGTCGAAATCAATAAAACCTTTATTCTTAATTTTTAATTTCGAAAAAATCGCAACTGTTGATTTTCCAGCTTTTGATGGATTTGGATAAATATATTTAAATTTATATTGTTTTAATTCAGGGGCTTTTAAAATTGAGTATTCTTGAATACACAGTATATCCGGATTTTCGTCAATTATTAATTTTTTTATTTCAGTTGAAATATTTGATTTATTTATCCATCTGTATTTATTGAACAATCTTACATTGTAGCTCATAACGGAAAAAGTAGAACCACTTTTTCTTAGTTTAGTGTTAGGAAACTTATAAAATAGATTCCACTCATTATAACCAATTAAAAAAGTTATTATAAACAATAAAAATGGCCATCTTAAATTAAAAAGCCAATAGAAGAAAAAGAGAATGTTTAAAAGTATAATTAAAGGAACAAACAGGCTAATAAAATCATCTTTGAAAGGAGTTTCAATGGTACCCATCAAAATGAGTTGGAATAACAAAAAAACAGCATTTAAAACTAATAAGAATTTCTCGATGAAATTCATCCTAATAATATTAAAATTATTTAATCTTTACTTGCTTCATTTAGCACTCTTTTTTCTTCTCTTGTCAAGCTATCATAACCTGATTCACTAATTTTATCTAGAATTAGATCTATCTTTTTTTGATCGTTAGTTTTGAAATTTTCGTTACTAATTTTCTCTTGATCATTAGTTTTTTTTCGATAAAGAGAGTTGTTCATTTTAAAATAATTAAAAATATTTATTCCATTTTTCATCTTAGTTCCAGCAAAAAAACCAATTAAAGCTCCTCCCAAGTGAGCAATGTGCCCACCGGAGTTTGAGTTTGGTAATTGTACTAAATCAAAAATCACCAATGCTATCCCAACATAAATCAATTTAACATTGAAAAAAAAAATTCTCAATATTGAATTGGGGGAATAGATACACATAAAAATTACGACCGAAATTACTCCAGCAGAAGAACCTACTAGAGAATAATTAACACCGCTGAATACAGGAAAAAAAGAATAGCTAAACACAAAAAATAAACCACCTCCAATAATCCCCATTAAAAACAGAGTTACTAAGTCATCTTCTTTAAATAAATTCAAAAAAAGTGTTGAGAAATAATAAAATAAAATCATATTCCAAAATAAATGTCCAAAGCTTGCGTGAATAAAACCATAAGTAATCAAAGACCAAGGTCTAAACAATAAATCTGCAACATTTGGTAATAATTCAAAATAATAGTAAAAATTTGTTTCAGGAATTTTAAATAGATAAAAAAAGACATACAAAACTAAATTTAAAACAAAAGGAAAAATATTTACAAAAATTATTTTTTCTGCAATATTTAAACGCCAAAATTTGTTTAGAAACCTACTCATAAATCCCATCTGTTTTTCTTGAATTGATTTTTTTTCCAATACAACATCATAGCTAAACCGGTTAGTGCTCCACCTACGTGAGCAAAATGAGCAATTGGTCCAATAGAAAATGAATTTGAAATACCAAAAAATAAATCTCCGACAATTAAAATTGGTACGAAGTACTTTGCCTTTATTGGGATTGGTATAAATATTAAAAAAAGAGAAACATTAGGGAAGAGAAACGCAAATGCCACTAAAATTCCATACAGCGCACCAGAGGCTCCAACCATTGATAAATTATAACTTTCATTAAGATGACTTAATTGTGTTTCTGATATATAACTCAGCCAATTAATATTATATTTACTAGCTTTTAATGTGTTTAAAATTTCTTCTGAATTAAGGCCACTATTTGTCAAAATTTGAAAAATCGAATTAAAGTCATAGTAACTATAAAACATTTGTAAAGCCGCAGCACCAAGCCCGGAGGATATGTAAAAGAAAATAAATTTATTCTTACCCCATAGTTGTTCCAATGGTGAACCAAACATCCACAATCCAATCATGTTAAATAATATATGGCTGAAATTCCCATGCAAAAACATGTGTGTTAAGGGTTGCCAAATTTGAAATAATGTATTACGGTAATAATGTAGGGCAAAAAAGTCATATAATTGGTTACCATACAATGAAGTGGCTAAAAAAACTATTGCGTTTATTATAATTAAATGTTTAATTGTGTCAGTAATTCTTCCCATTACGATAATTTATTTTGCACTTCTGATTTAGAAATTGAAAAAAATATTTTTTGGTTAAATGGAGACAACATTTTTTCTTTACAATTAAAAAGATTATTTAAAATTTCTTTTTGTTCTTCTTTTTCTAACAAATATCCTTTTTTTATTGAAGTTGATTTAGAAATTGATTTTGCGACCAAATCTCCATAACTAAAAGACCTTTTTTTAAGGTCATTTTCAAATTCATCGAACAGATCTTCTAAAATTTTACTCGCTTGGTTATCTAAGCATATGCCAGGTATTCCCATAATTTTTAAATTTAATTTATTTTGTAATTCCATTCTAAAACCCATTTCTCTAAGTGTATTCTTCAAATCAAAATAAATTAATTTTTGGGCTTCAGTCAAATTAAAATTTACTGGAAAAATTAGTTGCTGGCTAGAAATATCAGAATTGGTAATTTTTCTCATTAACTTTTCATAAATTATCCTTTGGTGTGCTCTCTCTTGGTCAATTATTAACAATGAGTTTCTAGTTGAAGTAACTAAATATGAATTCATTATTTGAAAAATCTTATTACCATCTTCACCAATTATTTGAGTAATTGAATCAGAATTAAACAAATTTGAGTATCCAACTTCTTTATATATAGCTTCTGATTTATTCGAAATTTTTGAATGGTACTTTGAATTTTCGGGTATGAAAGGGTTAAAGTTTTTATCAACCTCAATTTGAGGTGGAAAAGGTCGATCAAATCTTTTAGAATAGGGGATTTCAAAACTGGTTTTGGATTCAAAGTCGATAGTTGGAATAACTTGAAAGATTCCTAGACTATGTTTCACAGTAGAGTTAATAATAGAATATAGGCTTTGATCATCTTCGAATCTAATCTCAATTTTATTTGGATGTATATTAATATCTATAGTTGAAGGATCAACTTTTAAAAAAATGAAAAAACCGGGATAATTTTTTTCTGGTAAAAGCCCTTCGTAAGCCTTATTTATGGCATGGAATAGAAAATTATTTTTAATAAATCTGTTATTAACGAATAAAAATTGCATCCCTCTAGTTTTCTTTGATGCTTCAGGTTTAATTACGTATCCGTTTATTTTCACAAAGGATGTTTTTTCGTTTATTGGAATTAAATTTTCTTCAATCCTCTTTCCAAAAATATTTTTAATACGAGCAAGACAATTTGAATTATACAAACTAAAAATTTCTGACTTTTTATGATTTAATGAAATATTTAAGTTAAAATGAGGAATAGATATTCTATGAAATTCGTTAATTATGTGTTTTAATTCTACCGCGTCAGATTTTAAAAAATTTCTTCTTGCTGGTACATTAAAGAATAAATTTTTAACTAAAATATTTGTTCCAACAGAGGAAACAACCCTTTGGCTTGATTTTATTTTACCTGCTTCAATCTTCAATTTGTATCCAAACTTATCCACTTTTCTTCTAGAGATAATTTCTAAATGTGATACTGCAGCAATTGAAGATAGTGCTTCTCCTCTAAACCCTTTAGATCTAATATTAAATAAGTCTTTAGATTCAGTAATTTTTGAAGTTGAATGTCTTAAAAAACAAAGCATCAAATCATTTTTACTCATTCCAATTCCATTATCAACAACTTTAATCGATTTTTTCCCAGATTCATTTAAGAAAACTTGAATTCTGTCTGACAATGCATCAATTGAATTTTCAATAAGCTCCTTAATTACAGAAGCAGGTCTTTGCACAACCTCGCCTGCTGCAATTTGATTAGAAATATTTTCCGGGAGGATTTTTATAATGTCTTTCATTAGTATTTTACAAAAATTGAAAAATCGAAATCAATTATATAAAAAAAAATTAAAGAAAGTAATAGTAGCACTACAATAAAAAGTTTATTAAAAGAACGGTTTTCTCTAATTCTTTTTCTCATTCTTTCCTGATTCCAAAAACTGCTTCTATTATTTGAAATGACAACCTCTCTACTTCCTCTTATTCTATAATCTAAAGAGTAATTTATCTGTTCATTTTTATCCTTTAGATAGCGTGGTTTATAGTTGAATTTTCTATTTGTATTTAATTTGAAAAAAGAATTTTTAAACATAAAATTAATTTACAATTTATTTAAATCCATCATTTGAAGAGAAGTGTGTGCTGCGTCAATCCCTTTATTACCAATTTTACCACCGCATCTTTCAATTGATTGTTGAATATTTTTATCCATTAGAATACAAAATATAACGGGAATCGGGGATTTTAAATTAATTTTTGCAAAGGCATAGGATACAGATTTACACAAATATTTAAAATGCTTTGTTTCCCCTTTAATAATACAACCAATTACTATAATTGAATTAAATTTTGATTCTTTTGATTTTTTTTTTGCCTCAAAAATTAACTCAAAACTGCCAGGAACCCTACTAATAATTATATTTTTGTCCAAGATACCGTGAGAAGTGAGGGTCGTAACAGCTCCCTCTAAAAGTTTAGAAGTAATTTCGTTATTCCATTCAGAAACAATTAGCGAGACTTTATATTTTTTTCTTTTAGAAACAAATTTTTTGTCTTCTTGTTTTGGCAAGTTAAACCCAGAAAAACTCATAATTTATTCTGTTTTTGCTATTTGAATATCTATAAACTCTGCTTCTTTTGAATTTGGAAAGTCATTTTTGATTTTTTTGAAATACTTCGACGCTACTTTATTTTTCCCTAAGCGAATTGATAGCAATCCAGCTTTGTACAAATATTTTGGAGTTGTGAAATTGTTTTCATTAAAACTAGTGGCTTTTTCATAACTTGCCAGAGCATTTTTTTGATCTCCAAGTTGTAGGTAAGCGTCACCCAACACACCTTTGGCAATCGATGATAACAAAACATCTTGTGATTCAAAGTCTTTCAAATATTCAATTACTTTTTCATAGTTTTTTAAATTTAAATAAGACATGCCTACACTAAATGCAGCGAGACTTGATGAAGGTGTATTGTTATAGTTTTCAATTATGTCCAGAAATCCAAACTTACCTCCCCCACCATTTATTGCGTTTTCAAATAAATCTTTTGAATCTTCGTTATTTAAAGCAAGATTAAAATAATATTGAGCTTGATTCAACTCCGTAGTAGCATCTTCACTTTTTGGTTCAAGTATAAACGTATTATAAGCCAAATAGACAAATACCGATGTTGTAATTATAATTACAACAGAAATTATTAATACCTGATATTTAGAAATAAAATTTTCAGTCTTTGAGGCCCCTGTATCAAGACTTTCAAAAACTTCCGCAGTAGTACTTTCTATATTTTCTTTATCTAAGACCTTTTTCTTAGAACTATATCTTTTCCCACCCCTCTTGTTGTAAGTTGCCATAGTTGGGCAAATTTAAACTTTATTCTCCAACAAAAAATAATATTAGCTAAATAATATTCTATTCTATAATATGTTAATTCAAGGTGGGCCTTATATTTACAAATTATATGAGATTAGAGAAACTTATAATAACGAATTATAAAAACATTGACTCAAAAAGCTTTCTATTCAAAGATAATATCAATTGTATGGTCGGGAACAATGGGGTTGGAAAATCAAATATTTTAAGTTCCATTTACCATCTATGCTTTGGAAAAAGTTTTATAAATTCTTCATCTAGTTCTAATATTAAATTTGGTTCTAAATTTTATATGATACAAGGTATGTTTTGGAAAAATGAAACTTTAGAAAAGTTGAATTTCAGTTACAAAAAAGGAAATACAAAAATATTTAAAAGGAATGGAAAGTTGTTTAAAAAAATTTCCGAACATATAGGTGAATTTCCACTGGTTTTGATATCTCCTTATGATAAGGATATAATTTATGGGGGAAGTATATTTAGAAGAAATCTAATGGACGGAATAATCGGCCAAGCTGACAAAAGATTTCTCAATGACCTTATAAACTACAGAAAAAATTTATTACAGAGGAATGCATTGCTGAAAATGAACCATAAGAAAAATAAATTAGATATTGGAGTTCTAGAAATATACAACGAACAACTCGTTAACTTAGGAAACGAAATCTATAAAAAAAGAAAATCATTCATTAAGACCTACTCAAAAATTTTCAAATCTTATTATTCATCTATTTCAGAAAACAAAGAATCTGTTGAAATAAATTTCAAGAGTCAACTCAATAATAACAACTTCAAGGACCTGATTTCTCAATCTCTTGAAAGGGATTTATTATTTCAATTTACAACTCAAGGTCCCCATAGGGATGATTTGGAGTTGCTATTAGATGGTTTTCAAATAAAAAAATTTGGAAGCCAAGGACAACAAAAATCTTTATTAATATCGCTTAAATTAGCTCAATACGAATTTTTGAAAAAAAAATTAGATATAAAACCAATTGTCCTGATGGATGACATTTTTGACAAATTAGATCAAAAGAGAGTTGAATTGATTATGCAATTAATAGAGGATAAATATTTTGGACAAATTTTTATTACAGATACAGATGAAATAAGGTTGTCAAGAGCTATTGATACCACAAAACTTTCCTATAAAATTCACAGAATCACTCAAAATCAGAAATGAAAAAAATTGGTTTTGTCATAATAATTTGTTTTCAATTTACATACTGCGATAATTATGAAATTGATGATATAAAAAGGATTGAGGGAGTGTGGGAAGTTTACTCTGTGTCGTCTAAAGATGAAGTGTTTTATCCAAAAGGGAAGTCTCCTCTTATTGATTATTATACTTTTCATTCAGATTCAGCTGGTGTAAAAAAAAAATTAAAACTCAAGTTAAATAAAACTTTTTCATCATCCTTAGACAAAATTATTTTTAAAATTGAGGTTGATAATGATATCGTATATTTAAACTATATTTCCAAAACAAATTCATGGAGAGAAAGAATTTTAAAATTAACAGATAAAGATTTAATTATTTCGAATGATAAGTTCAAGTATCATTACAAAAGATTTGAAATAAACTAAATGAAAAATTTTCGTTTTAAAGAAGCAAAGTCGATTAAAAATATTATTCAAAAAATAACTACCAACAAATTGTTAGGTAGTGGACTAAAAAAAATTTTTTTAAAAAAGATATGGTTAAAAGTAATTGGCAAAAATGTAAGTCAATACACTAGGAATATCTATATAAAGAACAACACTCTTTATTTAACAATAACTTCATCAGCACTTAAAGAAGAACTTTCTTACGGGAAAGATAAAATTATTCAAAATTTTAATAAAGAAATTGGAAATGATGAAATAAATAAAATTGTATTTATCTAATAAATCTCCTTACCAGCAAAGAAAAACATAGACTCGATGTGGGCATTATCAATCGAGTCGGATCCGTGTATTGCGTTTTCTCCCATTGAAGCCGCGAATAATTTTCTAATGGTTCCATTTTCGGCATCTGCTGGGTTTGTTGAACCAATTAATTTTCTGAAATCAGCAACGGCATTTTTTTTTTTAAGTACAGCCACAATAATTGGACTTCTAGTCATAAATGTTACTAGTTCATCAAAAAAAGATTTTTCCCTATGAATGTTGTAGAATTTTTCAGCTTGATTTTTTGTTAGGTGAACTAATTTTAACGCGGATATGAGAAAACCCGATTTTAATATTAAAGACAATATATCTCCGGCGTATCCATTTTCCATCGCATCTGGCTTAATCATTGTAAATGTTATGTTATTTCTCATCTTGCACAAATTTAAAAAATTAAATTTTTATTCCTGTTTAATTTGAAAATGATTTTTAGATATTATATAAGTGTTTGGTATCTTTGTAAATATGTATTTAGATTTTACTCGAAATTTAATCGAAGTTCTTGAAGGTGCAGAAAATTGCATAATTATACCTCACAAAAATCCAGATGCTGATGCATTGGGTTCTTCAATGGCACTCTATTTATTTTTAATTAAGCTAGAAAAAAAAGCAAAAGTTATATTGCCGAACTCTCCTCCTAGTTACCTAAAATGGATGATAGAAAAACATGACGTAGTATCTTATGAGAATGATCCAGAAGAAACAAAAAAACACATTTTAAATTCTCACATTATTTTTACTTTAGATTTTAATTCCCTGAAAAGGATAGGAATTTTAAGCAAAGAAATACAAAATACTAAACAACCGATAATCATGATTGACCATCATGAAACACCTGAAAGCTTTTCTAACCTTTTTTTG
>MDTA01149843.1_pt1 | contig 11876 bp, 7 predicted proteins | sample 811151 | NCBI WGS metagenome assembly MDTA01 (sample SAMN05326648, study PRJNA326480) | marine metagenome | isolation source: seawater | place: Indian Ocean: South | collected 2010 | reverse complement strand
TTTCCACCACTTATAACTTTTATCTCTCGAATTGTTTGTAATGGTGCAGTAATTGTTGCATTTGATGGTGAATCATCATAATCACTCATATTAAGATGAAAATATACACCCTGACCATCAAATGGTTCTCTTATTGTTCCACTACCATCTTTTGTGTCAATCGACACAATAGTATCAACCTGTGCTTCAGTCGCACCACCAGTCGTCACACCAGTAAATTCAATGTCACCAAACCCATCTGCCTTCAGACCAATGTTACCAAAAGATGAGTTTGAGTTAGTAAGATCACACTGCCCTCCAGAAGATACAGATATACCAACATCACAACCAATTGTGAATATTGAAACTAACTGTGCATAACCATTATTAGTGATTGATACACCTATTCCTGCTTCATTATATTGTGTATAAGAGTCACAGACCATTGACTTAAGATCTTGCCCCAGATCATTAGTGCCTGAGTATGCAGCATTCGCATGATCACCATTAATCTTCATACCAATGCTACCCGTCATAAAATTAGTACAGTTACGAATATATGGTGATCTCCATCTACCAGCAGCACCTTCATTTGCTGGACCTAGATCAGTAAACCCAGTCGCTGCCTGAAAATCTGTACCAGAGTTGACACTTGCTTGAGTAGGTGGGAAAGCAACACCACCACAGTTTGGATGATTAGTTGTAATTGTAGCACCAGCTAAACTTAAGTTCTCGATTAAACATCCTCTTCTAACATGAAATACATCTTTATTTGTATTTTGTGGTACTACTGTTACTAATCTCAAATCCTCTCCAGTAACTGCAACATCGGTTCTCAAACCAATAGGATTATTTTCTGAATATACTCCTGATCTTACTTTGATTGTATCTCCTTCTTGAGCGATTGCAGCTGCTGCACCAATTGTAAATTTAGCATCTCCCTCAAGCAATCCACTATTTGTATCACATCCATTCTTCGTAACATATAAAGTTCTTTTTGTCTGAACACCTGATGGTCTCCAAGATACACCAGTGCCAACAGATGCTAAACGATAATCTGTTCTACAAACACCAACACCATTTGACTGATTTATATCTAATAAACTCGCATCTAATTCTAAATTACCTTCAATCTTTGCATTCTGTCCTACATTTAGATTCTGTGCGATTCCTACACCACCATCCACAACTAATGCACCTGTGTCTTTAGATGTGGATTGAGTCTGATCATCAACATCCAATCTTCCTGCGATTACACCATCACCACCAACATTAATATTTTTACCAAGTCCAAGACCACCATCTATGACAGCAGCACCTGTTGTAACACTATTAGACTCTGTAGTATCGTCAACATCTAATCTTCCAGCGATTACACCAGAACCACCGATATTGAGATTTTTTTCAATACCAGCTCCACCATCGACTATTAAAGCACCTGTGTCTTTATTTGTGCTCTCAGTCGTACCCTCTATTTTTGTATCATCACCAACAAATAACTTTTTAACAATACCAACTCCACCATCAATCTGAACGGAACCAGAAGTTGTGCTAGTTGAATCAGTTGTATCATTAAAAGTAGTCAGACCATCAACATCTAATGCACTATTGAATGTAACTGATCCATCAACATTAAGGACATTATCAAAATCAACTGAATTAGAAACGTGTAATGTGCCATTTACATCTAATTGTGATGATGGATTTGCTTCATTAATACCAACCCGTGACATACGATAGATGGCAGCACCTGCTCCACCACCACCTTGGAAACCCCAGAAACTTTGCGTAAAGATAGTAGAGAAACCTGTAACTTGTGAAGGATCTTGTGCGGTTGCTTCAATGGTATCTGTTCCTTGACCGAAACTATTTCTCTGTGCGAAATTAAGAACTGTAAATGATTGTGCAGCACCAACAGATGGAACATATACACCATCATTCTGTAGAAATACACCTTCAGTTTCAACGGGAGTAAATGATACCCAACGAATACCATTTGCATCTCGATTCATAAAGAATCCGTTTTGACCTGGTGAACCAGATGAGTCGTAAATATTTCTTGCTACACGAATACTTCCGTCAAAATCTGCTTTTAATGTACCATGAGTAATATTATTAATACCAAAATCGCCAGGATTTGCAGTTCCAACACCAAGAGTTCCAACACCTGAAACAACAACAGATTCTTCACCTGAATTTATCTGAAATCTCTTCGCTGGTTGAGTAGTTCCAATTCCAACTGTGCCTACAGGATCAACCAGCAAGGATGTTGATTTAGTAACTATAAATGTTTCATTATCAACTTGGAATAAACCATCTGGTTGAGTAGTTCCAATACCAACCCGACCTCCAACCTGTCCATCAACATCACTCGTTGATGAGATTGCAACAAAGACAGTACCAGCAGCTCCAACATTATGACGATGAAATACCGTAAGGTAATTCATATCAACTGCTTCAATAAATGTAGATACACCTGATACAAATAGATTATTCTTTATTACTACGTCACTTAACTCAACAGTTTCATCTGAAAAAACATCAGCTGCATTTATATCTGCATATAATTTTCCATAAATGTAAACATCATTTGTAAATTCTGTAACCTGACTAAATTGATTCGCATCTTCACCATATTCAGGACTAGGAACAGGTCCGTTCTTGAAATTTGGCATTATCCAAATCCCCCAAAGTTACCTAAAGCATTTTGTAAACCACTTGATTGAATAGAATTCTGTAAACCACCAAGATTATCTCCCAATTGTCCTTGCAATCCTCCTAATTGATCTCCCAATTGACCTTGTAAATCTCCTAATTGTCCTGTTAATGCATCGGTATCGATATTACCTGCTATATCCTTCATTTTATCTTGTAAACCACCAGCTTGATCCTTTAATTGATCGGCAATATTTTCTAATCCTCCTCCAGCAAAAGCCGAGTCTAATAAACCACCACCAACTTTAGATCCTCTAAATACTAACCCACCAAATGTAACATCTCTTGGAGCGAGATTACCATTAAGTGCATTTGTGTTCAATGTCGGTGTATCAAGAAATATACTATTTTTTCCTGTAATCTTTACATTTTTCTTTGATGATAATTCTAATGAATCGTCAGCATCTACAATAATACTTCTACCTTTTATTTTTACATCACCATTTTTCATGGCTGTAATAGTTACATCACCACTCTTACCAATAATATTAACACATGCCCCACCCTCTTTTGTTACACCACCTGTAATTGTAATACAATCATCATTCATTAAATGATACTGACCATCCTCAGTCATACCAAGATATGATGAGTGTTTGTTTTTTTCAGCAATTAATGCATAAACTGTCCCTCCACCAAATCCATATTCAGGATTATTAGTGTCAATTCTAAAATGTGGACCGAAAGATTCTTCATCTCTTGCAGCCCAGTTTTGTAAATCTTGAGGTCTTTCTGCCATTTATTAAACTCTAGTATTAATATTTATTAGTAACCGTAGCCACCTCCACCTGATGATGGTGGTGGACTTGATGGTGGTGGACTTGAAGTTGTATTATTATTCTGGTCCATTGAGGGGGTAGTTGTTTCTGCAGGTTGTGATACTGTAGGTTCTGGTGGTGAATATGTATTTGCAGATGGTGAGGCAACTGTTGACATTGTGCTTGCTACACTTCCAGTTCCAGCACTTGAAGTTCTACTCTCTGCTGGTGTATCATATATTATGGCATGAGGTGTGGTTGTATGAGCTGCACCCACCATCTTAACACCTTTATCAGGATGAATATGGAAAGGACCATAATAAGGTTCACCATTAATAAATCCAACGATTCCATCACGAGGACTAATACAATCAATAACTTGTTTAATCTCACCTTGATATGTTGGTCTAGGTGCGATTTGTGGTTTAATATTAGCACCTATTCCAGTATTTGATTCAATGGTAAGAAATGGTATATCTTTTACAGGCACCACATTGTTTAAGGTAGGATTTGGTGGTATCACATTTATAATTCTTCCATTATCATCAAGTATTGGTGTATATACATTGCCAGCATTATCAGTAATTACATCATTTTCAGAATAATTTTCACCACTATCTAACACTAACACATGATCTACAACATATTCTTGATTACTATCATCTATTGCAGGGTAATTTTCACCTGGTGTGACAACGTAGATATCAGTAACTTGTTGATAAGTAGGTGATTGTGGATCATAATCTATAACTGCCCTTGCCTTTGCTCCATATCCATTATCACAATTATCTGTTACTTCAACTAATGGAGGCACTGTATAACCATCTCCTGGATTTGTCAATTTAACACCTATTAAACTTCCTGTTTGTTGAGCGAATGCATCACCAACTAAAGCACCAATGATTGGTTCAGCAATTGTACCCTCACCATCAGAACCAAATACTTTAACCTGAACTCCCTTACAATCAAGTCGAGGACCTGTATAACACTCACCTAAAACACTACTAAATCCCGCTGTGCTAACATTTGGATTGAGAAAATCAAATTGCCCTAGTAATCCAGCAGCGATTCCACCAGGTGCACCTGATGCCTCTTGAAGTGCCTGTGCTGCGTTTGCAATACTCATAATTGCTCCACCAGTAACACCTGGTATATTTTTGGGTCCTTTACCTATAGTCCATATATTGGCTTCAGCACTTGTCTTTTCATTCGTTACACATTTAACTGCCTCTTGTAAACCAAGTAATCCCTCTGCTTTTCCTTTTAGATTAGCAACCATATCAAAACCACCTAATATCTTACCCACTCCACCTAATTCAGGTCCAAGTGCACTTCCTATTCCGTCAGTTATTTTATTGAATAGTGCTCCAGTAAATTGTTCTCCTATACAAGGTGTAAAACTCTGAACGTTATCTAAAAATCCTGTAAGTAATGATGTGATATCAGGTAACATTGTGCTTGCAATCTGCTCTGCAACACATGGAATTTTATTCTGTAATGCTTTTACAGGACCGATCATTGATGCTTGTGCTGCAGTTCCTGCTTTTTTTGCTATCGCTGTGCTCTTTGTTGCTGCAAGAGTTTTTGTGTAAACGGATTGATATAATTTTTCATTACCAGCATTTAATTTTGGTGCGAGACCACTGAACGCTTGTCTTGTTAAACTTCCAGTTATACCATTTGCTGTACTATTAATTTTCTTAGCGGTATCAGATATTATTTTCTTTTTCTTTTTTGCATCTGCTGTCGAACTTTCTTTAACAGCATTCTCCAATTCGTTATTAATTTCCTCTGCTTCTGGTGTACCAGCGAAAGATGTCTGTGCTCCATTTGCATCTGAAGTAGACGTAACTTTCTTACCTGATGCTTCCTCTATTTTTTTTCTTGTTTTTTCATCAACATTTCTGGGAGAGGGGGCACTGTTTTGACTATCGGCACCATTTTCATTTTCAATTATGCGTTTATTATCTTTACCATTTATTTCATCAGTAAAACCTGAAAAAGGTGCGAATGGTCCTGGTTCTCCTGAAACAACATATTCACTATTTCCAATTGTACCAAAAATAGCTGGTATCTGTGCATCGTCACCATCAAGGAAAAATCCTACGACAATATCTCCTTGCTGAATACGAAGTGCTTTATTTTTACCTGCCTTCCCAGAACCTAGTTGTGGTGATAATAAGCAAATCGCCCAAGGCAAATCTTCATCAGGTAGATCCACAGTATTTTGAGGATGATACCCCATTATACGAACTTTTACACGATTACCCCAAGCATTATTTCTCTTACGAAATTGTAATTCCCATACTTTTTTTGGTGCAACCTGACCTATCCACCAACGAAATCCGTCAGATCCTAAAAAATTAGTTTTTAGTAAATTATTTTCAATCATTTATCCCGTTTGCCCTGAGTATCTCTTATCAATTTTAGTTTTGTATAAGATCCATTTGATTCATAATAATGGACTAATTCTTTTATCATATATAGACCACTTGTTTCCTCATCAGGTTCTTTTTGTTTTTCTTCGGTGATCTTAACAAATTTACAATCAATCAGATTACCTGCAATTAGATTTGTGTTTAGAGGTATCGTAACAACAGTTTCAATTATGAACATCATATTATATCTCATAGCAGATTGAGATAATGTTTCCATTGGATCAGCATTTTTCTTCGCTGAGTTTTTTTCTTCTTTTTCTAAAGTTCCAATATCCAATACTCCCGTTATCAATCTACTAGGGATATCATTTAATTGTTTACCAGTATTTTTATCTTTTGGTAAATTAATTTCAAACTTTCTACCAAGATTGTTTGTATTTTCAGCTGCTTTACTAACTGTAAATGTTCCTTGAGATTGTGAAGTAAACGTCCCATTACGAGGATCATAAAATACCCTTTGAGATGCATATGCACCTCTCTCTAAATTTTCAACTAAGTTTTGATTTTTATTTGTTGAATGAGATATAATTCTAAAGTCTTTATTTGGATCATCAACATCAACGATACCTGGTTGAAATACATATGTATTACCAACAGGTTCTTGAGTGCATAATGCATCAACTGATTTAAAGTGAAAACCTTTTCGTGATTCATAGAAGAAATATCCAGCAGTTGAACTTTTTCCACCTGCTCCACTCACAGCATTAGTATTTGTACTATCACCACCTGGCACTGCCTTTGATGCTAACCATATCAATGTTGTGAATGGTTTTTTCATATTACCTAAAAATTTGTAATCATTTTGTGTTGGATCAACTTCAACATTTTTTTTCGATCCAAGAAATTCTTCTACTATCTCAGTCACACTTGATGATATCTTACTTCCAAATCTCTTTCCTACTCTTGATGTTTCATTAGCGAGTGCCTCTCTTGACACACAATTTAATGTAAATACTTCTCTCTCAGCATCAACTAATACATCTGATACAGATGCAACATACAATTCATTTTCATTTTTTTCTGTAAATTCTAAATCAGGACCACTTGGGTTTGTAATTTTCATATCAACTCGTTCACCACCTCTTAAAGGTAAACCTTGATATACAGACTTTCCGTTTATCACATTTCCAGTATTAATAACCAAAAATTTTGCACTTATATTTGGAGAAAAAACATCTTCAAAGTAACTTAATGCTACAACACCACCAGCAATATCGACAGTGCTTGTACCATCGGTTGATGTTACGTTAATAAATTCAAATATACTAGGATCTATTGCTGACATTAATTTTTCTTAAGTGATAAACCTTGCAAACTTTTAAGAACATCACTCTTTGTACTACCTGTAACAATAACAGATGATCGATTTTTTCCCATCATACTAGGACCTGTATCCTGTGGTGCTTGTTTTTCAATGGTTATGACTGTTCTTTTTATTCTTGCTTTACGACTAACCATGTTTGTTCGTTCTCTTGTTATGGGTACAATGCTTGATGCAACATTAACATTCTTATTTACACTAGTTATTGATTCTTTTTTCTTCCTATCAGCAAGTAAAACATCTGATATAGATGTTTCTTTATTATCTGGTGGTGTTGGAATAATACCACTTCCGTCATTATCTTTCGGTGGTCTGATTTTACTAATATCAGTATCATTTTTCATACCTTCAACTTCTTCATTATCCATCATACCTTCAAATTCACCTAACTGTTCGTCTGTTATAACATCACCTTTTTCTTCAGGAACAAAAAGTTCTGCACCCTCTTCACCAACAATATATGGTTGACCTTTTTCTACAATGCCACCCTCTGCTCTTTTTTCAATCTCAACATCTTCAACACTCATAGTCGGTTGTATTTCCTGATCTGTATCCTCAACATCTCCATCATCATCCAACATCTGATTCATTTCTGGAACTTTCCGAACATTTTCATCATTATTGAATTCATTAACCGCAACAATGAAATCACTATCTAATTTTAATATATTGCTGTTTGCTTGACCTATTGCATCATCAATATCTTTTTTACTTTTACTAAACTCAAATCCTTTGAAGATACTCAAAACATTATCAATCCCAGTTCCTATAGCAGTGAGAAAAAATTGTATTGTTTTTATAAAAGGATCTAATACTGAAATAACTTTTTTTATCTTTTTAATTATATCAGACGTTGCTTTAATAATTCTGGGTAGATTATTGATTACAAATCCAATCAACAAAACTCCAAGAAAATCTAACAATCGACCAAGTAATCCTCTCGTGCTTCTTGTTATGATATTACCTTGTTGTTTAGGTAATTTTTTAACGTCTTGAGCCTCTAATTCATCCTCTCGTTGTTTTCTTTTAATATTCTCTTGTCTTCTTCTAAAAAAATTATTATCTTTTGCAGTTAATTCTCTCTTGAATTTATTTCTCTGTCTTGTTTGTTTTAATATTTCACCAGCAGTCCCTCTTGCCATTGATATACTTTTATTAAAAGATCTAACGGTATTCCGAATAGAATCAAAACTTATAGCAGATTTCCTAACTGCATCTCTTCTTGATTTAACAGTCATTATCCACCAGCTCCATAACTACTTTGAGATAATAATTTATAATCCCCAATATTACCAAAAGATATATTAGGAATACTATTTGATGTCCCTCCTGTATTTGCTGCAACTTGTTTACCTTCACCATCACTAACAGGGAAATTGATAAACTCTGTACCTCCTTCCATATCCTGTGATATCATATCTGCTTTTTCATCATTATTTGATTTAATTGGTTCGATAAGTCCCTCTCTTATTGCATCAGTTTCTAGCATTATATCATCCATCGTTAGAGTATCTTCAATATCTTTTGTATCTTCTTTTTTACCAAATATAAATCCTTTAATACTTTTATAAATGCCATCTACAAATGTGGGACCTAATATTCCAGCTAATAATACTAGTATTCCATATAATGGTCGGGCACCAGGAAATGGAGCAAGTAATAATGGACTTAATTTAGCCATAGCTATTGCAGTAGAAGCTTTAAATGCACCCATACTTACAATCGCTTCATCAAATGACTGACCCAATAACATTCCAATTATAACACCAATAATATTACCACCCTTCAATGGATTTAAATTAGTGCTTTTTAATATTTGTCTTTGTGTTAAGACTTTAGTGGAACCCTGTCTAGATATATTAAAGAAATTTTTTAATCTCTGAAATAAACTAGTTTTAGGTTTTATATTCTTTGTTCCGTCAGTTATTAATTTCTGTTCATTTCCACCTGTAATTTTTGGAATGTCTTTTCCACCAGATATCTTATCACCCCCAAGTATATTTCTTGAGACTTGATCTATAGCTGCTCCTCCAATAATACCACCCCCAAAAATCTTCCCAAGATTTTGTAATGCTTTACCACCAAATCCTGATAAAAAAGGTAAAAGTGGGGCTAACTTAGCTAATGCCTTTCCTAATAATTGTGTTATACCTCTAAATGAATTTCTCAGAATTCCACCGAATGCAACTCTTGCAACAGTTCCAGCAAATTTTGTGAGTAAAGCAAAAGTGGTTCCTAATCCAATAGTAAGAGCTGTTATAGTCCCTCCTATTATCAATAAACCTTTTAGAAATTCTTCTTTTAATCTTTCTAATTTGAGTGTATTACCCTCCGCAAGTGATTGCAATAATTGAAGTCCTTTACTTGTTAACCAACCACCTGCTAAAATTAAGAAGAATTTTTCTAAGGAAAATAATCCTGCCTGTACTTTTCCTGCAACTTTTTTAATAGGTTCAGTTAAGGAAAATCTTATTTTTTCTTCAAGAGCACTTTCTTTGCCTTCTCTTAATCCTTGTTCTGCTAATATTGCTTCTCTCTTTTGCTTTGCTGCTTCTCTTTGTTTTTCTAATGCTTCATTTAATGCTAAATTTTCCTTTATACCTGCCAAGGAAACATTTAATGATGATATTTGTGTAGCAACTATCTGAAATCTTCTTGATAAAGTATTTAATGTAAGAGCATTTTGTTGAAGTAAATTCGTTGTGATTGGATCAGATTGTTGAGTTTGATTAGGACGAGAACGTGGATTGAAGATACTAGAAGACACACTTCTTCTGATACCTCGAAGACTTCCAGATATTGGTGATGCTAAACTCTGTTCTTCATCCATTACGTTCTTGTTGTGCTTTTAAATTTTCCTCTTCAATATATTGTTGGAGAAGTGAAACATATATTTCTCTCTCCCACGGTATCATGTTTTCAAGCTCTGTTAAACTATATTTATGGTGCTGCATGAGGGCAAAGTTTAATTTATAGTATGACACCAAGTCTTCATGTGCCATACTTACCCGAAAAAATTCTGTAACCCCTCAAGAACAATATCACTTTCAACACCAGTATTTGGATTTTTGACTTTGACTTTATGAGAAAGTTTTGGCATAGTCTCAAAGAATATTTCAATCTCTTTAAATTGAGATGAATTCAATCCCTCTAAAAACTCAACTAATTCTTTTTTAGTGCAGTCCTCTTGAGTCCATGATTCCTCTTTAGAATAAATCTGATCGACACATGATGCAATCAACTCAAATGTATCATCAACTTTCATTTCATCAACATTAAAATTTGTTTTAATAAACTCATTTAATGATGGATATCTCATTTTAAGTGTAAATTGATCGTCAAGTTTAATATCAGTTTTATGATTCTTAGATTTTTCTACTTTAATTGAATCAATATTGATCGACATTGGAACTTGTGTTTTACCATCATCAGGGCAAGTTACCATGACTTCAATCTGTTCACCTACAGACTTTCCACGAACATTGAGAAATAGATATTCAATATCAAAGGTGGAGAGTTTTTCAACTTTAGTACCTCTGGTTAAAATACAATTAGATAAAATTGATTTAATTGAATTTGCAATTTGTTTTTGATCTTGTGATTCTAATGCTATGATTAAAATCTTCTCTTCTTTAACTAGGAATGGTCTATATTTAATTTTTCTACCAGATGAAGGTAGAACCAACTCATAAGTTGGTGTCGCAATTTTTGGTAAAGGCATAATATGCTAAACACTTCAGTGCCATTATTTATAGGGGTTAAGTGAATGGATTATTTCCGTTACCACCAGAAATAACCTGACCTATACCCAAATTCTGACCTGTGAAGTTATTCACTGGTGAAAGAGATCCATTATATAAGTCAGCACTATTTTTTTGTTTATTATCTGATACATTTCCACGATTAAATACTGCATTTAAATCATTAAATGATAAAGATGAACCATCTCTCGTAGGATTACCTCTTCCAAATATATCATTAAATGCTCTTAATAAATTTCTAGCTAATGAGGTTGATTCACCACATATATACCTATCAAAACTAAAAGTTACATTGGCTTTTAAAATATTTGATCCTTGATAAGAAACTCGTGTTGATTGAAGTGATAAAGGAAATAATCCAATAAATCTATATTCTAAAAATCTATTATAATCTCTCTCAAATTTTATTATGCGTGTTTCATTCATCTTGTAATCAGATGGATAATTTAATTTAAAGTGATAACTATCTGATGTAGGATCTGAATCAGAACTTCCCGTTATATACTCTATATAATGCTCGAAAAATTTTAATATCTTATAATCATTGTCAACATAAAATTCTAAATTAATTCTTGTAAAATTACGTGTATGTGCAAATCTCTCTACTACACCTTGAAAATCACCACGAGTATCAACTGATGCAAGTGCACTGCCTGGTAAAACTGCATCACTACACAAGAGTCCAATCTCATCTGCAATGAATCTATCATTCACACCTTTTCTTCTTAGAAACGAACGAACTGAACTTACAGGAAGAGCAAACTTAACAATATATTGTGATGTCTGTGCTACATTCTGTATTTTTGGTAATATATCCGATATCGGTCTTGGTCTTGGTGCTGGCACTCTAAATAAAATTACATAACATATGTATTTAGATGTCTTATAAGGGAAAATACTATCC
>MDTA01109385.1_pt1 | contig 11876 bp, 8 predicted proteins | sample 811151 | NCBI WGS metagenome assembly MDTA01 (sample SAMN05326648, study PRJNA326480) | marine metagenome | isolation source: seawater | place: Indian Ocean: South | collected 2010 | reverse complement strand
TGGGCTGATGGTCATCGAGTCGTTCCTCGAGGGACGGGATCGAGGTGGTGGGACACCCCTCCGGCGGATCGGGATGATTCGCCGGGGCCCCGGGCACAGCTCCGCAAAGCTTCACTGCGACCGGGCGCCAGTGGTTTTCAGAGACTAGAAAGCCCTGACTCTCACTGGAGCTTGGGCCCCAATGAGGGGACCGCTGGCGAAAGCATAGGAGGGGAGGTCCACATCACACCCCAGGGAGTTACAAAGGTTCAATCCGGCCGCGAGCCTGTCCAGACCTGGGGTCTGCAACAGCCTCAGCATCAGCGAAAAAGACTTGATTACACGTGTTGAGCATCACAAACACCCAACACTTATCGACCCAATTAATGCATTAATGCAAACCATTCCCAATAGTGACGGCATGTCACGGATGTCCAGAATGGTCGTAATCAAGCGGCATTCCATGACGGCATCTGGCCGAACCCACCCCGCCCGGCACTGGCTTGCGGCACTGCTGGCTGTCTTGATCGCGCTGTTACCTGCCACAAGTGCACGCGCCTGGCCGTGGGGAGAAGGCAATCCAGAGCCCAGCCGACGCTCAGCTGATGTCATCAGTCCAAGCGCGCCCGCGGGACGCCTTCAGGAAGTGAGCCCGCCCGGTGCTGTTCAGCAACTGAAGACGGCCCTTGGAAGCCATCAGCCCAGGCTGCAGCTGATTGATCCATCCGACGGCGCTCTCCTGGGAACTGATCAACGGCGACTGGAGCTGCTCGTGGAGGATTGGCCCCTTGCCGAGGATCCGCAACTCGGCCTTGGCGCCCATGTCGCCCTGCAGATTGATGACCAACCGCCACTTCGGTTCAGCCAGGCCGAGAACGACAGGCTGTTGATTGATCTGCCCCCACTCAGCCCAGGGAGTCATCGCTTCAGTGCCTACGCGGCCATGCCATGGGGCGAAGCGGTGAAATCCTCTGGTGCCAGCCTCCAATGGCGTCTGGATGTGCTTCAGAAACTGGCTGGGACGCAACCTGAGCGGGATGCCCCGTGGCTGACGATGGTGAGCCCCTCAGACCTGAACGGCGGAGAGCCACTGCTGCTCGACTGGCTGGTCTGGAATGCTCCGCTGCAGAATCTTCGGGAGGGGGACGGTCGCTGGCGACTGCGCATCAGCGTGAACGGTGACAGCTTTTTCGTGGACCGCCAGGAAGCTCTCTGGATCAAAGGTGCGGCCGGTCGAGCCGGCGGTGTTCAGATGGAACTGCTGGATGGCCTCGGAGAGCCGATCACGCCAGCCTTCAACAATCAACTGCGAGCGATCACCACGCTCCCTGGCGCACGTCCTGCATGGATGCAGCCCCGGCTGAACGAGGCGCAGATGGCCCGCCTTCTCGGGGAGACCATTGCGGAAGCCGCCCCATCTCAGGCTGACCAGGACCCGGCACCGGAAGCGGAGATCGCGCTTGACCAGAGCAGCGGACTCGACAACAACGAAGAAACTGACGCAAGTGAGCGCCTCAACCGGGAGGAGACGCCCGCTTCGGAGATGCAGTCTGAGGCCAGGCGGATCGAGCCAACAGACGAGATCCCAGACACGGATACAGAGAGAGACTCAGACGCTGACGACGTGCTCGACACCGAACCCAAGCCGGAGACCGGCCCGGTTCCGAACGATGAGGCCGCACCTCTCACAGCCCCTGAGTCCACTGCCCCTGCCAGCAGCCTGGGAGGATCAGCCCGGGAGCTGTTGAACGCAGATGGCACCCAGCGCTGATCATCCGAGGCCGCTCGCCCTGAACGTTGTCAACCCAAGTCTCCAGCAACCCCGGGTCGCATCCCTCGCCATCGGCCTGTCGGTGAGCGCCTGGCCACTGCTGCGGCAACTTCAGCAGAGCGGGCAGGCGCAACGGATCGGCCTGACTCCCAGTGCAGCTGCTGCGGTGAAGGAGCCACCGGATGACCTGCTGATCGCACCCGCATCCGAACTGCTTGCCGACCAGTGGAGGAGCGGGAGTCGCCTTGTTGTGATCGGGGCTCTCGGCGCCGTGGTCAGACTGATTGCCTCCTCGCTGGATCACAAGCAGACCGACCCTGCTGTGGTGGTGATGGATGCCGGTGGCACACAGATCGTTCCCCTGATCGGCAGCCATGCCGCAGGGGCGGAACAGCTGGCCCGTGAGCTTGCGGCGACGCTCGGCGGCCAGATCGTGCTCACCGGTGATGCGGCCAGCCAGCAACGGCTGGCACTCGATGCCTTCGGGGAGGACTGGGGGTGGCGTCGCGGCGGCAAGCCGCAGGACTGGCATGACCTGATGGTTTGCCAGGCCAACACCAGCGCGCTGCATGTTGTCCAGGAGGGAGGGTTGAACCTCTGGCGGAAAAGCGCAGCAGGCCTCGCGCTCGAGATCGTTGATTCAGTGCATCAGCCAGCGACGCTGTCGATCGGGCCACGCATCAGTCGGGCTCGGTGCCGATGGCATCCCGCCACGCTGTGGATCGGTGTCGGCTGCGAGCGCCACACGAGCCATGCGCTGCTGGAACGCGCCGTTCACCAGGTTCTGGAGGATGCGGGGCTGGCGCTTGAGGCGGTGGCTGGCCTGAGCAGCATTGAGGCCAAGGGCGATGAGCCTGCTTTGCTGCACATGCAGGCCCAGCACAACTGGCCGCTGCGACTGCAGAGCGCCGCAGCGCTCGACGACGTGCAGGTTCCCACCCCCTCCATGGTGGTGAAGGCTGAAATGGGCACAGCCTCCGTCGCTGAGGCATCCGCCCTGCTGGCCGCCGGCGAGGGGGGGCAGTTGTTGGTGACGAAGCGCATCATCCGCGCCGCCCAGGGAGAACAGGGCGCCGTGACGGTGGCCATCGCGGAAGCTGTGCAGGCCAGCGCCCCCCAGCGCGGGGAGCTGCATCTGATCGGCAGCGGTCCCGGCGCGTTGCAGCTGCTGACCGGCGATGCCCGCCATGCGCTCAGCCGGTGCATCGTCTGGGTTGGCTATGGCCTGTATCTGGATCTGCTGGAGCCGCTGCGGCGATGCGATCAGGTGCGTCTTGACGGACAGCTCACCCTTGAACGGGATCGATGCCGACAGGCGCTGGAGATGGCGCGTCAGGGCATCAGAGTCGCGCTGGTGTCATCTGGCGACAGCGGCATCTACGGAATGGCTGGACTGGCCCTGGAACTGTGGATGGAACTCCCTGAGCCTGATCGGCCTCAATTCGAAGTTCACCCGGGGATCTCCGCCGTGCAGGTGGCCGCCGCCAGAGCGGGAGCACCGCTCATGCATGACTTCTGCACCATCAGCCTCAGCGATCGGCTCACCCCCTGGGAGGTGATCGAGCGACGGATCAGGGCAGCCGCGGCCGGAGACTTCGTCGTGGCGCTTTACAACCCGCGCTCAAAAGGTCGCGACTGGCAGTTGCAGAAGGCGAAGGAGATCCTGCTCGAGGCCCGGCCGTTGACGACACCGGTTGTGATGGCACGCCAGCTGGGACGAGGCGAGGAGCGTGTCTCCTTGCATGAACTGGCAACGCTTCAGCCCGAGCAGGTGGACATGCTCACGGTGCTGATTATTGGCAACAGCAGCAGCAGACTGCTGGATGGGCGCATGGTGACACCAAGGGGCTACCCAGGAGCAGCACTCAGTTGACGCCGAACAGTGCAGTCGGGATGACAGGATTCGAACCTGCGGCCCCTTCGTCCCGAACGAAGTGCGCTACCAAGCTGCGCTACATCCCGATGGGCAGACTGTAGAAGATGACCTCTGTTCTGAAACCTGACTGGCTGCGCGTGAAAGCTCCGCAGCGGGAACGCATCGGTGCCGTTGCCGACCTGCTGCTCGATCTCAAGCTGAACACGGTCTGCCAGGAAGCCAGCTGCCCGAACATCGGGGAGTGCTTTGCCGGCGGCACAGCAACCTTCCTGATCATGGGTCCCGGCTGCACCCGCGCCTGCCCCTACTGCGATATCGACTTCGATCGAAGTGTGCGGCAGCTGGACCCCACCGAGCCTGAGCGGCTGGGTGAAGCGGTGGCACGCCTGGGCCTGAAGCATGTGGTGATCACCTCGGTCAACCGCGACGATCTCAGCGATGGAGGAGCCAGTCAGTTCGTGGCCTGCATCGAACAGGTGAAACAGCGCTCTCCCTTCACAACGATCGAACTGCTGATCCCCGATCTCTGTGGCAACTGGGACGCGCTTGCCACCGTGATGGAGGCTGCGCCGCATGTGCTCAACCACAACATCGAAACCGTCCCCAGGCTCTATCGACGTGCGAGACCTCAGGGGAATTACGAACGCTCCCTGGAGCTGCTGAAACGGGTGCGGGATGGATGGCCCAGGGCCTACAGCAAATCGGGGCTGATGGTGGGCCTCGGCGAAAACGACGAGGAAGTGATCGACGTGCTGCGCGACCTGCGCACCAACCGGGTCGACATCGTCACCATCGGCCAGTACCTCTCACCAGGCCCCAAACATCTGCCGGTGAACCGGTTCGTGACGCCGGAGCAGTTTGAGACCTACCGTCGCATCGGGGAGGAGGAGCTGGGCTGCCTGCAGGTGGTGAGCACGCCCCTCACGCGCAGCAGCTACCACGCTGGTGAGGTGCAACGTCTGATGATCAGCCATCCACGCTGATCATCGGGGGCATGGGCAGAGCGTGAGGCTCGCCTCTGGTTGGATGTTCATGGCCAGCCATCGCCGCCGCTGACGGGGATCCATTCCTGCAGCTGCCAGGTGACCAAACCGGAGCGAATCATCGGGTCGTTCTCCACCCAGCTGTGCGCGTCCAGGTAGGTCTCGGCCTCGAAGATCAGCAGACCACCTCCACCGGGGCACCGGTCACCATCCACGAGGAAACCGCTGCGGATGCGACGCCCCGCGGCACAGGCCTCTTCGACCCAGCGCCGATGCGCCTCAAGGTGCGGCCGCCGCTGCTCAACTGGCAGAGCGGCCGTCTCAGGGGTGAACGTTTCCGTCTTGACGAACCAGGGCACTGGTGGCTGTGATCTCAGGCTGCGACAGCCTGTTTGTCGATCAAACCCATGGCAGCACGCTCGCTCGGTGGAACCAGCACCTTGAAGCGCCCTTTGGCGGACGACCAATCAGCAAGCAACTCCCTTGCTTTGTCGCTGCCTGTGGCAGCCACGTGGGCCTCAAGCAGGTCCCGGAGCATGGACTCCTGTTCAGAGGTGGTGATGGCACACACCTCCACGATCTCCAGGTTGACCCGAGGGGCAACCCGCTCACCGTCATCCAGAAGGAACGTGACGCCCCCGGTCATGCCCGCACCGACATTGCGGCCTGTGCTGCCAAGCACCACAACCACCCCGCCGGTCATGTACTCACAGCAGTGGTCCCCCGCCCCCTCAACCACGGTGCGCGCTCCGCTGTTGCGAACGCCGAATCGCTCGCCAGCACGACCATGGGCATACAGCTCCCCGCCTGTGGCGCCATAGAGACACGTGTTACCGAGAATCACCTGTTCACCGGGATTGGCGGTGGCATCAGCGGGCACCAGGGTGATGCGGCCACTGTTCATCCCCTTACCGACGTAGTCATTGGCTTCCCCCTCCAGGCGGACGTTCATGCCGCGCACAAGGAAGGCTCCGAAACTCTGACCTGCAGCGCCGCGGAAGGTGAGGTCGAGCTGGCCCTCAAAGCCTCGGTTGCCGTGTCGCTGTGCGATCTCCCCGGCGAGACGGGCGCACACGCTGCGATCGGTGTTGATGATTTCAACGGTGCGGCGGAGGGAACGGTGACGCTCCACTGCGTCCATCAGCTCGGCATCGGCCAGCAGCTGATCCTCAAGGATGGGGCCATTGCCATGGGCCGTGTCGCTGTGGGTCAGCCAGGAGCGGTCCTCAGAACCGCTGATCGGTGCAAGAAGGCTGGAAAGATCCACACACCTGGTCTTGGCAAGCGACACGGCACGGGGCTTGAGCAGGTCGGTACGCCCGATCAGATCCTCGAGACGCGCCACCCCGAGCAGGCTCATCAGCTGACGAACCTCTTCGGCCACGTACCAGAAGAAATTCACCACATGCTCAGGAACCCCGGTGAACCGCTTGCGCAGATTTTCCTTCTGCGTGGCGACACCCACCGGGCAGTTGTTGAGATGACAGACCCGGGCCATGACGCAGCCCTCAGCGATCATCGCGATCGAACCGAATCCGTACTCCTCAGCACCGAGAAGAGCTGCAATCACCACGTCCCATCCTGTCTTGAGCCCACCGTCTGCACGCAGCAGCACCCGATCGCGCAGGCCGTTCTCGAGCAAGGCGCGGTGCACCTCGGTGAGCCCCAGCTCCCAGGGACCGCCGGCATGCTTGATGGAGCTGAGCGGAGAGGCACCGGTGCCGCCATCGTGCCCGGAGATCTGAATGACATCCGCATTGGCTTTGGCCACACCGGCGGCAATGGTGCCGATGCCGATTTCCGCCACCAGCTTCACGCTCACCGGAGCGGCGGGGTGCACCTGATGCAGATCGTGGATCAGCTGGGCGAGATCCTCGATGGAATAGATGTCGTGGTGAGGCGGCGGGGAAATCAGGGCGACCCCCGGCTTGCTGTTGCGCAACCAGGCGATGTACTGATCAACCTTCGGACCTGGCAGCTGACCTCCCTCGCCAGGCTTGGCACCCTGGGCCACCTTGATCTCCAGCTGCTTGCCGCTTCGCAGGTATTCAGCGGTGACGCCGAAGCGTCCGGAAGCGATCTGCTTGATTGCGGAGCAGGCCGTGTCGCCGTTCTGAAGTCCGCCGATGCTTGGGAACGACACCGAGCGCCCCATCTCATCCACATCATTCAGCACCTGGAAGCGGGCTGGATCCTCGCCACCCTCACCACTGTTGCTCTTGCCACCGATGCGGTTCATCGCCACAGCCAGCACTTCGTGGGCTTCACGGGAGAGAGCGCCCAGACTCATGCCACCGGTGCAGAACCTCGTGCAGATGCTCTCGACACTCTCCACCTGATCCATGGGCAGGGGTGAGGGGGAGACCCTGAACTCCAGAAGGTCACGCAGTGCCATCACCGGACGGTTCTCAAGCAGTGACTTGTAGGTGGAGAAATGGTCATAGCCGGGACCCTGCGCCAGGGCCTTGTGCAGCGCCTTGGAGAGCTCTGGATTGTTGCGGTGATACTCAGCGCCGTTGCGGTACTGCACGAAACCCATGAACTCGAGCTTGCTGCGGTTCAACTCGGGAAAGGCCTTCGCATGCATCGAGATGGTCTCGTTCGCCAACTCGGCGAGGGTCATGCCGGCAACACGACTGGTGGTGCCGGTGAAGGCGGTCTCGATCACATCGGCGCCAAGGCCGATCGCCTCGAAAATCTGCGCGCCGTGGTAGCTCGCCAGCAGTGAGATGCCGATCTTGGAGAGAATTTTGCGCAGTCCGTTCTCGAGGGAGACGCGAACGTTGCTTTGAACCTGATCAGGATCGAATGCCGGGAGCTTGCCCTGCTCGATCCGCTTTCTCGTCTTGGGGTGGTCGAGCCAGTGACGGGTTGTCTCCCAGGTGAGCCAGGGGCAAACAGCACTGGCGCCGTAGCCGATCAGACAGGCCATGTGATGGGTGCTCCAGCACTGGGCGGTCTCCGCAACGAGGGAACACTGAAGACGCAGTTTCCGTCGCAGCAGGTGGTGGTGAACCGCACCCACGGCGAGCAGCGCAGGCATCGCCACCGTGGTCGCCGTGAGTGGGGCAGCAGCACCCTCAGCATCCACACGGTCGGACAGCACCAGCACCTGAGCTCCGTGCTGCACCGCCTGCTCAGCCGTCTGGCAGAGCGCTTCGAGGGCCTCCTTCAAGCCGCTCGCACAGGCCTCCACAGCCACCTGGGTCGACAGGAACCGAACTGTCAGTCCCTGCTGGCTGATCGCCGCGAGCTCAGCCTCATTCAGCACGGGTGTCTCGAGATGAATCACCGAAGCGGCTTCCGCTCTGGGCTTCAAAGCGGGATGACGCTCGCCGAGGTGCATCTCCAGGCTCATCACCAGCTTCTCCCTCAGAGGGTCGATCGGCGGGTTCGTGACCTGGGCGAAACGCTGCTTGAAATAGTCGTAGAGCAGATGAGGCTTGTCGGAGAGCACCGCCAGGGGGATGTCATCGCCCATGCAGAAGGTGGGCTCCTTCCCGAGAGCAGCCATGTCACCGATGATCAGATCGAAGTCCTCTGCGGTGAAACCCATGGCGGTCTGCAGGCGGAGCAGATCGAGCTCCCCGACCTGGCAGGCCTGGGTCCAGGGTTGCGGTGACACGTTCCGGCGGTGTTGCTTGAGCCAGTCGCGATAAGGAAAACGTTTCGCGGCGTCTTCCTTCACCGACCAGTTGTCGAGGAGCTGACCTGTCTCCAGATCAACCGCCAGCATCTGACCGGGTCCGAGTCGACCCTTCTGAACCACGGTCTTGCCGCTGAGGTTCACAACTCCTGTTTCGGAGCCCATGATCACGAAACCGTCCTCGGTGGCGCACCAGCGAGCCGGGCGCAGACCGTTGCGATCGAGGGTCGCACCCACACGTTTGCCGTCGGCGAACACCAGCAGTGCAGGACCGTCCCAGGGTTCCTGGATTCCTGCGTTGAATTCGTACATCGCCGTCACATCCGGTCGACGGTCGAGATCGGGCTGATTTCTGAATGCTTCCGGTACCAGGGTGATCAGACTGTCGGTGATGGAGCGGCCACTGCGCACCATCAGCTCCAGGGTCGCGTCCAGGTTGGCGGAATCGCTGAAGGCGGGATTGACAACGGGATTCAGATCATCAGCGGCCTCGCCCCACACGCCGGCCAGGCTGGCCTCCGAGGCCTTGGCCCAGTTGAGGTTTCCAAGCAGTGTGTTGATCTCCCCGTTGTGACCGAGCAGCCGCATCGGCTGCGCCAGTGGCCAGCGGGGAAGGGTGTTGGTGCTGAAACGGCGGTGGTAGACCGCAAAGCTCACTTCAAAGCGGGGGTCGCGCAGATCGGCGTAATACCGCGCGAGCACCTCGGAGCGCACCATGCCCTTGTAGACGACGGTGCGGCTGCTGAGCGAAGCCACGTAAAGATCGCGGGACTTCTCAAAGCCCCAGGCGTTCCTCGCACGGGCACCGACCCTGCGCCGCAGCCGCAGAAGCAGTGCTTCGAAGGCGTCGCCTTCGGGTCCGCCGGCGACCAGCCACTGTTCGATCGCCGGAGCGGTTTCCCGGGCCATCGGACCAAGCACAGCCGCATCGACAGGCACCTCACGCCATCCGGCAAACACCAGACCGAGGCTGGCCGCCTCTTCTTCAAAGAAACTGCGGGCCTGCCGGCGCCGATCGGCATCAGTGGGCAGGAACATCATTCCCAGGCCCTTCGCCGCCTCGGCCTCGGGCCAGATCGCCCTCAGATACGACCAGGGAATCTCACACAAAACACCTGCGCCATCTCCGGAATCAGCGTCACCACCACAACCGCCGCGGTGCTCCATGCAACCGAGCCCACGCAGAGCCTGCTGAAGAACCCAGTGACTTGCCTGACCCTGCAGCTGGGCAAGAAAACCAACTCCACAGGCGTCCTTTTCACCGGCCACGGCCTCGGGCGCAGCGCTGTCGCTGTAGGGCCAAGGGGAACCGGTGAGGTGAGTCATGACCTGGATATGAGTCGGGCAAGCACCGCATGGATTCGACATCCATCGCGGGACATTCCCAAATCCTAAGGATTGACCACTCCGGCTAGCGTTTGCACATGTTTCCACCACCGCCGCCGCCGGCCCCGGTCTCCGAGGTGCGCGGAGCTGACCAGAGCATCGGCACGCAAGTCAGGATCGGTGGGGTTGCCTCTGAAGCCGTCTGGCAGTGGGTCGGACGGGATCAGAATTCCCCGCTCGAACTTTGGATTCCCCTCGATCTGCTCACCGGTCGACTCGGCTTTCAGAGGGTGCAGAGCGAATCCGGGGAAATGCTCGAGTGGTTTGGCCGGCGCCAACCCCTGCAGGCCCTGCCCAAGCGCACGCTCGAGGACGAGGTGGCGGTGAACGCAGCACCGTGGTTCAGCGCACTGGGTGTGTTGACCTCACGGAGAAACGAGATCCTGTCGATCTCTCTTCGGAACCCCAGTGTCCTGAACCTGCGTCAGGGCCGTGGCAGCACTGCGGGCCGGCTGGTGTTCGACCTCACCGGCCCGGCTCTGATGCAGCGACAGAACAACGATCTGCTGCTGGGCGTCGCACTCACAGCCGCCCAGGAAACGCAGCTGCGCAGGCTCGGACTGGTGGCACAGCGTGAACGACAGGGGCTCCGGCTCAAGGGCGGTGCCAGTCAGCCCACGCTCACACTTGCCTCGCCCTGGCGGATCGTGATCGACGGGCTGACCGCGGCCAACGCCCCCCCTGCTCGGTCGGCAGCCAGCGCATTGCAGGCGGCACGCCTCAACCCGGAGATCCAGGCGGCCACACGCCAGGGACTGGTGTTCGACGTTCGAACAGTTCGGGTTGGTGTCAAGCCCTTGCGGGTCTTCAGGGCGGGCGCCCCCTTCAACAGCACGGGGCTCGAACTGAGGCCACTGGCTCCTCGTGGAGCTCAGACCGGGCTGCGCTTTCTCAAGCAGCTGGTGCAACCCGAACGCGCTCTCCTGGCAATCAACGGGGGCTTCTTCAACCGTGTTCGGCAACTGCCCCTCGGAGCCGTTCGTGTCGATGGAACCTGGCTCTCGGGTCCAATTCTCAATCGCGGTGCCATCGGCTGGTCCCGAGGGAACAGGCTTCTGTTCAATCGACTGAGCCTTGACCAGGTGATGCAGGTCAGGGGGGGACGACGCTGGGGGCTGGGACTGCTGAACAGTGGCTATGTGCAACGCGGGCTGAGCCGATACACCCGTGCATGGGGGCCGGTGTACAGAGCCCTCAGCGGCGAAGAGAAAGCCATCACGGTCAGGGATGGAACCGTGACGGATCTGCATGAACGTGCCGAACTCGTGCGCGGTGTGCCGCTCTCGCCTGGCAGTTCGTTGATCGTGTCGAGAGCTGGCGCACCGCTGCCTGCGCAACCCGGGGATCGGGTCAGCATCACTCTGCGGTCGTCCAGCCCCGTCGGGGACCAGCCCCACGTGCTGGCGGGAGGACCACTGTTGCTGAAGAACGGCCAGGTGGTTCTCCAGGGGCGCAAGGAGGGCTTCAGTCAGGGATTCCTGGCTCTCTCTGCCCCTCGCACGGTGGTCGCTCAGGACAGGAAACGGGTTTGGCTCCTGACGATTCAGGGCACCAGCGGCGGTGGTCCAACGCTGCTGGAGACAACTCTGGCCCTTCAGCAAATGGGATTGGTGGATGCATTGAACCTGGACGGCGGCAGTTCCACCACGTTGATCGCAGCGGATCGAACGGTGATGACCGGACGAGGCGTGACCCCCAGGGTTCAGAACGGTCTGGGGCTGGTTCCCCGCTGAAAGCATCCTGCAAGACTTCTGATTCCCTCGAGCCGCGGACCATGGGCGCCACGATGCACATCACTGCGACTGCTGCAGCGGAACTGGGACGTCAGGCGGCTGTCGCCGGGACCCCCGGCCTGATGCATCTCGACCTTTCGGCAGGAGAGTGCGAACAGAACGTCATCCGCCTCCAGCCGGGTCACCTTGCGGGCACACCCGTGGCTCGGGCTGACGGGGTCACCCTGCATGCACCGGATGCCCAGCGTGAGCTGCTCGAGGGCCTCACCCTTGATTACCGCAGCGACATCAGTGGCGGCGGATTTCTGATTCTGAGCAGCGATCAGGTGCGCTGTTGCGCCTGTGGCAGTGCGTTCAGCCGCCTCTAGATGAGAGGGGGGAGGCGACCCGGTATGGTGATGGATTGTCGAACCAGGTCGGATCTCCGGCCGCCCAGCGACCGTCGATGCCAACCATCCAGCAACTGATCCGCACCGAGCGCCAGAGCTCCAAGGCGAAAACG
>MDTA01033649.1_pt1 | contig 11876 bp, 8 predicted proteins | sample 811151 | NCBI WGS metagenome assembly MDTA01 (sample SAMN05326648, study PRJNA326480) | marine metagenome | isolation source: seawater | place: Indian Ocean: South | collected 2010 | reverse complement strand
TGAGTGGCAGCCTCTGAAAATTCCTTTTCAAGCAAGCCAAGTCTGCCCATTCCGGTGTCTACTATCAGATGGATCTGGCAGGAACAATCAAGGGCAGTTGCAATCTCGCTGTATTGGCGTGCCTCGCTGATGCTGGATACCGTAACGTGTAATCCAGAAAGCAGAGCAGCTTCATGTTCCTCGGCTAGCAGAGCACCTAGAATCATGATCATCTGTTTTTTGCCTACTGCTTGGCGAACGGTTAGCGCTTCAGTCAATGTGGCTACGCCAAATGCTTCAACGTGCCGATGGAGTTGGCTTGTGACCTCCTTGATTCCGTGCCCATAGGCATCCGCCTTAACAACAGCCATTACAGCTGCTTGATCTGCTGCATTACGAGCAACAGAGACGTTTGCAATCAGTGCGGCGGAGTCGATCTCGACCCATGTGCGTCCCATGTTTTGCAGCGGCATAGTTTTATGGAATTCCTGCCATTTGTTACAGGCATCGGCCATTCTGCAGCGGCAAGTAATGAGGATGCTTTATTTTTTGGGGCGCTTCTTGCGCCGCTCTTCTGGAAGAAGAGGGAACAAACTGCTTGGTGTGTGTTCGCTTACCATGATGGCTTCAATTTGAGCCATAATGGCTGGATTTTTTGCGGCCACATTCTTTTGCTCACCAGGGTCTGATTTCAGGTTGTATAATTCCGTTTTAATGTCGGCGCTTGTCCGGGCCTTGGCCATTGATTGCCTGATACCTTTCCAGTCTCCCATTCGCACAGCCTGTTGGCCGCCGTAAGAGGGAAATTCCCAATAAAGAAATCTGTGTTTTTTCTGGGATTGCCCGGTCATTGAGGGCAGCAGGGAAATACCGTCAGTGTCGGTAGTTTGCTTTGCTCCGGCAACTTCACAGAGAGTTGGTAACCAGTCCCAAAAGGCACTGATATGATCACTTGTTGTCGAAGGCTTTATCTTGCCTGGCCATCGTGCCACCATGGGCACCCGTATGCCTCCTTCATATAGGCTACCCTTCAATCCTTTGAACCCTCCGGCACTTTCAAAGAAGTCTGAATCAGACCCGCCAAGACGGTTAAAGGTTGGACCGTTATCGGACGTAAAAATAATCAGAGTATTATCATCTAGGCCAAGTTCTTTAACCAGTGCACTGACTTGACCGACGGCGTCGTCCATCATGGTCACCATTGCTGCGTAACCGGCGCGAGGGAATGGATGCTTTAGGTATCCTTTATGCACATGATCCTCTTCGGGAATAATGTCCTTATATGGCTTCAACCACTTCTCGGTGGTTTGAATCGAGAGATGCGGAATTGCAAGAGGCAGGTAAAGAAAGAAAGGTTTTTTTTGATTAGCTCGGATAAAGGAAAGTGCCTCGGCGGTAAAGGCATCCTGTGAATGAATTGCTCCATCCAGTTTTCTTTCATTTCCGGGTTGTGGGACTTTTTTGTTGTTTCTCCACAGAAATTTTGGGAAGTGATTATGGGCGTGACGCTGGCAGTTGTATCCGAAGAAAAGATCGAAACCCTGTCGGTTAGGGTCGCCACTAGTGCCTACATGACCGAGTCCCCATTTGCCAATTGCAGCTGTTGCATACCCTCGGGTTTTGAGTAATTCAGCGATTGTGATTTCACTGTCGGGAATCGGGTTCTGTCCAGGGAAAGGGTGGATCTTGGATGTGGCATCCTTTGGGTCCCCATTATTACGGATGTAGGCGTGCCCGGGATGTTTGCCCGTCATGAGGACACAGCGGCAAGGCGCACAGACTGCTTGCCCAGAATAGTGTTGGGTAAACTTGATGCCTTCTTCGGCGATCTTGTCGATATGCGGAGTTTTGATCCATTTCTGCCCATAGCAACCGAGCTCAGCATATCCCAAATCATCGGCGAGAATGAAAATAATATTCGGCTTCTCAACCGCAGCGCCGATCGGTGCGGCGATGCAAAGTAAACAAAAGGTCAAAAGTTGTTTCATCGGTATTAAGAATGACACGGATACTGCTATGGGCAAGGGACTCCGTAGGCTGGAGATGCTCATTTTGTTTAAATGTGTCCCGGTAAGACTGAAAGTATGGTTTTCAGGCTATGACAGGCATTCCTGTACTTGACCCTTGCCCGGGTATCGGTCAAAACGTTGTCTATGAGCAATGTTGTAAGCATTCACCCCTATTTTAAGGTTCAAGAAGGTAAACTGGATGATTTTAAGGGATTGTTACCCCGATTCATTAGTGCAACTGCTACTGAGGATCAGTGTCACTGGTATGACTTTACGATCTGTGGAGATATTGTGCATTGCCGCGAGGCTTACGAGGGTGCAGAGGGCTTGCTGGCTCACATTGCCAATGTTGAGGGGCTCATAGGTGAAGCCCTAGGCATGTCCGAGCTGCTTAGGGTCGAGGTACATGGGCCGGAGGCGGAACTAGCAAAGTTGAAGGAGCCACTCGCAGAGTTGAACCCCGACTATTTTTCTTTCCATTCGGGGGTTGAGCCTACAGCAACACTGTGAGTCAGGTTATCAAGGTCGGTTTTCTGGGTGCAGGAGATATTGCTGACCTACATGCGGTCGGTTTGCGGGCTTGTCCGCAGGCTGAACTCACAGGCATTTTCGACATTGACCGCGCCAAGGCTGCCGACAAGGCGAAGCAATACGGTTGTCGCAGTTACAATTCCTGTGAAGATATGCTGGCTGACCCGGAGATTGATGCTGTTTTTGTTCTCACTCCACTTGACGACCACCACGATGGATCAGTGCTTTCCCTTGAGGCTGGCAAACATGTTCTTGTCGAGAAGCCGGCCGCTTTTAGTATTTCTCAGATAAAGAATATGATGAAGGTGGCTTCCGCATCTGGTAAGATTTGCATGCCAGTGCATAATTACCTTTATGAGGATAGCGTAACGCGTACACGTGAACTCTTGGATTCAGGCAGATTAGGTGACCTAGTCGCCATTTATGTGATGTATAATATTCATCACCCTGAGCACGTTGCTGCTCGTTATCCAGGGGTTATCCGCCAGATCTTAACCCATCATTCCTACATCACCTTACATCTTGGGGGGGTGCCAAGGCGGGTAATGGCAATGGCTTCAACGATTAATAACGGTAGCGTGGAAAAGGAGAATCTGGCAATGGCTCTGCTGGAGCTGGAAGGAGGTGCTCTTGCTCACCTTCAGGCCAGTTTTGCGGCGGATGACCACACGGCGGATAATTGGACTTTTGCGATTAAGGTAGTCGGCACCGAGGGGGCAACACGCTTTAGTCATGCAGACTGGGTGCAGAATGCGAAGGCGGCGGTGCATTCCCACACATACTCTGCTTATCATTACTCCATTGGAAACACGGCACGTTTTTTTATTGAGAGGTGCTTGATTGCTGGGCAAAGCCCACTTTCCGGACTGGATGATGCCATTGACTGTCAGCGCATTATAGAGGCTATTGAGGGATCTCTAGAGTCAGGCCGGAGCATCAGCCTTCAGGAATAGCGGATCAGCGCTTTTGCCGGGCGCTTGAATGACAGGATCATCTGTCGAAAATCAATTTTCAGGATGCTCCAAGTCCAGCTCCATTTCGTTGCTGCCTGCTTGTTGTTTTTGGGGGGCGCCTATTTTCAGGTAGGCTTTTTTCATTGCGACTCTTCCCCGGGGAGTCCTAGCCAGCATGCCTTGCATAATTAGGTAGGGTTCATAGACCTCCTCAATGGTTGATGCATCTTCACCTACAGCCACAGCCAGTGAGCTCAGGCCTACTGGACCACCGTCGAACTTGTAGATGATCGATTCCAGAATACGCTTGTCCATTTCATCCAGACCGTCATCGTCGATGTCAATCATTGCCAGTGCCTGATCAGCAATCTCTGCATTAATGACGCCATCGGCCTTTACCTGAGCATAATCCCGGACCCACCTAAGCAATGAATTGGCAACTCGTGGAGTGCCGCGTGCGCGCGATGCGATTTCGTGGGCTCCATCCGACTCAATTTCCGTTTGTAGAAGCTTTGCAGATCGGGTGACAATGTGTGTGAGGTCCTCCGCGCCATAGTAGTCAAGGCGATTAGTCATCGTGAAACGTGAACGCAGCGGAGCGGTAAGCATACCCGCACGGGTTGTCGCACCAACCAGTGTAAAGCGCGGCAGTGACAATTCGATTGTCCGGGCATTGGGTCCTTGGTCAATAATGATGTCGAGCCGGTAATCTTCCATTGCCGGGTAAAGATATTCCTCGATTGCAGGGTGAAGGCGATGAATCTCGTCAATGAACAGGACATCCCCGCGTTTCAAGTTGGTCAGGATGCCAGCGAGGTCTCCGGCTTTTTCAATTTGAGGGCCGCTTGTGCAGTGTAAAAGATTACCTGTTGCTGAGGCAATAATGTGAGCAAGTGTGGTTTTCCCCAGACCCGGGGGGCCTGATAGCAGGATGTGCGATAACACATCCTCTCTGTTTTTGGCAGCCTCGACCATTAGCGCGAGCCGCTCCTTGACCTTGCCTTGGCCACAGAATTGATCAAGATCCTGAGGTCTAAGAGAAATATCAAAATCGCTGGGCGGACTCTCAGTGGTTTCAGTATAGTAATTTTCTTTCACGAGAATGACGCCTTGTCTGATGATTGAACGATCTTAAAAAAACTAACCGAGCTTAATAATTTTGTCGAGTCGAGCCAGAGTTACAGGAAGGAAAGTGAAATTCATATATATGATTTTTTATCCGTGATTCTTTTGACTGTTTGCGGGTTGCTTAAGCGTGTTTGAGGTCGTTGTGCCCTGAAAAGCCTGAATTATTAAGGGATAAGGCCTAAATTTCAGGCAAAAATGTAGTGGCAGAAAACCTTTAAGCAGAGTAAAATATGTGCTGTTTTATGGATTAATTTTGATGGGCGATTCGTGAATTACCCCTCAGGAGTATATTTTTAAGATCAGTAAATCTTTTTTATTTTCTGTATGTCATCAACGGTTCCCTCCAAAAAAATGATGCTCCGTTCACTTTGTGGATGGTTTCTTTTTAGTCTTATGCTTCTGGCTCCGGGAATCTCCCGTGCAGAACAGGTTAAGGATATTGCCATACAATATATGGGGGCGGAGACGGTCGCGCGTTCAGTCCTAATGGCTCAGATTCAGACTTCAGTGGGCAGTGAACTGGACCCTTCGGTTGTGGAGGAGGATATTAAGACACTTTACGCAAGTGGGCACATAGACAATGTCCGGGTTCTCACAGAACCGCATGATGGAGGTGTGCGTGTTATTTTCCTGGTGCAAACACGTGCGATTCTCGGTGAGGTGGTTTTTATCGGAAATTCACTTCCTGCTAATAAGCTTCGTAGCGAAACGGAACTCGATATAGGCAAGCCTTTTAATGACGGGCTCCTCGAGAAGGCTCGCGAGAACATTAGGGATTACTACAAGAAGAAAGGATTTCCCAATGTGGAGCTGACATACAAAGTCGATGGTGCCAAGCAGCCTGGTTTCTCAAGGGTTTCATTTGTCGTAACCGAGGGAGTTCACGAAAAGCTTAACCAGATTAAGTTTTTTGGTAATGATTCCATTTCGGATAGCGAATTGGCCGGGCAGATGCACGTCAAGACTGCTAGAGTCTTTAATATATTTAAGAAACAGAAGGGCATCGATACTGCTGTGCTAGAGGAGGATGTGGCGCGCGTAGAGGGTTATTATCATGACAGGGGTTTTATCAATGCTCGCGTGACTGATGTGAAGAGGGAACCTGCCGGCGACAAGGTGAATTTGGTTCTGCACATCAGTGAGGGAGGGAAATACACGGTGAATAAAGTGACTGTTACCGGTATTGAGGCCATATCACAGAAAGATGTGATTCCTCTTTTGGAGATGAAGTCAGGGGTAGTCTACTCGGCATCCGGAATCAAGACTGACCTTAAGGGCTTGCGTAAATATTACGGCAACAATGGTTATTCCAATGTGCGCATTGTACCTCGCATTAATGATGCCGGGGGAACGTCTGTTAACATTGAGTATGGTGTATCCGAAGGAGTGCAGACGACCGTTGAACTGGTGAATATAAGCGGTAACGACAAAACGCTGGACAAGGTCATTCGAAGGGAGTTGGTGCTCGCACCGGGAGATGTCTTTAGTCAGGATTATGTGGAAGTCAGCCGTAACCGGCTAATGGGCCTTGGATTTTTTGAGTCGGTTGACATTACACCAACCGCCGCCGCGACTCCACATCACACCGACCTTAATATCACAGTCCGGGAGAAATCTACCGGTTCAGTCAACTTTGGTGCTGGATTCAGCTCGATTGATAATCTGGTGGGATTTGTGGATGTGATGCAGACCAATTTCCGGCTGTTTGGACGGCCTAAAACTGGCGGTGGAGAAAAAGTCCGTCTTGGGCTCAAGTATGGAACCCGGCGTAAGGATTTTCAGTTTGACTACACACAACCCTGGCTTTTTGACCAGAAGCTCGCATTGGGTACTGGAGTTTATTACCGCGACCTTTTGTTCTTATCGGATAAATATGATCAGACGGTGATGGGAGGGTATACCAGTTTGCGGAAACCACTGGGGGAATACACCTCCATTGCCTTTAAGGCGAATCTGGAAAATTATGAGATTGATGTTGAGGATGATGCCTCTGATATCCTGATGGAGGAAGACGGTGAATACTCAAGAGCTCTCTTGGCATTGACGTATGTCTGGGATACTCGAGATAGTCAGTATCTTGCCCGCAGGGGGCATCGCGTTTCAGTGGGTGTTGACGGGTCTTTTGGGGATGTGGAAACCTATGGGCTTCAACTCTCAGCGGCCAAGTATATTCATTTGCCCTTTGATACTGTTTTAACCCTCAGCGGCAACTATAGGACAGTTGGTGGTAGTGATGATATCCCGATCTTTGAGCGTGAGTTCCTTGGCGGCGCAAATAACCTGCGCGGTTATGAATACCGCGAGGCTGCTGGAAGCGCTCTCAGGGATGATCAGGGGGAGCCCCTTGGTGGACAGACTGCTGCTTCATTCACAGCAGAATACAGTTTCCCGATCGCCAATTTCCGAAAGTTGCGAGGCCACGTGTTTTATGACGGCGGGGTGTTATCCGAAGACGCTTGGGATTTGGGTGGTGATTATCTTTCCGATGTTGGTATTGGTGTTGATCTGTATCTGGCCGTTGGTCCCATTCGCATTGATCTGGCATGGCCATTGCAGAAGGATGAGTGGGTTGAGGATGATGTAAGGGTTCAGTTCAACATGGGTTACCAATTCCGTTAGGCAGTCCAGGGGGCGAAAAATCACTGCATTAGCACTCTGCCGAGTTTAGCCTGTCATTTTATCTCTGCAGATCCATATATCCTCACCCATTTTGCTTGAAAAAAGGGGATTTCAACAGCAACCTGCATCATAGGGAATTCATTCTCATCCCCAACTAAGAAGGAAACCATCTCTGAAACCATGATCCATCTCAAATTTTTCGCTTTTCTCGCTGCTCTTGTAGTCCTGACCCCTCACGCTGGTGCACAGGGGATGAAGGTTGGTATTGTAGATATGAGCCGTGTTTTTGCCGAGTATTATAAGACCAAAGACGCGGAACAGGATGTCAATGACCAGAAGGAGTTGGCTAAAAAGGAACTTGAGCAACGCAATGTGCAGTATAAGGCGCTGATCGAAAAATATCAGCTTTTGGCCAAGCAAATTAAAGATCCTGCTATCACAGCTGAATTGCGTGCAAAGAAGCAGGAGGAAGCCAAGGTTATTGCATCGGAATCTCGAAGCTTGGAGCGTGAAAAAAAGTAATTTGCTGATCGTCGGCAGAGAATGCTGCTGACTGAGGTTGATCGTGCTCGAAAGGCAATTATCGAGGAGATTCAGGATCTCGTGAAGGCCACTGCAAAGCAGCGCAATTATGACATTGTTTTCGATAAATCCGGTGTAGGTGACCGTGGAATTCCTTTTCTTCTGCATTCAAAGGATGCTGTTGATTTTAGTAAGGCGATCATTGAGCAACTCAACAAAGACGCCCCGACCTCAAAGTCGGCCGAATAGTTTACCCTTTAAGGGAGGAAATCCTCCGTTCTGTGCAGATCGAAATCCGTGAGCTTGTCGAAAGGCTTGATGCTGAGCCCGTAAATGCCCTTCCGAGTGATGGGTTTATCAATGCGCTTGCATCATTGAGTGATGCTGGGAAAAACGACCTGTCTTTTTTTCATCACGGTAGATATCTAGAGGACTTAAAAGCTACTCGTGCAGGTGCTGTTTTGGTTTCAAGGGACTTTCAAGAAAACATTAGCCATGTGCCTATACTGAAGGTGGACAGTCCGTCACTTGCCTTTGATGCAGTGGGACGAGAGTTGTTCATGGCTGCTATGCCGGCTGGTGCCCATGGGGTTCATCCAAGTGCGGTGGTTGCAGATGATGTAGAATTTGATCCTGAGAAGGTTAGCATTGGGGCCAATGCTGTTGTGGCTTCGAGCGTGGTTATCGGGGATGGCGTTTGTATTGGTTCGGGGTCTAGCATTGGCAGGAGTTGTCGGATTGGAAACGGTTCTTTCCTTCATCCCAATGTGACGCTGTATGACCGAACTGAAATCGGGTCAGGCGTTATCCTTCATGCAGGAGTGGTTCTAGGATCAGATGGGTTTGGGTTTGAGTTTGATGGTGCGCAGCACAGAAAAATTGAGCACTTTGGCTTTGTCCGAATTGATGATGATGTAGAAATTGGTGCCAATACGACCATCGATAGGGGCCGTTTCGGCGAAACTAGGGTTGGTGAGGGAACCAAAATCGACAACCTTGTTCAAATTGGACATAACGTTTCCATCGGTAGGCATTGTATTATAGTTGCAGATTCTGCCTTAGCCGGAAGTTGCCAGCTCGGAGATTACGTGACACTGGCTGCCCAGGTGGGTATTGCGGGTCATATTGAGATCGGTTCATATAGTGTCCTCACCGCCCGATCAGGTGTGACGAAGAATTTGTCGGGAGGAACGCCCCAGCAACCAGCCTTTTATGCCGGCTTCCCTGCAGGACCGGCTGAGAGAGTGCGTAAGGAGATGGTCTATCCTCGTAAGGTTCCGGATATACTTAGGCGCCTGAAGGATGTTGAGCAAGGCAGTCAGAGGAATAGTTAAGCCCAGTGTAGATCGCCTTAGATTGGTTCTTTAAAGAGAGTCGCGCAGGTAGGGGCTTCTCAAAAATTAAATGGTGCAAAAGCTGCTTTCGCTTTTACCCGCTCATGCCTCTTCGATTTTGAGCTACAGGGGTTTAGTCCTGCTGCCAGCTTCATAAGTGGACGCCATTGCTCATAATGGGGTGCACCTCCCTACTTTTCTGATTCGCAACTGATGGGAGGACTTAGTCCAGCACCTGTTCAGATAAGCATTGATCACGAGCATGACAAGGGTGCTGATAGACAAGATTGTCGTAATCCTGATCAGAAAATGCGGTTCAGTTAATAGCCACTTAGCAGTATGTTCGTTACTAAATTTACCCCACTTGTATTTCCTGTCCTGGCGTGGCGATAATTACCTCAGTTTCTGGCACGCGAGCATTTAACTCCTTGTGCATCCATTCCACTGCGGGCTGATCACCATGAACAAGAATAGTTATTTCCGGTTTTAGTTTTTCAACATATTCAATGAGACTTTCACGCGGAGCGTGACCACTGAAATCAAAAGTTTTCATTGAACAATTTCGTTCAACGGGATCATGTCTCGAATCGATCTGTATGTTTTCACCATGCATAGAATTAAGGATTCTGGCCATGGGTGATTCGGGGTCGGCATAGCCAACAGCCACGAGAAGATTTCTTGGATTCTGGATAAAATGCCTACCTAGACGATTGGACATTGTGCGTTCACTCATCATGCCACTGGAGAGTGCATAGATATTACCGCCATTTAAAATCGGTAATTCACCGCGTTTTCCCGGAGTGGTTAGCAGGCCCTTGGTTCGCATCATGTGCATTCCCTTATGATTACGGCGTACTCTGCTGGTGAACCTATCATAAATACCTGTCATCTTGATGCTTAAGCCACCGACATGAAAAGGGATGTTTCTTAGATTGCCCTTGTTTTGTTGCTCGTGGAGCAGCGTGATCATTTCCTGTGTTTTCCCCATAGCAAAAAGAGGCATCATGACGGATCCTCTGGCGGACAAACATTCTTCAATTGAGGATGCCAGTTTTATCGCTTCTGATTGCCTACTGTAATCCGGAGGTCGTGCTACACCACCGCGTGTAGACTCTAGGATAAGAACATCAATACCGGATTGTGGGAGCGTTGCTCCCTTGATGATGGTTTGATCTTCAAAGTGGACATCACCGGAGTACAGGATATTGCGACCTTCTGAGCGGATCACCGGCGCAACTGCCCCCAGAACATGGCCAGCTTCGTAAAAGGAGCAGTTCGTTTTGCCTGAACGACCAATATTGAAGCTTTCGTTTTGCCTTGGGGAGTGCCACTTTTTGCTAACTTTTCCTATTTCGCGATGTGTGAATAATGGATAGTCCGTGTTTTCTGTTTGCTCACGCTTATAGTTCATGACATTGACTGAATTATGGAGGAGGGCCTCGGTGAGCACTTTCGTTGGCGCACTCATAAAAACAGGCATGTCGGGTTGAGACCTTTGCAGCACGGGCAATGCGCCAGAGTGATCGAGGTGTGCGTGTGACAAGATGGCGGCGTCAATGGAGTCGTAATCAATACTTTCCATTTCGGGCAGAGCATTTTTGCCTTCCTGCTTTGGATGCATGCCGGCATCGAGAAGAATACGACTTTCGCCAACTGTGAGCAGGTATGAATTGGCCCCTATTTCTACATTGCGTGCAAGGCTCTGGAATTTTATCATCTCGTTGTAGGATTAGATATTCTCCTTTTTGATCGTACTCTCCAGAGAATTTATAGGTCATTTTGTGATGAATAATGAGGCAAAGTTTGCCTTGCAAACATTGTTGATACATGACCCTGATAAGTAATGAGGAAATATCTAATCTTACTGCCACTGTTCTTCTGGATGCCGCAAGTTTTTGGTGACAACCATTTGGAGCAGTCCAATAAGCCCAATATTGTTCTGATTATGGCTGATGATCTGGGTTTTTCAGACCTTGGCTGTTATGGAGGCGAGATCAATACCCCTAACTTGGACGCTCTTGCGGCCGATGGGATTCGGTTTTCCCAGTTTTACAATACAGCCAAATGCCATTCTTCTAGGGTAGATTTACTCACCGGTTTGTATTGTGGACAGGCTGGTTCCAATTCCATGGACCGGGGGGTAACGATTGCCGAGGTCCTTAAGCCTGCGGGGTATTCGACAATGATGTGCGGCAAGTGGCACTTGAATAACGAACCCACAAACCGGGGTTTTGAGCGATACTTTGGCCATTTAAGTGGAGCTACAAATTTTTTTACCGGGGATGACACATTCCGCCTCAATGGTAAGCCCTACAAGGTGCCTCAAGAAGGGTTCTATACCACCGATGCCATTACGGATTACTCAATCCGGTTTGTGGATGAAAGCATTCAAGAAAAGGATGGACCATTTTTTCTCTACGTTGCTTATAACGCTCCGCATTATCCGCTTCAGGCTCCTAAGAAGGACGTGATGAAATACCGCGGAAAATATCGAATGGGTTGGGATAAATTGCGTGCTAGCAGGTACAAGAAGCAGCTTGCCATGGGAATCATCTCTGATAAATGGCAATTGAGCCCGCGCCCAGCTGAGGTTTCCGCATGGGAAAAACTAGAAGCTAATGACAAGGACTGGGAGGATTTCAGGATGGCTGCCTATGCAGGAATGGTTGATCGGATGGATCAACAGATCGGACGGCTTGTTGCTCACCTCAAGGCACGGGAGGTTTTCGATAATACCTTATTTATGTTTTGTTCAGATAATGGTGCCTGTCCGTTTGAACGTACTCGAGGGAAAGATAAGA
>MDTA01071688.1_pt1 | contig 11879 bp, 13 predicted proteins | sample 811151 | NCBI WGS metagenome assembly MDTA01 (sample SAMN05326648, study PRJNA326480) | marine metagenome | isolation source: seawater | place: Indian Ocean: South | collected 2010 | reverse complement strand
TGGATTCATGATTAGAATTTTTGTCTATATCAAAAAAATTTGAGTTTTTTATATGAGCTGATTTAAATTCATCCAAAGCATTTCGATTGGAGTTTGGCAAATGCCAGCTCCCATCAAAGATTCTTACATTATCTAAGTTTTTCTAAAGCCAATCTGTAGACACTAAATTTTTCATCGTTTATTTTTTTCAATATATTTTTGGTGATAATCTTCTGCTTTACAATAATTCTTGATTTTTGAAATTTTCGTTTGAATTTTTCCATTAAATTCTTTATTTTTTTCAATCAAAACTTCTTCGGCTTCTTTTTTTTGTTGATCAGTCTCATAAAATATTTCACTTCTATATTGTGTCCCAACATCAGGAAGTTGCATATTTTTTTGAGTTGGATCATGCATTTTAAAAAAAAGATCTAATATTTTTTTATAAGAAATTTGTTTTTCGTCAAACGTAAGTCTTACTACTTCTGCATGTCCTGTATTACCTGAACAAACCTCGTCATATGTTACTTTAGGACTTTTACCACCAGCATAACCTACTTCTGTCCCAATAATTCCAGGTTTATTTTTGAAATTTTCTTCAGGTTTCCAAAAACAACCAAGTGCAAGTGTACATTTCATCATAATTTATTTAATATGTAGGAATTCATGAGGTTATTAAATTGTTAACACAAAATCAAATAGGCGTTTTGTACATGGTAGCAAGTGTAATTTGCTTTTCTGTAATGGACATTTGCGTAAAATGGTTAGATTATTATCCAGTTGGACAAGTTTTATTTTTAAGATTTTTTATTGGATTTATCCCTATTTTCTTCATTATTCCAAAAAATAAACTTTTTACCTTTTACAAAACTTCAAGACCTGGTCTTCATGCATTTAGAGCAATCACAGGTGCACTTGCTATAATTGCTTTATTTATTGGACTAAGAGAATTACCTCTAGCCGATGTAGTTTCTTTAACTTTTGGTGGACCAATATTCGTTACTGTAGCATCGATTTTCTTTTTATCAGAAAAAGTGGGTATCAAAAGATGGTCGGCAGTATTTTTAGGATTTATAGGAATGCTTCTTATCGTGCAACCTGCTTTTGTTGATTTAAATTTTTATTATTTTACACCAATAATTTTTTGTATATTTTTTGCTTGTGTTGCAATAAGTGTGAGATCTTTGTCAAAAACAGAGGCCAATTATACAATTGCTTTTTATTTTACTTTTCTTTGTACTTTGCTCGGTCTAGGTTCAATATTTTTTGTAGATTGGAAAATGCCTAATTTTAATGATTTAATAATTTTTATCATAATGGGTTTATGCGGCAGCATCGCTAATCTTTTGTTAACCCAAAGCTATAGACTAGCAGAAGCTTCTTTGGTTACTCCAATTAAATATTTAAGTTTAGTATTTGCGATTATTTTTGGTTTTTTAATTTGGAGTGAGGTGCCAAAAATTCTAACACTATTAGGTGCACTTTTAGTTATTGTCAGCTCATTAATTATTTTTGTAAGAGAGTCTCAATTAAAAAAACAAATTATTAATCCTAGATCATGACAAAACCAAAATACTGGAATAAGGCAAAAAAAATTTTATGTAAAAGAGACAGAATTATGAAAAAATTAATTAATAATTATAACGATGGATCTCTTATAACGAGAAATGATATTTTTTTCTCATTGTGCAAAAGTATTATTGGTCAACAAATAAGTGTTGCGGCAGCTAACTCTGTTTTTTTAAAATTTAAAAAAATATGCAATGGTAAAATAAATGTGAGAAAAGTTGATAAAATTTCATATTTGAATTTAAAAAGATGTGGTTTAAGTAGACAAAAAGTAAAAGGTATAAAAGATCTTGCAAGAAAAATAATAAATAAGGAGTTTAAACCTCAATTGATCAAAAAAATGAATGACGAAGAAGCAATTGAATACTTATCAAATCTGAAACAGGTTGGCAGATGGTCGGCCGAAATGATTTTGTTGTTTACTTATAATAGATCAAATATATGGCCCTTGCAGGATATAGGTTTGTTAAGAGCGATTTCGAATAATTATAAAAAAAAATACTTCCCACCTAAATCTTTTCTTAATAAGTTGAATAAAAAATTTTCACCTTACTGTTCAGTTGCTACATGGTATCTTTGGAGATCTATTGATAACGAGCCAATACAGTACTAGATTAATAGCCTTCAATCGTTTGAAACTGCCTTTCAACAAAGCCTTTTAAAATAGTGTGTGCTTCTTGATATTCTTTAGAATTGTAGAACGCATTAGCTTTATCATAAGAGGAAAATTCTATAATCACTGTTCTAGGGGATTTTTCCCCTTCATAAAATGTTGACCTCCCGCCTCTAATAAGAAATTTACCTTGAAACTTTTCAACCGCTGCTTTAGCTTTTGCAGCATATTCTTTTAATTTTACTTCACTCTTAATATTTTTATAAACACAAACTACATATCCTTTCATTTACATCTCCTTTAAAATCAATTAGTTTTTTTTATGGCTGATAAACTTATCATAGATTGGAAAGAATATAATCTAACTGTAGAAAAATTAGCAATTCAAATTTTTCAAAGTGGTTATAAACCAGATATTTTAATTGGTATTATGAGAGGTGGAGCACCCATCATTGATGTTTTGAGTAGAGTATTCAAACTTAAATGCGCTTACCTTGCAGTTGAGTCTTATTCAGGAGAAGGCATTGAGGACAAACAAGGAGAACTAGTATTCTCTAGAGATATAAGTTCCACTATTCAAGAAATGAAAGGCAATATTCTTTTATGTGACGATTTATCTGATACTGGTGTTACATTAAACAAAAGTATCGATTGGTTAAAAAAATATCCTCCATTAAAAGGTAAAATTAAAGATATTAAAACAGCGGTTTTGTGGAAAAAGAAAGACTCAACTTTTGAACCAAATTATTGTGCTCAAAAATTAACTACTAATCCATGGATTGTTCAACCTTTTGAGCGATATGAAGAAATAAAAATTGAAGACCTAATAAAGAAACATAAAGTTTAAGGGCCAGTAATCCTGGCCCTTAATCATTTTAAGCAACGTAGAAACTTATAGCAGCTAAAAAAGCAATTACCCAAATTGCAGGTGAAGTTTTTGAAAACTTTCCAGTTAACAATTTAATCAAAGCGTAAGAGATAAATGCTAAAGCTATACCATTTGAGATAGAGTAAGTAAGAGGCATTGTTATCATCGCTACTACCGCCGGACCCGACTCCGCTATATCATTCCACTCAATGTCAGTTATATTTCTAACAAAAAGTATTGCTACGTAAAGTAAAGCAGCCCCATCAATTTCCTTCGGAAGACTAGTAGCTAATGGTGAAAAAAATAAACATGCTAAAAACAGAACGCCAATTACAATGGAGGTCATACCTGTTCTTCCTCCGGCTTTCACTCCAGCACCAGACTCGACATAGCTTGTGACAGTTGTTGTACCCATAACAGCACCAGCAACGGTACTTACACTGTCAGAAAGCATAGCTTTGTCAATATCCGCAACCTTTCCTTTCTTATCTACTTTACCCGCAACATTCGCAACAGAAGTTAAAGTTCCTGCAGTGTCAAAGAAATCAATAAAGAGAAGTGTAAAGATTACCGAAGACATTCCAGCTGTAAAAGCAGCTTTAAGATCAAAGTCAAATAGATAAGTCATTGGAGGTATTGAGCCAACAACGCCATTAAATTTAGCTAATCCAGTTGCCCATGCGATAGTGCTAAAAAGTAATATTCCAATTATAATATTTCCTTTTATTTTCATTTTTTCAAGCACGATCATAACAACGAAAGCTAGGCAGCCTAATAATACTAAAGGATTTTTAATATCTCCTAAAGTAACTAAAGTTACAGGATGGTCACCAACAACACCCATAATTTCTAATCCGATTATAGCTAAAAACAAGCCTATGCCGGCTCCTATTCCAAGCTTCAAACTTTTTGGAATAGAGTTAATTAACCATGCCCGTATAGGGGTCAATGATATTATTAAAAAAATCACGCCAGCTACAAGAACAGCACCGAGAGCAGCCTGCGGAGTGTAGCCCATTCCAGCAACTACACCGAAAGCAACAAATGCATTAATTCCCATTCCTGGGGCAAGTCCTATCGGCCATGTCTTGCCATAAAATCCGCAAATGAAACAAGCTAAAGCTGTAGCTAAAATTGTAGCAGTAAATACTGCACCAAAGTCAAAAAAACCTTTTTCTGGTCCAGCAAATTCACCGGAAAGAATAAAAGGATTTAAAAACATAATATATGCCATTGTAAGAAAGGTCGTCACTCCGGCAATTACTTCGGTCTTAAAGTTAGTTTTGTGTTTTCTGTATTCGAAATATTTGTTCATCATAGAAAAACCTCCATTTGTGTTTAAATACTCCGATTCGTGCTGAAAATCCCTTTAAAAGTGCTCTTTTAATGAATTTACAACCTATAGGTAATATTTCTGTTTATAAGTTTTATTTGATAATAATAATTTTCTCTATGAATAAAACAAAATCAGCCCTTATAATAATTACTTCCTGCTTATTTTTGCTCGCATGTCAGTCTGTATCAAAAAAAGTTGATGAAAAAACTTCGCAAGAGGAAAAAGAATTATCAAAATGGCTGAATAAAAATGAGAAAGAACTAAAAATTTTCTTTGGACAACCAGATAAGATTGAATTTTTAGAAACTAGAAACAGAAACTATATTTATATCAAAAAGAAGTTTAAAATTAAATGTGAGAGAAAATTTGAGATCAATCCTAATAATGTAGTAATTGGATTTACTAGTAAAAATTGTTTTTAGAGGTCAATCAAAAATTTTAGCAGTCTTTAATATAAAACTGTACTCCTCTGCCAATTCTGTAATAGCATTATCTCTTCCACTCATTCCACCGTGACCCGCAGCTTCTGTTTTACATTTTAGAAGTTGATTGTTGTTATCACTTTTAACATCTCTTAATTTGGCAATATATTTTACAGGCTCTGAATAAAGAACTCGATTATCAAATAGCGATGTAGTTATAAGCATATTAGGATAGTCCTTTTTCTTTAAATTATTATAAGGTGAATATGATAAGATATATTCAAAGTATTCTTTGCTTTTTAATGGATTTCCCCACAACTCCCATTCCGAAGGAGTCAGTGGGAGTTTTTCATTGAGCATTGTAGTCATTGTGTCTACAAAAGGAACAAGGAGCAACATAGAAAAAAAAAGTTCTGGAGCCATATTAGCGAGGGCTCCTCCGGTCAATCCACCTGCTGAACCCCCATAGAAACAAATACCACCCTTAAAAGTGTATCTTTGATCAATCAGGTGTTTTGCACAAGCAACGTAGTCTAAAAAAGTATTTTTTTTTAATTTTTTTTTCCCTTCTTCATGCCAGATATCCCCCAAATCACCACCACCTCGTATATGAGCTATTGCAAAAGTTATACCTCGATCTACTAAACAAAACCTTGAGGCACTAAACGAAGGAGAAATACTATGTTTGTAAGCTCCATAAGCATATAGCAACATTTTATTTTTTCCATCTTGTTTAGATTTTTTTAATCTAATTAAACTTATTGGAACTAACCTACCATCATGAGACTTCGCTTTTAATCTTTCTACAGTATATTTATCAGGATCATGACCCGCAGGTATCTCAACTTCTTTCACGAGTTTTTTTTCTTTTGTTAAGATATCATATTCATAAATTTTTCCTGGAGTAGCCATACTTTCCCAACTGATTCTTATTTTTGTTGTATTTGTATTCTTTTGCATTAAAGAAGCGCCTGGAGAACCAATCGTCTCATTAGAAATTATTATTTCTTCTTCATTATTTGTTTTTAAATTTTTAACAAATAACTTTGGTATAGCATCAGATTTTTCACTTCGAATTATAAAATCATCAAGAAAATCTAATCCTCCTATAACTGTTTCTTTTTTTGCAGGCACATATTCTTCAAATTTATTAATCGATTTAATTTTGCATCTTAAAATTTTAAAATCTCTAGCGTCCTTATTTGTGTGTACATAGAAATATTCTTTCCAAGAGTCTATCGAATAACGAACATCTTTTTCTCTTTTTTGAAACAATTTTGGTTTAATATCTGTTGACTGTGATGGGAAAAAGTACTCTTCCGTAGTTATATGATCAGATGTTGAGATTATAAAAAATTTTTCATCAGACGTTAGACTTATTCCACAAGTAAAAGTCTCATCTTTTTCACTAAAAATTAATTCATCATCTTTTACAGGACTACCTATTATGTGTTTATAAATCTTTCTTGGCCTGTGAAATTTATCTAATTTTGAATAAAAAAAACTTTTACTGTCCAAAGACCAAGTTATGTTACCACTCGTATTTTCAATTAGGTCATTCTCTTGCTTATTTGTATCTAAATTTCTTAAGTAAATTGTGTAATATTCTGATCCTTGCAAATCTAAAGAATAAGCCATTAACTTATCACAATGTGAAACACTTACACTTCCTAGGCCAAAATATTCTGATCCACATTTTTTCTTTTCTAAATCTCCATCAAAATACACCTCTTCCGGGTTTGAACCATCTATGATTTGTCTAATTTTTTTTCCATAATTTCCGTCTTTTTCTGTTTTTGACCAATAATAATATTTTTTATCTTTAAATTTTAAAGAGGTATCGTCTAGTTTAATTCTAGACTTAATTTCATTAAAAAGTTTTTTTTGTAAATTCTTCACATCTCTGAAATACTCATCCGTAATAGAATTGTTTTTGTCAATGTACTGCCGGACTTCAGGTAGTAATTTATTTGAGTCTTTTAAAACCTCTAATATATTTGGCTGATCAACCCACGAATAGTCATCTTTTAATACTATATCGTGGTATTTTTTCTCACTCTTAATTTTTTTAAGTTTTGGTATATTCATATTTAGAAATTATATGAATTTAGTATTAATCGGAATAATCATTTTTGTCATTGTTTATTTGTTTTTGAACTGGTTTGCTAGAACAAGTTCAAAAAAAATTGCACTTACTATTAAAAAAATTATTGTATATTTATCTTTATTCATAGCGGCATTTTTTACAATTGCAGGGAAATTTTTATTTTCCCTTCCTTTTTTGTTTGTAATTTTAAGTGGTTTAAAGATAAAAGGGTTGACAGCTTTACAAATGTTTCAATTATGGAGATTAATTCAATTTTTAAAGAATACACGTAATTTCAATCAAAATCAATTTAACCAGTCGCAAGGATCATCTAATATCACATGTGATGAAGCATATAAGTTGCTTGGATTGACTAAAGGTTGTTCTAAAGCAGAAGTTTTATCTGCAGCCACCAAATTACAAAAAAAAATTCATCCTGATATAAATAGAGATGTCAAAACCGAAAGATTGAGCCAATTAGTCAACGAAGCCAAAGAAAAAATACTAAAAACTGATTTTAGTTAAAAAGCAATTCAATAGATTTATTTAAAACTTTCTTAAAAGAAATCTTATCTTTTCCTAAAGTATCATGTGTAGTGGACTGTTCAGTTTCTCCTTCAGGAACAACAACAGAAATATTTTTAGAATACTTTGCGTATGCCTCCACAGGGCTATCCATAAAAATTGCTAAACATTTTATTCCTAATGCTGATGAAATATGTAACCACCCAGTGTCATTTCCAATATATAGATCACAATTTTTTATAACTTGCAAAGTTTCAATTATTTGTAAATTGCTAAATGATTGACATTGAAAACCAATTTTTGAATTTAATATTTTATTTATAAGTTCTTGATCACTTTTTCCGCCAGCCAAATAAAATTTAGTAGGTCCGCGATCACTAATTTTTTCACATAATTTTAAGTAATTATCTATTCCCCATCTTTTCGTAGGACCACTTGCAGACAAACCTAAACAAATATGTTTATAATCAGAAGAAAATTTATTTTTAACATTTTCTGTTTCCTTTTGGTTTAAACTTAAGATTGGTTGTGTAGAAACTACCGAATTTAATTCATTTTCTGTAAAAATTTTTGCAGATATAAAAATGTTTTGTCCCTTTTTTTTGAACAAAGGATATTGCGCTATATTTTTAATTCCTGATAGCTTTGCAATTAAATAATATCTTAATGAGCTATTAAAAATAAAAACTTTGTCAAAATTTTTGGATTTTATATCTTTTACGAGTTTTAAAAATCCTTTAAATCCATCATGAGATCCTGTTTTTTTTTTTGTTTCTATCTAAAAATAAAATTTCATTAATATGTTCATCGTGCGCTAAAAGTTGTTTGGCCTTTGAATTTTCCTTTACGAGCAATGAAATTGATCTTCTATATGCTTTAGAAATAGCGTGAATGTAGGGAAGATATATTACCATATCTCCCATACCTATTTTTGGTTGTATTACTAGAACTTTCATTATTTAGTATATTAATATAATTTAGACATAAAAAATTAGGTAAGATTATGATTAAAAGAGGTATATATGCTGCTGGTTTAAGTGTTTTTAATAAAGATTATACACTAAACATTAAAGCAACTATTGATCACGCGGTAAACTCTATAAATTTTGGTCTTCATGGTGTATTTTTTTTTGGTTCAACCGGTCAAAGTCAGTTGATCTCTTTAAATGAAAAAAAAGAGTTAATTAATAAAATATCAAGTCATAAACTAAAAAAAAAATTCTTTTTAGGAACTGGTTTAAATTCTCTTAATGAAAATATTGAAATGATTAAATATTCTATGGAATTTGGATTTGAAGATTTTTTAATTATGCCACCTGCCTATTATACAAATAATACAGATGAAGGTGTTTTTAATTTTTTTTCAATAATAATCAAGGAAGCTCCAAAGATTAAAATAATTTTATATAATTTTGAAAAGTTAAGTGGATATAAATTTTCAGTAAATGCTGTGACCAAACTTGTAAAAAATTTCCCTAAAAATATCATTGGATGTAAAGACTCTAGTTATAATTTGTTTGAGAATTTAAAACTAAATGATTTTCTTATTTTTCCAGGTACAGAAGCAAAATTGCTCAAAGGTTTAAAAATTGGTTGCGCGGGTACTATTTCAGCAGTTACGCAAGTAACACATACTTTAGCAAGAAAAGTATTTGAAGATTTTAAAGATGATAAAATTCAGACAGAAAACGAAAAATTAATAGCTGTTCGAGAAGTATTTGATCAATATAATTTAATTTCTGCATTACATAGTTATATGGCTTTAAGAGATAAAAATTTTGAAAATCTATTACCACCTCTTATATTATTAAATTCAAAAGAAAAAGAAGAACTAATAAATAAATTAAATAGTTTAAATTTTACAATCGATAACAATAAAGCTGCTTAAAAATGATATTAGCAAGAGTATTTTCAAAAATTTATAAAAAAGAAAATGACGGCATAATTTTAATTGATGCAAAAGGTCAAAAATATATTTGTGGTAATCCAAGAAAGAATAATCCTATCACATTAAAATTACTAAAAGATAATTTAAAATGGAAATTAATTTTAGATCCAGAAATAGAGTTTCCGGAAGCTTATATGAGAAACGAAATAATAATTGAAAACGCTTCACTTAAAGAATTTTTAATGGGTTTAATTAAAAATTTAGGCAGAAGAGAAATCACTTCAGCAAGTTATTTTTTCAAAAAAATCTTTCATTTTTGGAGATTTCTCTCAAATTTTAATTTACCTGGGAAATCTAGAAAAAATGTTGAACATCATTATGATATTGGAGGAGAAAAAGGAGAGAAACTATATGATATTTTTCTTGATAAAGATCATAGACTTTACTCTTGTGCTTATTGGAAAGATGGTACTAAAAATTTAGAGGAGGCACAAAAAAATAAGATAGATCATATTGCTAAAAAGCTTGATATTAAAAAAGGACAAAGAGTTCTTGAAGTTGGTTGCGGATGGGGTGGTATGGCTTTCGAAATTGCAAAACAAAAAGATTGCGAAGTGACTGGAATTTCTTTGAGTAAAAATCAAATAAATTATTGTAAAAAAAAGGCAAAAGATTTGAGTTTAGACAATCAAGTTAATTTTGAACTTGCTGATTATAGAGAAATTAAAGGGCAATATGATAGAATTTATTCAGTAGGAATGTTCGAACATGTAGGTAAAAAATTTTACAAAACTTTCTTTGAGTCCATGAGTAAATTATTAAAAGATGATGGTATATTTTTGTTACATACAATTGGCGTTGTGGATAAACCTTCTGCTCCAAATAAATTCATAAATCGTTATATATTTCCTGGAGGTGTTTGCCCTTCTTTTAGTCAAATTATAAAGCCAATTGAAAAAACGGGTTTAATTGTTGCAGATACGGAAACATTAATAAGACACTATGATAAAACTTTAGAAAGCTGGTTGGAGAGGTTTTTAACAAAAAGAAAAGAGGTAAAAGATCTTTTTGATGAGAGATTTGTAAAAATGTGGGAGTTCTATTTAGCTAGTTGTGCAGCAGCTTTTAGATATCGAGACTTAGCTGTTTTTCAATTACAAATTGTGAAAAATTTTCAATCTGCACACCGCACAAGAGACTATATATATTCATAAAACCTGTTATTTAAATAAATACAGGCATGAAAAAAAAGAAAAGAAATTTTAAAAAAAAATCATCTAGCAAAAAAGTCAAAAAAAAACTTCTAAAAAAAAGAAAAAAAATTTTACTAAAAAAGAGAAAATATAAAAAAAAATATCGTAAGATTAAAAAAAAATTCAAAAAAAACAAAAAAACAAAATATCGAAAAAAAACAAGAAGATTTATCCTGGGAGTTCTCAAGATAAATGAAAAAATAAATTCCATTTTTAAATTTAATTTCTATTTAGATAAAACCCTTCAAAGTTTTTTTCAAAGAGTGTCAAACAAAGTTTTAGAAATTAAGAAAATAATCCAAGAGGAAAGAGAAAAACAAAAAATTGCCAAACTTCAAAAAATTGAAAAAGAAAAAAGGGACATAGAAAGAAAATTAAAAGAGGAAACTGAAAATGAACTTAAAGCAAAAGAGCAAGAACTAAAAGATGAAGCAAAACTTGAAAAAGAAAGAAAAAGAGAATTACAAAAATTCATTAGATTTGAACAGGCAGAATTACGAAAGGAGCAGGCTGCAAAACAAAGAAAATTTCTTGAACAAATAAAATTAGAAAAAAAGATAGAACAATTTAGAAAACGTGAAGCTTTAGAAATTAAAAATTTAGAAAAATTCGTTTTGAACCAGGAAAGAGAGTCTTACGAAAATGTCCAATTAAGAATTGATAAAATTAAAGAAAAATATCAAGCCTTAAGAGATCAAAAAATAAGAGAGCGGGTAGAGCAATTAGGTGTAAAAGTAGAAGAAGGAGATGATAGATCAACACTTCTTGAAAAAGAAAGAGCTTACTATCAAGATAGACAAAAAATTGAACTCTCACTAGAAAGTTTTTATAGATCTGCACATAGTTTGTGTTTCCAATTGAATAGAAAATATATCCCAAAATATTTAAACATCTTAAGATGTGTAGATTTAAGAATGGAAAGGGGCGAAATATTTATTAAGTGGGATGACACGCCAGATCAGGAATGGCTCATTTTGATTTATATTAAAAATAATGATCCCAGCGAAGGTATAGTAATTGAAGACAAAACAGACCCAGAGAAACATATTTCACAAGAGTTTAAATCAAATGAAATTTTCAAAGCTTCAGACATGATGGTAGATGTTTTAACTAAACTTCTCGACAAAGAGCGGAATAAAAGAAAAGCTAGTTAATAAGATCCTCTAATTTTTTGATCTCACCAATCTTAAAAATAATAGCATCATCTTTATTGAAACCATATTTTTCTGCACCGGCTTTAAATCTTTTTGGTGGCTCCATAATTGGTTCCAAAGATAAAACTACTGTGCCCCAGTGCATCCCTATTATTTTTTTACTTTTTAAATCTTTAGATATTTGTA